>ERZ1370068.7401-contig-6318_pt1 | contig 42050 bp, 62 predicted proteins | sample MGYA00561227_ERZ1370068 | MGnify/ENA primary metagenome ERZ1370068 (study PRJEB38410, sample SAMEA6850437) | metagenome | study: Metagenomic assessment of the ecological functions of the soil: analysis of the soil microbiota associated with the... | reverse complement strand
TGCCATGGTTGCTGCAGATCGTGCCGGTTCAAACCGACGCAGGATTTAGCTGTCTGAGGTACGACCTGCCGACGATCGCTTCCACGAGCATTACGTTCGGTTCACGGGCTAGTTAGATAACACAGCAGACGGTTTAAGTATAAAGGCTGGAGTGGTCGAGCTGCGCCTGGGAGGCTGCCCAGATTTATTTCGGGAGAAGTCGATGCGCTGAGAAGATCGTCATACTCGGTCATTAGGTGCTGAAGACAAAGTCGGAAGATTAAAGGCGCATCGCGTGTGCAGGCTTCAGTGCCGGAGCCGACGTCTGGAGAATCGTTCTTCTCGATCTGCAGCACGGTGCAGTATTGGCAACCTCGATCGTCTCGGTCGTTCTCACTATCGGCCAGCCTGCGACCGATGCGAGAATTTGCCGCCTGATCTGATGACGTTCCATCAACCGGTGTCGATCACGCATTACTAACTGCATGGCCACGCCATTGACGGTCGCCGATAAAACGGCAAACACAGCAGAACGTCGCGATGACGTGCTTTTTCTCGTCGCATTGCCATAACCGCCGATGCTAAAGGCTTTAGCGTCAGCGCCAGGATCCAGCTAACAACTGGGCGTTCGAGCCTGGCCCATCCAGAGTACTAAACCGTTCCAAACAGGCCAGGCGTTGAATCGCACGACGGCTGCCTTCGCATTGATCGTCCATCCTCTGCGCCAGCGCGCAATCTGCAGTCGGCGCGTTAGCAGCTGTCGTACCAGGTGCCTGCGTAGCGTTGATTCTCGTCGCGACATCATCCGGGATGCGAGCAAACGTCCAGCCGCAAGCGTTGATCGCACGCCTGCGAGCAGACGATGCGGCCGCGTAGCCATACCAGGTAAAATAGGCAAACATCGCACAACGAGATCTTCGTACAATGAAGACAGACGGTTTTGCAGTCAGTCTGTCGCGACGCCGATGGGAGGCTTAGCGTCGCACCCGGATCGATGGCTGGTCTGCTGGAGGCGGTGAAAGATCCCAGCCGGATAACGCGGCCGCGTCGATTTTACCAACGCGAATCCGCTACTGAGATCCATAATCGAGCAGCAACAGCTTCGTCACGCAGATCAATAGCCCCCCACCCGTGGATGCCGGCTGCGTGGTTGCCTGCGCGATGATTGCAAATCGTGCCAGTCGATTGCAGATTTTTCCGAGCCAGCACAGCATCAAATGCATCTTCAGAGCAATCGACGATTTAGAATTGAACTCACGCTGATGAGCTGGCAAAGATCTGTCAGATCGAGGATTGACGAATAAAGGAAACACGTCGCGAGAAATACTTGATTTCCACGATACAACACTTAGAGTCGCTTCGCGGGTTTTTTTTCTGCGAAATTCAATCTGTCGTCAAAAATCAGACTGCCGCGAAGGCGGTACCCGGAAAGCGGGTGACTATAGCAGCCAAACATACCGCATTGATAGGAGTTTGTCCTCTGATCAAGAGGCAACGATGTTCTGGTTTAAATGCGACGCATCTTAAGTCACAACGCCGGGATCCTTACCAGGCTGAAGTCTACTGCAGGGTGCAGCGTCTACTACCCACCTCTTCCCAGGCAAAGGAGGGACAGACTGCACTGGCACTGCATCTATTATTTAACAATCGCACGGCGCGGCCATCCTGGAGCACACATCAAGATCAGCTAGTTTCCAGTTCTCCAGTCGCGATCATGTAGCTCGAAGTGACGCCTACTTTGAGCAGCGAAAGTTTCACGCCGATGACGCCTCGCCGCTTGTCGGTCTGTTGATGACACTCGCTGATGCCAGCGAGCAAGACTTCTGGGTGGTGACAGCTGGCGCTCATGTCGGGATAGAACGATTGAATTATTGTCGCCAGCCGCACAGCGGCGCTGACGTTGAACGCCGGATCGCGCTCATGAATTGCCACTGGCGTTTAGTCTCGCGACGCGGGCAGGAGCCGGCGGTGGAAATATCCAGTCAGCGTTGCTGATACCGATCCATCAGCGCGCGGAATATCGGCGACCTGGCGGGGTCTGGTGCGCAGTCGCCATCGGCGTGATGCGCGCGACATCGCCCAGATGGAACACGCCGCGAGCCGCGTTGTGTGTTCAATGATGGTTCGGCGCGTTCGAGTGTGCACGCGGCAACCGACACCAGGCCTCGAAAGCCGCGCACGGCCACCTGGCACATCATTTCACATTCAACTCGACTCATTTGATTTACGAAGGCTTCGAAAGTTGCGCTCGCGCTAGCAACGCGAAGCAGATCGAATGGTTACGCCAGTACGAAGGCGCGAGGTGTTGCTTGCGCCGGCGAAGCTTACCACCGGCGCAGGGATGCCGCTTCCGTTCATCAGACGCTGGCAGGTCGCGCTGACGGCGTCGCGTCTTTCCTGTAAATACAAAGCTGAGTCAATCCAGCGCGAACGTGGTATTACAGCATGCAATTTATGGCGTGGTTGATCATCGCGCCGTGGCTGGAAAGATTGCTCGCCACATTACTCGGTGATTTCCCTGCTGGGACTGATAAATACGCTCGGCCTGAGTTTCCATATTAAGCTCGGCTGCCACAGATCTTTCTGAAGCTTCGAGTGACTCCCGCTAGCTCGAGCTAAGTGAGCCCGCGAGGGTCGACTGGGCTGCCGTGGAAGAGGCTACTCACACTGATGCAGTCTCCGATCAGTCGTCTAAAGAAGCCTTCAGCCTAATGTATTGGGACTTCAGCACATCTGAGCTTCATCAACTATCCTCCGGGCCAACAGACTCCGGCAGTGATCTTCCAAAGTCGGAGACTCCCAGCCATACGGTGCGGTTAGTATTATCATTCAGGATGTTCCGATCGAGAGATCGCGCTGCCCATCTACCGCGCGACGTTAATGGCAGAGCCAACAGCACACGCACAATAGCGCCTTGTATGCGCTGACTACCCATCTCGCCAGAATCAGTTATCGGGTCGACGTGAGCCACTAAAGCTGCCAGAATTCACGCCGCAAACAAACACGCGCCACTCTCTTTCGGGATCGAGGACGATAACTTCTCTGCTCAACCATGCCAGCGTCCAGCCTTCACTCTGCTTGTGCAAAGTCGTTTGCACTGCACATGGTTTAGCATGATCATGACTCAGTGCTGAACTCGCACACTGGGAGGTGTCACACAAGCCGCTGAGGTCACCTTGCCAGCGACAGCTGTCACGCAGACCATATAACTGAGAAAAAGAGAGAAACATACATGGCCACGATATAGGTCACATTGGTATTTCAGGCATGCTGCAGAATTTTGAAGACTAGCATTATGCCCGGCGGCTGCGTTCCAGTGATTTTTTTATTAAAAAGCGAGATCCAGCCGACTGCAAGGCGATCGGGGACGAGAGTTTGAGTGCACAGAGCTGTCCGGACATGCTGCTTCCGAGGCCAATGAGATCATACTGCCGAAGTATTCCAAACCACCAGGGGATCGCGGCAACACCGGGAGGCCAAATACGGCGTTGCCGCTCGAACCAGTGGCCCAGCGATGCGAAATCGGGTTCTTTCGCAGACTGGTTAGCCGCGCTGGGAACTGCAGATGGCCCGGTTTCGCCCATCAGCCTGACAGCCAGACATTATCGGTACCAGAGAAACGAATCCGGAAGATCAGCCCAGTCACCGATTTCACGCTGCGCCGGGCTGAGCTGCCTGCCTGACCGAGCTTCCCGGCGTAGACGCCGGCTGGACGAAGAAGGCAAAGCTGAGATCTGCAGGAGATTTCCAGCCGGTCTGACTCCGTCGGTGACGATCTTGCCTTCCAGGTTGCCGCTATCGCCGTTGTGAAGAAGTCGGTTGGGGCAGCCAAAGCAAATGGGAAGGGCGGGTCGTAATGTTTGATGGTGCGGACGGGATCTGCGCGTGATGAATACGGTCGCCATTTCCGAGAGATTAACGCGATAAACAGCCTTTCTGATCGTATTCAGCAATGTTGTCCAAATCATGAAGGCGCGATGCCATCGCAGTTAACATTTCTCTATCGCAATTTAGAAAACACTGTCAATTTAATGCCTTGGCGCACCGGACGGTGAGTCGCACTGCCGGCGTTTCGCGGCGACACGTCGTTACACCGGCTGGTGTTGCAGACCGTGATAACAATGACTCCAGGGTCGGCCGACGCGTCTGATGCGCTTATTGTCGCGCCGCTCAGGCGATGCCGGATCGTCAGGCCGGCAGAATGCCGCCAGACGCCAGAACGCCACGAGGCAGTAATATCGTCAGCTTACCGATATTCTGAGTTACGAGAAATTCAGCAGTCAGCACTTCAGATTTCGGCGACACGGGACCAGCTACTGGTGATCAACAGGCTACGGCTGCAAGATGAAAAATAGTGACTGTATCTTCCTTCCTGACTTGAAAGCGCTGATCGATATTCCGCAACATATCGTAATCATGACTGTGCTGATGCTCCTCGTCACTATTATTGCTGCGATCAACTGATATCCCGTTATACTCGCAAGGGGTCTCGACTTTCTTGCCGAGTCGCGCAGCGATCAAACCAAAGACTGAGATCGTTCCAGATGCCGCGAAAACCCGAGTCCACAATAGAATGTCGCGAACAAATGCGGTGAATCGTTCATCCGGGCTAGCGGCCCGCAGCCCCCGCAAATACAACGAACAGGATTCCTGGGAATTGCAGAACTATTCGACGCGTACCTTCCGGAACTCACGTTCTGCGGTTCGGCGGACGGTTGCGTTATGTCCGCCTCAACGATTTCTCGCCGACTAATTTCGGCGGCACCTTTACTTTCTCCGGAGGGTTCTGCACCGCTGCTCAATGGCAATAACGAAATCGTGCCGGATAACAGCGGCAATCCACTCCTGATTTCCATCACCAGCCTTGAGCGCTATCGCCGCACGCTGCTATTCCAGGGACGTGCCGACCTGCGGGTCTCGGCGGCGGCGCGACGCAATTCTCGATCGCCGGCGGGAATCCAGAAGCCGGTGTGACCCAAACCGAACTCGGTTTCTTTGTGCAGGACGAATGGCGCGTCCGGTCCAACCTGACCTTCACCGCGGGCCTGCGCTACGAGTACCAGACCGAATATCAGCAGCACAGATGAACTTCGCGCCGCGGCTGTTTTGCCTGGGCGCCGGGAGGCACAAACGTCGGCTCGGGTCCCGGCGCACCATACGAACTCTTCGCAACCAAAGCTGGTCATTCGCGGCGGCATCGGCGTTTTCTATGACCGTCTCGGTGAACGGAGCAACCTTGCTCGCAAATCGTTTCAACGGAGAGACGCAAAATGATTATCGCGTCGCCAATCCAGCAGTGCTCGATCTATCGACGTTCCTCTGGACGGGACTGTCACGAACGTTCCTTCGGCCGACCTGCTCGGCGCGTTCTCGGCGCCGCAAATTGTCCGGCAGATTGCGCCGGATTTTCGCGCGCCGACGTACGTCATGACGGCCATCAACATCGAACGCCAGCTGCCATACAAATTCACCTTCTACCTCGTCGGCTTTAATTATCGCGGCAAACATCTGCTCAGGCTGCGCAACATCAATGCGCCACTTCCGGGGACTTACAACCCGGCCAATCCGGCGGGGGCGATCCGGCCCAACGGCAACATCGGCGATATTTATTATTACGAGTCGGCGGCCCGCTTTAATGACTATCGAATGTTCGGCGGATTGCGACGGCAAATGAGCAAAGGCTTTTCGCTGTTCGTGAATTTCGGAACGGGCATGCGGCAAGACCGACACCGATTGTATCTTTGCTTCAATCGGCAATTGTTTCCCGGCAAATTCTTATAACACCACCAGTGAATACTCGCGGGTTGGATTCATTCCGAGCTTCAACTTTTTCACCGGTGGCACGATCATTCTGCCGAAACTAAAAATCAATTTGAATCCGTTCATAGTCATATCCAGCGGCCGTCCGTTCAACATCGTGACCGGCCGCGACACCAACGGCGACGGCCTGTTTACCGAGCGACCGGCATTCGCTACGGCTCCAGACCGATCCGGCCGATCTGAAACGCACGAAGTACGGCGACTTTGATTTGAATCCAGGGCCGGGCCAGGCGCTAATCCCGAGGAATTACGGAATTGGACCGAGTTTCTTCTCGGTAAACCTGGGTATCAGCCGGGCGATTGCATTCGGTGAAGTTCACTCCTTCGGCTAACGTGGGCCCGGCCCAACCTGTCGGCAACAAAGCGGCGCGGCGGTGGCGCCGGCCAAACCTGATGCGAAGCAAAGCCGCGGGGACCGGTAAGCCGAACGCCGCGCCGCCGGCCGAGAAGCGTTACACGCTTACTTTCTCGGTCAACATTCAGAATCTTCTGAACAGTACCAACCTGAATCAGCCGCGTTGGCAACTTGAGTTCGCCGCAATTTGGTCTATCGACAGCCACGAACGGAAGTTTTGGTTTTGGCCCGAGCGGGAGCGCGGCTGCCGGTAATCGTAAGATACAGGGACAGATTCGTTTTTCGTTTTAGCAAGGGCGGCGAGTTGGGCGTGCTGAGGTCAGTACCGGAGCGATAGCGACAATGGTACACGCTCTGGCGTGCTTGACTGCGTTGACATTGATCGTCTTTGAATAATAGCACACCAGTAAAATTAACGGGTCGCTATCGCCCTGGCACTGACATCAAGCGCGCAGATGCCTTCACGCCGTCTGTTTCCACGTAACAAATAATCGCCCAGCAGCCGACTGCAATGAGCTGACGCCGCAGCTGATCGTGCCAGTGAAGCTGCGCCATGGTTGTTCCGGGATCGACACCAGCACCGTGCTTGTTGTGCTTTACTGATGACGATCGCAGTCGACGGATCGATTGCACCGACTGTTAGAAGACTGACGAATACCGCGCCGGATAGACCATTGTTCCACCAGACTGACGTCGTAATCGGGCATTACAGGTTCACTCCGGATGAAACAGCAAAGACGCGAACCGCACACGGGTATGCCGTACCAGATTCGCGTCATCGTTTATACTCGATCTGCAAAAGCGGTCGCCGAGATTCTGCGTCACAAAGCTGAATTCACATCGATCTTAACGTTACGTCGGGTTCGGACGATGAATTCGCGAATGAAGTCTTCCGCGGCCCGGCATAAACAACTGATCGACGATTAGGCGACGCGCCAAAGTTGGATGCGATCATTTCAAATGCCGGTCTGTCACCTGGCGAGAAAATCTCGGGTTGTAACTGCCAGACGCTGTTGCGACGTTGCCGTTCAATTCCAAAACGGCGGCGAACGACGCGACATAGCCCATCTCGACGAATAAGCCGCTGCGATTAGCCTACCAGCCGAGTAGTGTCCCCGAGCCGTCGAAATTGATTCGATAGCTTGCGCAAATTCTGATATACTCAACCGATATTATCGTGGTACGCTGCACATTCGCCAGATCGTTTTTACGATGCGCTGCCGCCGTCGTGTAGAGATAGACTCGTTTGAGTTTCCAGCCAGATTCAGATCGTTAACGCCAGCAAGCACATTTTGGGGCCTCATCAGAGATCTCGGCGCGGGTTTGCTCGGGAAACAGCACGATAATGATGTTCTGATATCTGATGATGCTGGCTGCAGGCCCAAACGCGCGAAGCACGCGCCACGCCGGATAACTGATTAGAGCGACATCGACATTGATTCGCGCTTTCGACGATCCGGGAGCCCGGCTTGGCTAACGACGTCGAGAACTGGCTGACCTGCAGCGATGACTGACGTACGAACATCGCGCTAATTCGTTCCGATCTGGTTACCGATCGGGCGACCGAACGCGGTCGTAGACCTCTTCCGTTCCGGACTGTCGCAACATGATGCCGTAGTTATCGAGGTTTCATTGCCGCCTGAGCGAGTTTGGCATCGATGAGAAAGCGCGCCGCGGAAGCGATCGCGCATCGCCACACACGACAATGCGTGTTCATTAAAGTGGCCGCAGTGTTGCGAACCTGAGAGTCGCCAATGCAGATCGCTGAGAGCGCAGCGGTGATCTCGCGATGAAGGCAGACGTTTCCCGCACAGTGTCGCTGTCGAAGACCAGATACAGTTCTGCGTGTGACATGCCGTTACCGTGCTCTGCCATGGCGCTGGAGTAACACGACCCAGCGAAGAATCTTCGCCATTTACCTTCGACGAAGATTGGTCCGGCAGCAAGCAAACCGATCGCCGTGGTGCCGGGCGCGCATTCAAATCTCTCTTCGACACGTGCAGGAGAGTGTAGGTGAAAGACGATTGGAAGGGGTCCTGACTTTGTCTCTGCTAACGCAAACTGTCGGTTTGCATTATAAATTAAGACCACCCAGCTTGGTGGTGGCTCAATTTGTAGGGCGTCCTCTCCATCCGCTTTATTGCCTGCGACGTGAGAAGGCGCCCACGAGGACGCCCTCACAGCTTAAACTAATTGCCTGGCGCTTACTGTATAAATAGCCGAGCAGCACCTAATGATATCTATCGATATAGCAGTTCGTCCATCTTCAGCGCCGATAATGCGGGCCAGCAAAATCCGGCGCGTCATTGGGGATCTGGCGCAGGTAACCAAATACTGGTTACTGGCGTTGGGAGGTGTCCAGCGATCAGTTACCCGCGATTCGCAAAGTCGCGGTGCGCGCCGACAACAGTTGCCGGCGATATTCGTCCACAAACTGAAATACGGTCAGGAAAGCGTCGTAATGAACCGCGACAGTTTGCACAAACCGAGCGCTATTCGTTCCAATCCGCTTCAGTCCGCCAAGACGACGACTTCGATCGCCGCGTTCTGAGAACAACGGCTGCGACGCGCGAACCAGTCGTTATATAACTCCTTGCAGAAGATACCATAATGGTTTTTGCTGAATTGACAGAGTTAGCTGACACGAGGCCTACGGCAGGGCCGCTCCGAGTTGGATTGAGTTCAGTAACGTACGGACGGTTGGAGAAATCGTGAGAACAAAGGCGGTATTGCTCTCCGCACAAATACTGAGTGAGATTCACTGAAGTTTCCAGCTGATGGTGAATGTCCCAGTTTCTGAATAGACCGCATTAATCGTTACACAACTGCTCTCTGGTTTCACTGGAAAAGCAAACTTGAGTCTGACGCAAAGAGCAGAAAGGAAGCCGACGCTGAAACTGAAGCGTGGGTCTTGGATGGTCGCCGCCGCTGATTGCCGGTGATTACGTGACAGGTCGGTACCAGTGTTTTTCGCTGATGCCAGTTCGATAATCGGAACACTATCGTCGCTGCGCCATTCTGCTTTCTGATGACTGCGTTGGGGCTGGGTTACCCAGGAAGAGCTCACAGTGTCGCTAGCTTATCGCTAAGACTCTTCCCGCGCGGGTCGGAATATGTTGTCGTCGCAAACTGACGCTTACGGTTTGAGGCTCCTCGCTTTGAATGTCGTTGACAGACGCGCGAATTGTTCTCTCTCCATCGAGCGCAGCTCCACTTGCGTTATCGCCATGCCTGATATTCCGTGGTGACTGCGACTCAAGCGAACGATAGACTAATCAATGCGCCGCTCATTTGCAAATAATGGCCAATGAAATCACAAATGGCGGATCGGATTTGAAATAAATAAAGTGAATTAACTGGTGCCGACGGTTGACAGTCGACGTACCAACAATCGCCGGCGGAATCGAGGTTCAAAAGTAGATTTGATTCCCGGAGGTAGTCAGACCATTCTCGTTTAATCAACATTATAGAGTCAGGGAGAAGTGAGCCGACGGTAAAGAATGCCGTCTCGATCGATTCTGCGACGTAGATTGATATCCGGGAGAAAAGAGTAAATCGACCGTACGAGTGCCGCCAGCCTGATTATGATTTAGTCGTCCCGTTATCGTATTTGGATGCCCAGTAGACGACGTCGTGCCGCGCTGGAGATTACGCCTGAGCGAGTCCGGTCGGAATATACCCGCTCAGACCGTTCGTCGTTTCAGCTGTAATTCTGCCGGGGAAAATCACATTGCGTTGGTCGTGGCTGAGCGGCGGCAGTGAGATAACGCACGCGTGATCACGCCGGTACAGAGGACCGCTAACGGATCACAAGGCTCGCCAGACGCCGACTGAGAAAGCCCGAATGATCCGTGCCATACCAGTGCAACCGTAATGGAAATTGTCACGATAAAATCAGCTGACTTATTCCGGGCAGCAATATATCGTTGCCTTCGATCTCGTCCAGGCGGTACCACCGCCGATAGTAACGGAAGATCGGTCCAGCCAGTGTCGATTCAGTCGAGGCATGCGTGCCGGTCATGACAGCCTAGCTGTGTTGTTACCGGGCGACCGGCGAAGGCGTGCCGGTAGCTGGTGTATCGGGACATGTCATTGATGGACAAGAGAAACGATTCGGTCGGGCCGGTGCGAAAGAGAGCCTGCTCATCAAAGGAACCGTGGGGATCGCCACGGGATCGATCTCATTCCGGAACCCCGATCCGGCCGTTGAGATCCGGCGAGACGAGACGAACAATCCGTAAAATTCACGGCGACTCCCGTTCAAATCTTATCTTTTCCGCTGGTTGAAGGTAACAACCATTGGAATACGATCTGGATGAGCCGGAAGACGGTCGTATTGGTGTCGAACTGTTTTCATTGAATAAAGCCGAAGGCCCGATCAGCGTCGTGGTCGATCGAAGATCACGTAGATTAACGTTCGACTGCGCTCTTCGAATCGCGATGGCATTGAAGACGGGGCAGTGTCGTCGACGGTCCGAAGAGTCGACGACCCGATGCCGAATATCCACGATACGGCCGCCGCCCGTCTCCAGCCGCAGGCGGTAGCCAGAGTCGCCTCGAAACCGCATTGGTGCTGCCATGCCGATGAGGAATTCATCGGCCTCGCAACCGGTTAATTTGCAGTTGCCAATATTATCGGTAATTGCCGACCGACAGATAACGCGTTTGCGCGATCGAATGTACTGAACAATATTCGTTGCCGGTGACGCCGTCGGGATACGCCTCTGGGACAGATCGAAAGATCCAGCTGTTACCAGGCAGTAAGTTAAATCGTAACGATAACGAAATGTGGGCACAAGAGATGGCGACAGAACGCCGTTGCTTAATATTCATACGCTTCGCTTCCGGCTGGGCCATCTCCGGGTATAAGCTGCCCAACGCAATGAACAATATACACTGAAGCGTTACTGATCTGCGACTGCTAAATCCTGCTTATCAGCACTTTGACCCAGATTTAAAGGTTTAAAGCGAATAATTATGAACTGCCATCATTGCTGCCCAACTATCTGTAATAACTAGCGCTCAATGATCGGAAGGTCAACGGTCACCCTGCAGACGTCATACTTCACTCCGGCCGAGATCGAGCACCATTATCGCAAGGTTCTTCGTGCCGCGTTCCAGGCGCCCGCACCTGCGGGCCCTCTTCCACAAGCCATGCCCGGAATAATCAGAAACCCTGGCGGAGGAGTCAAAAATATTGTCTCGGTCCGAACCAGATCATAGGCTTCGTATCGCCTGGAAGGCCTGATCGCAACTGTCGATATGCGTGATGCTGATCAAACAGTTTGTACTGAATTCGCCCTTGCCAGTTCTGGCCTGCGGCTGAAGGTACGACGTCACTAAAAGTGGACTCGACGGCTAGGCGCTCCCTTGCGGGCTTCTGCCGTTGATTGAATAACATCGGCGAGTTTGAGACGGCGAAAGCCCGGCGCCTTGCGCCACGGTTCTGAATGATGGCGGCAGTTGCAGACAAACGCCGCGTGGCGATTATCGCAAAGATTTCGCTAAGTGCAAATATACTGAGGTCGATTTGTGAAGTGGGAGAATGTGCAACGAGCAGTGTGTCACCAATGAACAGAACCAGCCAAACGTGCCAAGATTGAAGATGAATGGAGAAGAACACGCTCAAAAAGAAACCTGCCCAGAGCTGCCAATTACCCTTTCATCACTTATCTGAGGCTTCAGTGGTTTACAAATGGCCGGTGCACACGCAAAAGAGTGCAACCACTTCCGCCTGCTGTCCTGACAGAGAGCCAAAAAGCTCCGCATCACACTCCACCGCGAAATGTATAACCCGAACTTGCGTTCGGCTCTTCGAATTGTAATCATTTCCGGAGATTATCGTCGCGAGCATTTCCAGTTCTGCAATAACCGACGTGCCGGATTCGCGACCGTGCTCCAGCGACTGAGTCTCACCCCATCGCCAGACCAACGCTGGTTTCTCTACCTGCGACCCGAACGGCCTGATGCTGTCGGCAGGATGTCAACGCGCATTGTCGCCCGTCTTCTGACAAATGAAGCGGCGCGTTATGCGGCGACATTGGTGTTCGTGTCGCATGCACCGTTCAGGCTGGTGAGCGTTCATGATGGGGCGCTACCGCAGCTTGCCGGTAAGCCCGCGCTGATGGCGCTGGAGCGATATTGCGCGCTGGTCGGTCTGGCGATAAACAGCAGTTCGGCGTCCGTATGCCGCCATGCATTCGAATCAGATTTATTTCGCGGGCGAGGGTTTACCCGCCGCAGTGATTGATCGCCGCAGATTGACCGCGCGCAGGTCTGCCGCGAATGCCATCCCAGTTACGATGCCGGCGAGTCTCGGCTCTACAGGTGTTTGACTCCGTCAGACTCGGTTGGCGTTAACTGTTAGCCTGTTCGATCACAGATTTTTGCGTCTGTTAAATATTGATTGATTGCAGCATCGCGCAACAGGTTTACCGGCGGTGGTTGCTGGCAATCAAACTACCCCGGCTGGGCTGCGCAGCATGCACGATAAACGGGCGCCACAACACCCGGTGGCGCGCCACTGATGTTTCGGCAGACGTTGTTCTGCTGTTCAGCCTTTACGGCGTTGGGTTCTCTGGGAGGATCGATGCGACGTTTGGAATCAGTCGCATTAACGCCTCCGCGTTTCGCCGCGATTCCAGGTTGTGAGTCTGACGTATGCCGTTGCCCACTTGTGCTGTGGCGAGTAGGAAAGCGTCATGTCACTGGTTACCCGATCGGAATAACTATTACGCGAGATCAATTTATTCACTGAATCGGGATACGGCGTCCATGCAGCCAAACTCAGACGGTCAAGATGGCCAGCAGCGCACGGCGTACAGCACGAGGCGGCTCCGTCTGGCGCTCACGCTGAACCGCAGAATCAATATCAGCGGAATGGCATCGACAACGGAGTCGCTGTCGGCCCCGTCAATATCCGGCAGCGGAATAGTAAAACACGCACGCGCGATGGCAGCAGTGATGCAACACTGATCGTGCGAAAATGTCACAGCTCCTCCGTGTCCAGGTGCTTGTAAACAGTCAGCGTCCAGTCGGTAACAGTCACGGCGGCAATCATCTACGGGTTAGGTGATTCAGATACGGCGAATCACTTATATATCAGTGGCTACGCGTTTGCTCTGACACGCTGGTCGAGACGCTGATGGTGTCGGCGAGTTCATTTCAGCGAGAGCGAGATACCAAACAGCATTGATGTGAACTTGATCCAATGCTCGACATCTAAACGCTTCAAGCAAATGAATCGATTTCGCCAGAGTTTCGCGATTTCACTCCGTTGCTCAATGAATTCATCGTCTTTGTCTTTACCATTCAGCAGAACAGTCCAAAGATCAGTTCAAAAATCTTCTTCCGCTACAGCGGTCACGCCAGCTTGCCGCGGGCGACGACGTTCTTCCGTCGTCATGGTTCGCGATCGGGCACGATGGCGTCGGCAACGGCCAGTTACGCCGCGCTCATTGCAGCGCCTCGCGTAGAGCATCGCCGACGATGGTGTCCTCTCGATTACTGTAATTCCGTTGCTTGTCAGTCGTCGCAAGGTAAGATCGCGATCACTTCCAGGCGATTCGATTATAGGGCACGATCCTCTACGAACTGCCAAGCTACCGGAAGCGCGGATAGTGCCGTTACGATGAAGAATTGATCAGCAAAGATAAAGGATCAGCGCAGTTGTTTAATAAGCGTCCAATTATTTCGTCTGACCTTCACCGCCGGCAGAACGAAAACTGGAGACTGCTGCGGAAGATATGAAACACTCCTGGCGAATTACGGTAACTACCGCGCAGGACACCCAGCAGCGCCAAACTCGGCACTAATCCCAATGCCCCACCACTCCCAGCCGTCGACGCCCGAACAGTTCGCCATGAACGGCTGCGCCCGCGCGCTGGGTGCGCGGTCTCGATAATATTATCAAACGCGGTTTGACCAGCACCGTGTTCATGCGGCAGACCTGGGATTTGCCCGGTATTCGTTAAATCGCGACGTTGTTCTGCCGTGCAGGCGATCGCGCTAACACCGCCTGGACAACAACGCGCCATGGTTGTTGAATCCCAGACGGTTGATTAGCGCCTGATCCTGCGGCAGTCGAAACAAGTCGCGGTTTCAGATTGCCGGGTTGCGGCTCGTTAGTGACAGTGCCGACCTCAATTAATCCAAATCCCAGGTCTGCCAGCGCATGGGCCGCGGTGCCGTTCTTATCAAAACCTGCAGCCAGGCCGACCGGATTGGTAAATTCCAAACCAAAACGTTTGAGGGTGCCCAATTCAGGGAACCGTTTGCTCTGCTTAAAGCACGCGCGAATCGCGCTGTGGTTCAGGGTCTTGAGAGCGAACTCATGCGCTGATTCAGGCGACAGGCTAAACAGAATCGGCCGAATGATGGAATGGTAGAGCGACAAGTTAGCAGCGGCAATCCGCCCGAGTTTAGCGCGGGAGTTGCGGGTTGTCACTGCACGGAGCGAGATAGGGCCACCCGGTGGAGTCTAAATTGAAGTGTTTCTATACTGGGTCTTGATAGCCACCGCCAGGTCGCTGACCAGTTGGTTTTCGTTCTGCCGGGCGGATTAGGAAAAGGTCAAACGAAAAAATAATTGGATACTCTATTAAAGTTTCTTTCGCGCTGATCACTTGTCACTTCATTACTTGCCTTGCTACCATCTCGCACCAGTGGAATTCACAGAAAAAAGCTCGCATCATGGATACGGCGCGTATCAATCGCGCGCTGGCTCGTCTGGCTTCCGAAATCGTCGAAGAAAATCATGGCTTAACTGATTTGGTCCTGGTCGGGATCCGGCGCCGGGGCGTGCCCCTGGCTAATCGAATCGCCGACAAGATTGAAGACCTGGAAGGGAAGCGTCCTCCGGTCGGAATTCTCGACATTACCTTGTACCGCGACGACCTCTCGACCGTCGGCGCTAAGCCGATTGTAAGCGGCACGGAATTGCCGGGAGATATCGAAGGACGCACAATCGTCCTGATCGACGATGTGCTCTACACGGGACGCACGGTGCGAGCGGCGCTCGATCAGTTGATCGATTTTGGCCGGCCGCGGCGAGTGCAGCTGGCGGTGCTGGTTGATCGCGGCAACGAACATCGCGAGTTGCCGATTCAGGCGGATTACATCGGAAAGCTGGTGCCGACCAAAAAGAGCGAAATAATAAAGGTGATGCTCACTGACTTTGACGAGGAAGAGGGCGTCGTCATCGTCGAACGACCCGCAGCAGAAGCTGCGGCGTGAAGCGGCCCCGGTGGCCGCTTTTTATTGTCAGAAGAAGGTCTTTGGGCTTTGATCTTTGGACTTTGTTTCCTCGGCCACGAAGGCGCGATTAATTAAACCGATCAAAGACCAAAGACCAAAGTCCAAAGACCGGATGAGAGAATCTCATTGGGCAACGGATTTAAGTTGAAACATCTTCTCGGCATCCGCGAGCTTTCTGCCGATCAGATCGTTCATTTGCTTGATACGGCGGAAACGTTTCGCGATGTGTCGAGACGTGAGATCAAGAAAGTTCCCGCCTTGCGCGGTCGCACGGTCATCAATCTTTTCTTTGAGCCTTCAACTCGCACTCGCACTTCATTTCGAAATAGCCGCGAAACGTCTTTCTGCCGATGCCATAAACATCAGCGTCTCGACTTCCAGTGTGTCGAAGGGCGAAACGCTCCTCGATACGGCGCGCAACCTTCAGGCCATGGCGCCTGACTGCATCGTGATTCGCCATTCATCAGCCGGAGCGCCTTATCATCTGGCGCGCGTGTGCGACGCCGCCATTGTGAACGCCGGCGATGGGGCGCACGAACACCCGACGCAGGCTCTGCTGGACGCGCTGACAATTCGCGAACACAAGCATCGTTTTGATGGGCTGAAAGTCGCGATCATCGGTGACATTCTGCATTCGCGCGTGGCGCGATCGAATATTTATCTGCTGGCGAAACTCGGCGCGACGGTTAGTGTCGCGGGCCCGGGAACACTGGTTCCGCCTGAATTTGCCGGATTGATTGAGCAGGGCGTGCGACTGGAACGCCGGATTGAAGACGCCGTTGTCGACGCCGACGTGGTGATGATTCTGCGGGTTCAGCGTGAGCGCCAGACGGACGCTTTCTTTCCATCGATGCGCGAATATGCCGTGCACTATGGCCTGCATCTCTAACCACCTGAGTTTGGCCGCGCCGGACGCCATCGTCATGCATCCGGGTCCGATGAATCGTGGCATCGAAGTCTCGTCAGAAATTGCCGATGGCGGACGTTCGTTGATTCTCGATCAGGTGACCAACGGTGTGGCGGTGCGCATGGCGGTGCTTTACCTGCTCGCCGGTGTGGGTCACGAACTGGAAGTCCCCAGGAAAGGCAACGGCGCGAACTTCTCGGACTCACGAGCCACCGGGGGAGTCCGCGGCCGAACTCGAAACCCGAAACGCGGAACTCGAAACTAGATTAATGCGATTACTGATTCAAAACGGCTACGTCATCGATCCTTCCCAGGGAATTAACACCGGCAAGAACCTCCATGCTCGAAGACGGCCGCGTCGTTGGGTTGTCGAGTCACAGCGATCCGGTGCCCGAAGGCATCGGAAATCTTTGACGCCACCGGATTAGTGGTGGCGCCCGGTTTCATCGATATGCACGTGCACCTGCGCGAGCCCGGCCAGGAATACAAAGAGACGATTGCCAGCGGCGCCGCCGCCGCGGTGGCCGGCGGATTCACCACTGTTTGCGCGATGCCCAACACGAATCCAATCAATGACAACGGCGCCGTCACGCGCTTTGTGATCGAACAGGCCCAACGCGCGGGGCTGGCCAATGTGTTTCCGATCGGCGCTATTACCAAGAATTCCGACGGGTCGGAACTCGCAGAAATGGGTGAGATGAAGGATGCCGGCATCGTGGCTGTTTCCGATGACGGCCGTCCGGTTCCGTCGGCCGGAATGATGCAGCGCGCGCGATGGAGTACGCGCGCGGATTCGATCTGCCGGTGATCGATCACTGCGAAGACAAAACGCTCGCCCGCGGCGGGGTGATGCACGAGGGTCATTGGTCTCTGGTTCTGGGAATGCGCGGCATGCCGGCGGCGGCCGAGGAAGTCGACGCCGAACGAAATTGTTTGCTCGCCGAATTGACCGGCGCGCGTTTGCATCTGGCCCATCTTTCCACGCGCGGAGCAATCGCAGCGGTCCGTCGCGCCAAAGATAAAGGCTTGCCGGTAACCTGTGAAGTTGCGCCGCATCACTGGACGCTCACCGATGAGGCGGTGCAGAACTATGACACGAACACCAAGATGAGTCCGCCCTTGCGCAGCCGCGACTCACCTCGAGGCAATTCTCGAAGGCTTGCGCGACGGCACTGTCGACGCGATTGCGACTGACCATGCGCCACATCATGCCGACGAGAAAGCGCTGGAATATGATCAGGCGCCGTTCGGAATCGTAGGTTTGGAAACCGCTGTTGGGTTGGCGATGGAGCGCCTGGTGGCGCGAAGGCCTCATCTCGCTGGAGCGTCTGGTCGAATTGTGCGCGACCAATCCGGCGCGCATTCTTGCAGCTGGAAGGCCGCGGGACATTTAAAGCAAATGCTCACGCCGACGTCACGATTATCGATCCGGAAATGACCTGGAGCTTTGACGTTTCGCGTTCAAAATCAAAGAGCCGGAACACGCCATTTGATGGTTATGCATTTCGCGGCGGAGTGGTGGCCACGATTGTCGCGGGCAGGATCGTCTTTCGGCATCCTGATTACGGCCGGGTCGACCGCAAGCAGGGCCAGTCACGCGTCGGTGACTTGATTTGGAGTGCGGCGACTTCGTCGCCGCTCTGCTTGTGTGCACGGCAAAAGCGGCGACAAGTCGCCGCACTCCAAAGGAGGAGGTTGTAATGAAAAGAATTAATTGGCAGCTCTGGTTGGGTTTTCTTTTGAGCGTGGTTGCTCTTCTCAGTTACCCGCTCGTCTTCGTCAACTGGGCCAGCACACGAGATTTCCCTGGGCCAACCTGGTTCTGTTCGCTGCTGGCCGCGCTGCTGCTGTTCATGGGAATTCGCCGGGCCTTTGCTCCGGATCGCCGGCGCCTGTCGAAAATCGTTGCCTCAGTGGTAGCGACGCTGAGTGTTTTGATAATCGTCATGTTTCTCTTTGCGGCGTTTGTCGCTTCAAGATGGCTGCCGCCATCGACCGGGGCGCCGCAGGTGGCGCAGAAGGCGCCGGACTTTTCGCTCACCGACACGACGAACAAGACTGTCTCGCTCACCGAGCTGTTGTCTCAGCCAATCAACGGCAAGCCCGCAAAGGGCGCCCTGCTCATTTTCTATCGAGGTTACTGGTGACCGTCATGCAACTCCGAGTTGCGGAGCATTCAGCAGAACCTGGCAAAGTTCAATGAAGTCGGAATTCGCCCGGTCGCGATTAGCGTCGACAGTCCTGAAGCGTCGCGCGATCTCTGTCAGAAGGCCGGCTACACTTTTACTTTTCTTTCCGATCCGAACCTTCAGGCGATTACGAAATATGATCTGGTTCACAAGGGCCAGGGAGAAGGTGGCCGCGACATCGCGCGTCCCGCCGAGTTTTTGATTGATTCATCAGGCATCGTCCGCTGGCGAATGCTGACCGAGAATTACTGGGTGCGGGCGCGGCCGGAGCAGGTGCTGGAAGCGGCGAACGCTGCTGCGGTAGTGAATGGCTCATAATCTCGGCCGAGGTAGTTTTTGAAGTGTGAAAAGTATGACGCGTAATCTCACCGGCGGGATGACCGTTGACCACCCGCCGGGTCGATTCGATGTTGCAAAGGAGAGCACTTGGATTTAACATTGCAACGCGCATTTCGTGAATCCCCGGCCCGTGCTGCTCTCGTTGGAGTAGTTGAACGCTTTGAACATGTCTTAGTTCATAGTATGTCACTTTTCGGTCTCGTCCTTCGCTGCTAAATCCTGAGGTCGTCGCCGATCCAAACAGGAGTTTCTATGCCACGCCCCTTGCTTCATAGTCGCCGTCAAAGTCTGCTCTTCATTTCAATTAGCATGGTGCTCATTGCGTTGGGCTGAAAGACACGCAGCGAATTCGCCAGGGTGTGATCGTCTTCCAGCCGGGCTGGGAGCAGGTGCTGGAGAACAACAAGCAGGCTTACGAGCTCGAGTTCTGAGGGAAAAGTCGCCATGCCAATAATTTACTATTGCCCCGCATTTAGACGCTCGCGCCGATCGTTTTGTTTGGCTTACTCTGCCTGGTAGCGAGCCCATGGATCTCCACCGGATCTTCCGAATCGACGAATCCCAGAGCGCCAATCCTGACGGCGTCACCGGCGTGCAGGTCAATTGTTCCGAACACGATTCGACAGATCGCTTTAAACGCGAAAGATCTCGTCCATGATCCTGTCGGTCAGCGAATCTCATGCCAGTCTTCCCGGAAGCGTAGCCAACGGCAATAGTCTGGTGCAAATCGAACCGATTGTCGGAACCGTGGGAACTCCGATTTTTATCGGTAGCGAGCCCAGCAAACTGGCAATTTCAGGCAACTCGCAATACATCTATGCGGCGCTGACGGGCGGCGGCCGTGCGCAGATTTGACATTGCCACCAGACGGCAGGGCTTCAATTCAGCCTCGGGCGCCGATTCTTTCTTCGGACCGCTCTATGTCGACGACATGGAGGTGATGCCCGGACAACCCCGCTACCGTTGCGATTTCGAGAAGGTATCTGGGCACGAGTCCGCAGGCATGCAGGGAGTCGGAATCTACGATGATGCGGCGCCGTGCGCTCGACTACCACACCGACGCACACCGGCAGCAACGTGATCGAGTTTTCAACGTCGGGGCCTTCAACTTGTATGGCTACAACAACGAGACCAGCGAATTCGGCTTCCGCAGGATGACCATCAACGCGTCCGGCGTCACTGTTACCAATACGACCCAGAATCTCATTTCCGGCTCATCAGACATCCGCTATTCCAATGGATACATTTATTCAACCAGCGGAAAGGTGATAGATCCCGAACAGGAGTCGCCGTGGGCAGCTTTACGGGATTGGTTCCGGACCTCTCGTCCTGCCGGATCCTTTCAACAACCGGATCTGCCTTTCTGGCAGGGACCGGGTCGTCAACGATTTTGAGGGCGTACAATCTCACCACACCTCATCCAAACTGCAGTTTCACTTACGATCCCCACAGTTTCCGGAACTCCGGGCAGCTTGATTAAGTGGGGAAACGACGGGCTCTGCTTTCCGCACCAGCGGTAACCAGGTATTTCTCTTATCCATCAATGACATGGTCCCGGTCCCACCAACACCGACGCCTCTGCCGGTGCTAGTCGCGCCCGGCGTAACCCAGGTGCCTTTAGCGGCAAACGATCTGGTTTATGACCCAGCACGCAGAGAGTCTATGCCTCGACCCCCAGTAGCGCGGGCACTTTCGGCAACAGCCTGGTTCCGATTAATCCTTCCACGGGCATCGCGGGCACGCCTGTTTTTATCGGCAGTGAACCACGCAAGTTGGGAATCACGAAAAACAACCAATATATCTATACCGGAATTGACGGGGCCAATGCAGTCAGGCGTTTTATCGTGGCTTCACAGACTCCCGAGTTACAGTTTGCACTGGGTAACGGATCAGCTCCGGGCCGCTCTCAGTCGACGATCTGGCGACGCTGCCAAACGATCCGTTAGCGGTCGCAATTTCGCAGAAACACCGGCGTGAGTCCGCGGCACGAAGGTGTCGCTGTTTACGACAACGGCGTGCGTCGCCTCAACACTACCGCCACTCATACGCGGTAGCAATGCAATCGAAGCCGGCACTTCCCCGGCGAAACTCTACGGGTACAACAATGAAACGACAGACTTTGGTCTGAGGCGAATGATTATTGATTCCTCCGGTGTGGTCACTGTCTCCAGCACGGCGACGAGCATCACCGGCTTTGGAACGGACATCAAATACGACAACGGGGTTCTCTATTCATCAACCGGCCGCGCGGTCAATCCCGAAACTGGCGCGGCACTCGGTACTTTTACCCTGGTCGGAGGTAGTATGCCTGCTTTTGTCCCGGATGCAAGCGTCAAGCGAATCTACTTTGTCACCGGCACCGGCAGTTCCACGACCCTGCAGGCCTTCGATCAGACAACATTCTTACCGGTCGGCTCGCTGCCGATTCCCGGGGTCAGTGGCTCTGCAAATAATTTGATTCGCTGGGGAGCGAATGGTCTGGCATTCTCTTACCTCAGGGAATCAAATCTACTTTATCCAGACCTCTCTGATTCCGCCGGCAGTGCTGACGGACACGTCGACTACAGATTAGCTCTTCCCTGAACCCGTCAACTTTTGGCCAGATTGTAACGTTCTTACCGCAACAGTTTCATCCGCGTCCGGGCACGCCGACCGGAACAGTTCAATTCCAGGATAAGGATCAAATCTTGGCCAGCCCCAGCCGCTCGTAGGCGGCACGGTCAGTGTGTCGTCCTCATCGTTGACCGCTGGAGTTCACGCGATCACCGCGGAATTATAGTGGCGATGCTGACTTCCTGAAGAGTGGAGCTGCGCTCGATGGAGGGCAATCTGTCACGCCCCTGGTCTCTGTCAACGATGCTCAAACGAGCGAGGGCCAGAGCGGAACAAAAATTTCTGACTTTCACAGTTAGCCTGTCCGGCGCCACGACTCAAACCGTAACACGTCAGTTTTGCGACGGCGGACGGCAGCGCCACGAATGGTTCCGGACTATGTTGCGCAAGCGCGGAATCTTAACTCTCAACCCGGGCGAGCTAACCAAGTCTGTAAACGCACCATTAACGGCGACACCGACGGTTGAGCCCGACGAGACCTTCTTCCTGAACTTGTCCAGCCCCGGCAACGCGGTCATCGGAAAGGCGCAGGGGAACGGCGGCATTCTGAACGACGATGGACCGGTCGGTTCCATTAGCTTCAGTCAGACAGGTTACAACGTCAACGAAAACACTGGTTTTATTGCCATCACAGTGAATCGCACCGGCGATTTGTCGGCGACGGCGACCGTAGACTACGCGACTTCGGACACGGGCGCGCCCGCTTCATGCGCTACGTCGGCCAGCATCGCACTCGTCGCGCTGCGACTTTATTACCGCGCTGGGCACTCTCCGTTTCGCACCCGGTGAAACCCAGAAGACGTTCGCTCGTGCTGATTAATCGCGATTCATATTCAGAGAGCTACATAGAGACGTTCACCATCGCCTATCGAACTTCAGTGGGAGCGATCCCGTCAGGCCTCCTCGGTGACGGTATTTATTTGCGAATAGCCCGGTGACGCCGCCGCCAACTAACGTCATCGACGATGTGAACACCTTGTTCGTCAGCATTATCGCGATTTCCTTAACCGGAATCCGATCCTTCGGGTCTGACGTTTTGGACCAATCAACTCAACCCGTGCGGCAGCGACCCACAATGCATGGAAGCGCACGCATCGATGTGTCAGCTTCGTTCTTCCTGTCAATCGAATTCCAGCAAACCGGCTATCTCGTCGTGAGCGCTTCCTACAAGGTTGCCTATGGCGACGCCGACCGGATCTCAACCCTGCCTGCGAATCACCAGCTAGCTGTTCCGATTGTTCGCTTCGAATGAGTTCTGAAAGACACCGCAGCGAATCGGCCAGGGTGTCGTCGTCTTACAGCCGGGTTGGGAGCAGTTGCTGGAGAATAACAAGCAAGCTTACGCGCTCGAGTTCGTGCAGACCTCGCGGTTCATTACGGCGCTTTCCCACGACCATGACCCCGGCGCAGTTTGTGGACAGGCTTAATCAAAAATGCCGGTAACGTGTTGTCGGCAAGCGAGCGCACCGCGGCAATCAATCTTATTCGGCGGAGCCGTCAACAGCAGCAACAATCACCGCTCGGGCGCAGGCCTTGCAGCAGGTTGCCGAAGACACGGACCTCTACAACGCCGAGTACAATCGGGCCTTTGTGCTGGCTCAGTATTTTGGCTACCTGCGCCGGAATCCCAATGACGCGCCAGGATTCAGACTACACTGGCTATGACTTTTGGCTGACGAAACTGAATCAGTTCAACGGCAACTATCATCAACGCTGAGATGGTCAAGGCGTTTCTGTCATCGATTGAATATCGGCAAAGGTTCGGGCCGTAGAGGCGCTGTCTGACGACTCGGCTTTTCGGCAATACGAACGAACGCCGCCAGCTGGTGGAGCCCAATCTTGTAGGGGCGTCCCCTCCGTGGGCGCCCGGCCTTCCAACGTCGCAGGTAATGCAGTGCCCCACGGGATGCGCTCCTGCAAATTGGGCCACCACCGGCTGCCGCCACTGGGTGGTCTTCATTAGGAATGCAACCGACAGTTGTACGGGTTAGCACAACCAACCAGTCAGGACCCCTTCCAATCCTTCTTTCGCCCTACCTCCTGCAGGTCGAAGAGAGTAGAATGCCGCCGGCTTTTGGGGCGATACGGTTTGCCGCCTGCCAGACCAACCTTCAGTTGAAAAGAGGCGTAAACATGAGAAACGAAGATTCTGCGTACGCTTTGGGTCGTTGTGCTTTTCTTCGGTGGTCTCGTTTGTCTCCGCTCGCCATGGCCCAGGGCACGCGCGGCCGATTACGAACGCGCCAACGGCCTCAAAGCCAAATACGAAGCGGCCGCAATCGACATCGCCGGCCAGGCGACCTGGATTGGCAGTCACACATCGGTTCTGGTATCGCAAACTGTCAAAGAGGCGCATATGAGTACGTAGTCTTCGACGCTGACACACATGCAGAAACGCTCTGCCTTCGATCACGCGAAGATCGCCGCCGCGCTCTCGAAGTTGCTGGGCTCGACGACTTTGAAGGCCAACGATTTGCAGTTGGCGGCTCTCAGGTTCGACAACACCGCGGCCACTTCTTTGCGACGGTGGATGGCACCGCGGTGCGTTGTGTCGTGGCTGAATCAACGTGCTACCAGGGTTGATCCTCCCGCGCGCACTCGCCCGCAAGGTCCGTTCCTTTCGCCGGACGGGAAATGGGAAGCCTCGATCAATAACTACAACCTGCTGATTCGCGCGGCCGGCTCGCGCGAACCGGTGATTCTCAGCACCGACGGATCGGAAGGGAACTACTACGACCCGCGTTCCATTGTCTGGTCGCCCGATTCGACCAGGCTGGCCGTCTTTCGCGTCCGGCCCGGATACAAACGCGAAGTTCATTACATCGAATCATCACCTGAAGATCAGATTCAGCCGAAGTTCTCGTCGATCGTTTATGCGAAGCCCGGCGACGTGCTCGACCTCGAGCAACCGGTGCTTTTTCGATCTCGCGCGAAGAACGCAGATCACATATCGACAACTCGCTCTTTCCCAATCCCTACGAGTTAACCGATCCGGTCGTGGCGCAAGGACAGCCGCGCCTTCTTTTTGAGTACAACCAACGCGGCCATCAGGTTTATCGAGTGATCGAAGTTGACGGAGCCACGGGCAAGCCGCGGGCTCTGATTTCTGACGAGCCGAAAACCTTTTTCAGTTACCGGCCCGCAAATGGAAGTCTCGCCGATGCCGGCCGGCGTTACCGTTACGATGTTAACGACGGCAAAGAAGTGATCTGGATGTCTGAGCGCGACGGCTGGAGCCACCTCTATCTTTATGACGGCGCAACCGGCGCGGTTAAGAACCAGATCACCAAAGGTGAATGGGTGGTTCGCGGCGTGCAGCGCGTGGACGAGGCGAAGCGAGAGATATGGTTCAGCGCCGGCGGAATGTATCCGGGTAAGGATCCCTACTTTGCCTACTACTATCGAATCAACTTTGACGGCTCAGGGTTGACTCGGCTTACTGATGCGGAGGCGAATCACAACGGCGTGTATTCAACGGATGGGCAGTTCTTTGTAGACAACTATTCGCGTCTTGATTCGCCGCCGGTTTTGGAGATTACGAAAGACGGCGGATAACCCAGTGCTGGCCACCGTCGAAAAAGGCGATATCACCGAACTCGCCAAAACCACCTGGCGCGCGCCGGAAGTTTTCACCGCCAAAGCCCGTGACGGCAAGACCGACATTTGGGGCATCATCGTTCGTCCGTCAAATTTCGATCGCGTCAAAGACCTATCCGGTGATCGAAAACATCTACGCCGGACCGCAGGGCTCGTTCGTGCCGAAATCATTTCTCACGTACTCGTCGATGATGGCCCAGGCTGACATTGGTTTCATCGTGGTTCAGATTGATGGGATGGGGCACTGTCGAATCGTTCGAAGGCTTTTCACGATGTGGCCTGAAGAATCTCGGCGACGCCGGCTTTGCCGATCGAATTCTCTGGCACAAAGCTTTGGCCGCAAAATATCCGTGGTACGACATCACGCGCGTAGGAATCTACGGCGGTTCAGCCGGCGGTCAGAATTCGTTGGGCGGTTTGCTGTTTCATCCTGAGTTCTACAAAGCGGCAGTTTCGTACGCCGGTTGTCACGACAATCGGATGGACAAGATCTGGTGGAACGAGCAGTGGATGGGATGGCCGATCGGCCCGCAATACTCTGCCTCTTCCAACGTCGATAATGCTTACCGCTTGCAGGGCAGTCTCCTGCTGATCGTCGGAGAGATGGACACGAACGTCGATCCATCATCGACGATGCAGGTGGTGCATCAACTCTTAAAACACAACAAGGATTTTGACTTGCTGGTAGTTCCCGGAGCGAATCACCCGGCTGCTCGCGGCGATCAGTACGCGGCCTACGGCGATCACAAACGGTACGACTTTCTTTGTGCGGCACTTGCTGGGTGTGAGACCGCCGGTTTGGAACCAGGCGACAAGCGAGTGCGACAAATTGAGGCGAACACGGGAATGCGGCCTCCTCGTACGCTGAGGTCAGTGCCGGGAGCGATAGCGACCGGGTCAAGCCAATAGCAATGACTGAGACTAGCTAACCCGGTCGCTATCGCTCCCGGTACTGACCTCAGTTTAATCGCAGAAGTATCGTAGGCGATAATCGCTGACTTCATCTATCTTAAAACGAAAACGAATCTGTCCCTGTATCTTCCGATTACCGGCGGCCGAGCTCCCGCTCGGACCAAATCCAAAACTGCCGTTGCGTGGCTGTCGATAAACCAAATTGCGGCGAACTCAAGTTGCCAACCGGCTGATTCAGGTTGGTACTGTTCAGCAGATTCTGAATGTTGACCGAGAAAGTCAGCGTGTAGCGCTTCTCAGCCGGCGGCGCAGCGCTCGGCTTACCAGTCCCCGCCGCTTTGCTCGCATCAGGCTTGGCCGCCGCCACCGCCGCCGCTTTGTTGCCGACAGGTTGGGCCGGGCCCAGGTTGGCCGCAGCCGTGAACTTCACCGAATGCAATCGCCCGGCTGATACCCAGGTTGACCGAGAAGAAACTGGGTCCAATTCCGTAATTTCTCGGGATTAGAGCCTGGCCCGGCCCTGGATTCAAATCAAAGTCGCCGTACTTCGTGCGTCTCAGATCGGCCGGATCGGTCTGAGCCGTAGCGAATGCCGGTCGTTCGGTAAACAGGCCGTCGCCGTTGGTGTCGCGGCCGGTCACGATGTTGAACGGACGGCCGGTGGATATGACTATGAACGGATTCAAATTGATTTTTAGTTTCGGCAGGATGATCGTGCCACCAGTGAAAAAGTTGAAGCTCGGAATGAATCCAACCCGCGAGTATTCATTGGTGGCGTTATAAGAATTTGCCGGGAAGCAATTGCCGATTGAAGCAAAGATACAATCGGTGTCGGTCTTGCCGCTGCCCGTTCCGAAATTCACAAACAGCGAAAAGCCTTTGCTCATTTGCCGTCGCAATCCGCCGAACATTCGATAGTCATTAAAGCGGGCCGCCGACTCGTAATAATAAATATCGCCGATGTTGCCGTTGGGCCGGATCGCCCCGGCCGGATTGGCCGGATTGTAAGTGCCCGGAAGTGGCGCATTGATGTTGCGCAGCCTGAGCAGATGTTTGCCACGATAATTAAAGCCGACGAGGTAGAAGGTGAATTTGTATGGCAACTGGCGTTCGATGTTGATGGCCGTCATGACGTACAGTCGGCGCGCGAAAATCCGGCGCAATCTGCCTGACAATTTGCGGCGCCGAGAACGCGCCGAGCAGGTCGGCCGAAGGAACGTTCGTGACAGTCCCATCCAGAGAGAACGTCGAAAGATCGAGCACGGCTGGATTGGCGACGCGATAATCATTTTGCGTCTCTCCGTTGAAACGATTTGCGAGCAAGGTTGCTCGTTCACCGAGACGGTCATAGAAAACGCCGATGCCGCCGCGAATGACCAGCTTTGGTTGCGAAGAGTTCGATCGGCGCGCCCGGACCCGAGCCGACGCTGGTGCCACCCGGCGCCCAGGCAAAGAAAATCCGCGGCGCGAAGTCCATCGTGCTGCTGATATTCGTTCTGGTACTCGTAGCGCAGGCCCGCGGTGAAGGTCAGGTTCGGGCGGATGCGCCATTCGTCCTGCACAAAGAAACCGAGTTCGGTTTGGGTCACTCCGGCTTCGGGATTCCTCCGGCGATCGAGAATTGCGTCGCGCCGCCGCCGAGAGCCCGCAGGTCGGCACGTCCCTGGAATAGGAGCGTACGGCGATAGCGCTCAAGGCTGGTGATGGAAATCAAGACTGGATTGCCGCTGTTATCCTGCACGATTTCATTATTGCCATTAAGCAGCGGTGCGAACCCTCCGGAGAAAGTAAAGGTGCCGCCGAAATTAGTCGGCGAGAAATCGTTGAGGCGCACATGACGCAGACCGCCCGCCGAACCGCAGCACGTGGGTTCCGGAAGTACGCGTCGAATAGTTCTGCAACTCCCACGAATCCTGTTCGTTGTGCGCCAGGCCGATTTGCGAACCGCCCTGAATGAACGACTCCTGCACGACCACGGTCGGCACCGGTACTGCCTTCCTGTCGATTGCGATTTCTGATGTATTGAAACCGGGTTTCGTTCAGCATCTTCGGACTCAGCACCGCGGTCTCAGTAACCTGAAACGTCTGTTCACTCGTGGCGCGATCAAACGCGCGGCTCGGCAAAGAAAAATCCGAGGCCCCAAGGTTCTCTGCTTTGAAGCGCGAATATGAATAGCGCAGGATCAAAGTGTGGTTGTTGCTCAACTGGTAATCGAACCGCGGGCTGAGCGAGAAGTATTCGATTCGGCACCGGGACTCCGAGGCGGAACGGAAACGGGTCGAGCGAAGGCGTGAGCACCGTCGCGTTGATGATGGCGTTGTCATCGATCCGCCGCCGTTGAAAGTCGATGAAGAAGGAAGACTTCTTCGCGATCACTGGTCCACTAATGCTGCCGCCATAGTAACGAATCTGAAACGGCTGGCGTCGCAGCGCAAACGGATTCCGCGAATTCAAACTTCTCGTCGCCGAAATTATAGAAAGTACTGACCCGCAATTTGTCCATGCCCGGCTTGGTCAGGATGTCGATGCGCCCGAATCCGATGTTGCTGTTTTCTGCATTGAAAGGATTCTGGTTGATTCGGACTTCCCGAATCGATTCTTTGGGCGGCATTCGCCCGCCGGTAAAGCCATCGATGAATATCTGAGCTCCGTTTGGTCCTGCAGAGGGCCCGGCCATCGCCTGGGCGGCCGCAGCCAGGGCGTCGGGATCGTCCGGCAGCACGTCGATGTCTGAACCACGCAAGACCAGAGCATCGGCGTTGTTTTCAGATTCCGTGTTCAGACGGCGGCCGTCGTCCACGGTCACTACTTGTTTGGCGATCGCGATCGCCAGACGCACGTGGTGCCGTGTTACGAGTGGCCGTCTTGACCTCGACTTCGCTGTTTTGCGTAGTTGCTGAAGCCGGCGGAAATAACTTTCACGGTGTATCGTCCGGAAGCGAGCGAGTTGAAGAGGTAGTTTCCTTCGTCATTGGTGACTGTGGTCTTCTCAGATCCCTCCGGTGAAATGAGTGTTACCGTGGCGCCGACCACCAGAGCGCCCAGCTCATCTGTCACCTGTCCACTCAGTGAACCGGCGGCGCGTTGCTGTGCAATAGTGGATGAAGAGAGCGTCAGCAAAACAACGAATGCGATCAGAAGTTTGTTGCTCATGATTGTATCTTTGAGAAAAGAACTCGGGTAGTGACCTGATTTCATCGTGACGTTTTCTCTAGCCCAGGCGTTTACGCCTGGGTCAGAAAGAGTCGGTGCTATTTGAAGCCCATTAATGGGCTTTTGAAACGACCAACCGTTCATTCCCAGGGTAAACCCCTGGGCTACGGAAAAGAGCATCAAACACGCTAAGGCCCGCCGAGGCTCATCGCTCCGAGAGCCACCGCTTTGCGGCGGTCGCCCTGAGCGCTTTGCAGCAGAGGTCCGACGCCACTCACCATGGCTATGGCGTTAACTCGCGTCGCGTCGCCGCCCTCGGTGCTCGAAACCAGGATCGCGTCGCCGACCTTAAGTTCGGACAGAGCAAAGGTCGGCAACTGGTCAAACATCTCCTGCAGATCTCCGCTGGTTTTGGCTTGACTGGATGCAGCCGGCGCTGCCGGGTTGGGCCCGCTGCCGGTGTGGCAGGCGTCAATGCGGCCAACAATTCCGGCGTGAGCCGGCGCAGCGTGGAATCTTTGCTGACAACGACCGTGACGGTCTGGTGACTCGCCTGATCGGAAATCTTCAGCTCGCCTTTGCCGGAGTCGATCTCGCTGATGGCGCCGGTGAGTGTCTGAAATGATCCGGAAACGATTTCATCAGGCGTGAAGCGAGCTCCATCTGAGCTTTTGGCGCCCAGCGCGCGGACTTGATCGCCAACGGCCAGGTCTGCGAAAGATCCCGGTTTGGCCTCACTGAACCGCACTGAGTTCGGAGCATAGCGCCGGTATTTGGTCCCGGTGTTCGCCGCAATCACGATTGGTTTGGGTCCTTCGGCGGTGCGCGCGTCGATGGTGATCTCTTTGGCTTCAGGCTTGAGCGCGCTGATGGTCCCGGCAATTCCGCGAGTGCGCCAGGCTTCTCGTTCGCGATCCCGCTTATCTGCAATTCTCGCCTTTGCTCATCACATAGAACTCGCGCGCGGGCATAGTCTTTCGATCTTCGGAAATCTTGCCGCGCGCGAAGACGCTGTCGCCGATCGTGAAATCGGTGGCCATGATTTTGATGAACTTGTCTTTGGTTTTTCGCCCGGTGGAATGCGCATGAACACGGTGCTATCGCTGAGCGTTACCGTGACTTTTGCTGCCGGCGGCGGTGGTTACTACCACCTCGCGCCCATCCGGCGTGATCTGTGTGACCACGCCCAAAACACTCAACTGGGTGATCGCCTGATCGCCACCGGCCTGGGCGAACAGAGGTCTGGATACGCACGTGACTGCGCAAAGCAAAAACAGGAGACGAGCTGAGGCTTTGGATTTTTGCTTCAACATCCCTGACAGGCAGTTCCTTTACTCTTTTCGTAAAGTAAGTGGTTGAAGCGAGAGAAAGGTTGCATACATTGATCTGCAGGACTATCCAAATAAGTGGCAGGCAGATTCATCCGCAGATTACGCAGATTACGCAGGATTACACGATGGGAAAAGGAAGTTACGTGGACAGAGGTTAGTCTCTGAAGCTCCTCAACCTAGGAGCGCAACGTAAAAGACAATATACATTGCGCTCACAACGGAGCTGGCTGATTCATTCGAACGCGGTTTCTATGAACATTTCGCTCCTAAACGGAGCGAGCCTGGGGTGAACTGAGGTCAAGCCTTCTGTTCTTTCGCCAACGCCGGCACTTCCTCCGGTTCCGGAAATTTCTGTGGCGGCGGCACAGCGTTCGATATCGGAAGCTCGGGCCGCGCGTATTTGTCCAGGCCGAATCCCAGAAGGATCGTAGCGGCGATAATCGCCGATGAGAAATAGTAGGGTGAAGAGACGCCGAGCGAATCGAATGCCCAGCCATAAAACAACGGCGCGATAATGCGAGCCACGCCGCCGTAAGTCTGTTGCATGCCCATGTAGAGCCCGCGTTCGCGCGCGATTGATGACTCGAGACAGAAGTGCGGTGACACAGGGAAAGGTAAACGCAGTACCCAGCGGAATCAGCGCGACGGCAATTCTGCCAGCATTCCCAGATTGGTTGACAGAGGCATGCCGACCACGCCGAGTGAGAGCAGAGCCAAACCCAGCCGCGAGAGCTTAGCTTCGCCCAGCCAATCAACCATTCGGCCGAGCAGCAACACGCGCGCGAAAACTGAAATTGCGCCGGTGTACATGAAGAAGTAACCGATGGTCAGTTCGGTCACCTGAAAGCGCGCGTGTTTAGAAACAGCGCGAGCACTGAGAAGCTTCCTGAAACGCGCCAATCGAGATCGCATAAATCCAAATCAGTCGCGACGACGGTTCACGTGAATTTGTAATGATGGACCAGGCGGCCTGACGCGACTTTCGTGGCGGTTCGTCGGATGCCGCGTGCACCTCGGCGTCCCGCGATTCGGACAAATAACGCCAGGCAAAAATCATGTTGAGACCGCACAGCGCGGCAGCCATAATCCCCGGCGCTGCGTGACCCATCTGTAGCGAAGCGTGGCCAGGGATGATGTCGCGCTTGCCGATGGCGATGGCTAACGAGCCGAGCACCGGACCCAGTGCCACGCCGAGATTCGTGAGTTGCCGATAACCATCCCAGCGCCCGCGCGCGATCCTTTGGATCGGTTGAGTCAGCGACGTAAGCCTGAATCACTCCGACCGTTCCGCCGCCGGCCCCTGCACGATGCGCGAAAGAAACAAGACCCACAGCGAGGTGGCAAAGCCGAAGACCAGATACGAAATACCGGCGGCCCCGAGGGCGATCAAAAGTGTGGCCGGCGTCCGACGCGATCTGAAAAGCGTCCCCACATCGGCGCGCTCAAAAGTTGTGCGACGGTGAATGCGGCGACGATGATGCCGGAAATCGTTCCTATCCCTACATGAAAGCCGAGCACGCTTGATGCCGCTGCCGCCCAGCGTCTTCACATAGAACGGCATCAGCGGAATGATCATCAACAGGCCGACCATGTCGACGAAGGCCGTGATCATCAGGGTGAACAGCTTGGCCGGAATCTTCCGCACTTCCTTGTAGAAGACATACAGCAGGGCGATCGCGATCGCGCCGAGCAGCACGCGCACGTAGGGCGATTGGAAGGACTGGGAAATGTTGGACTGGGCCAGGAATATCATTCGAGATGATTTGCTGCGCCCGACTATAATAACAGCATCAGTAGCCCATTCGACATCTCGCGCGGGCCGCCAAAATGTAAATTATTGTTAGAAATCCTATCAGACGGCGCGGTCGCGCCGTCTTCACTGTGCATCCTGCCGACGCTGGAGCTTTGCAATCCGGGGTTCCAGATTAGGGGCTTCAATCTTCTTAACCATTTTGGTGAAGGAAGCAGCCGGGCCGTCCCAGCGAAGCTCGTTGACGTTTTTATTGACCGGCGCGTCGATGCGCAGAGTCGCGAGCGTGGTGAACAACAAGGCGAAGCTCTGCGATTGCCATCCTGAAGAACATCGGCAGGGAAGTCCTCAACATGGCCAAATCGATTGATGAGTGAGGCGGCGGTCTTCGCGCCGAGACCTTTGATACCCGGATAACCGTCAGCGGCATCGCCAACCAGCGCCAGGTAATCGGGAATGAACTCTGGCGCGACGCCGAACTTTGCCCGCACGCCCTGCTCGTCGCGAATCTCGTTCTTCCGGCGATCGATTTGCACGACGCGATCCCCTACGACGCACTGGGCCAGGTCCTTGTCCGGGGTCCAGATGCAAACCTTCTCAACCTTCTTAGTCTTTGCGGCGAGGTGAGCCGCGGCGGCGAGTGCGTCGTCCGCTTCAAACTCAACCATCGGCCAGACGACGACACCCATCGAGGCAAGCGCATCTTCGAGTGGATGAAACTGCGCGCGCAGAGCGCGCTCGATGCCGGCGCCGGTTTTATATCCGGCCACGAGTCGTTGCGAAACGATTCGATGACATGATCGGTCGCGACTCCAACATGCGTCGCGCCGTCTTCGAGCATCTTCACAACTGTATAAAGCACACCTGAGACTGCGCCGAAGGGTGGATCGGTTTTGTGGAAGCGACGCAGGCCGTAGAAGTGACGAAAGAGTTCGTAGGTGCCGTCGATAAGGTGAACAATCATTGAGTTGAAAACTGCCGAGCTTTTGGTGACGGATTTAAAGACATTCCATCAGTAAGATACCTGACTTTGCTCGAGAATTCTTTAGTCTGGCCGCCAGGCAATGGATTATGATCGACGATTCGCTGAAAAAAATTATTGCTTTCTCTTGCCGCCCGTGTTTATTATTTCACTGCGGCATTTCTGACAAGGCTTGGTTCCCAGGGTACGAATGCCGATCTTTCACAACTCAACGTCACGATTGTTCTAAAAAACCTGCCCCGGTTTACCTCAATCCAGCAAACTATTTGCGGCCGGAGAATCTATGAAAAAACTCACTCTATCCCTCTCTGTATCGATCTGTATTCTGTTTGCGATCTCGGTTCAGGCTCAAGTCCCACCCGAACAGGCGCGTAATTATCAGATTAACGAAACTCATACGGGCTCGATTTCGGTCACCGGGGCTAACGCCGCCGCTCAAGCAAAAGTGGAGTGTAAACTTCGGCTGGCCCATCTCTTATCCATTGATCGCCGACGGAAAAGTTTTCGTGACGGTTAAGAACGTGCCAGTAACGTCTGGGACCACACTGGTGGCCTTGAATGCTGGCGATGGTTCGATGCTCTGGTGGATCAATCTCGGAGGAGGATTGAATTTCTGGTCGGCTCTTTGTTACGAAAACGGCCGCGTCTTTGCCTTAACCCATGAGGGTCTGTTGCGCGCCTTTGACGGCTCGACAGGCAGTGTGATTTGGAGCCGGCAACTTCCCGGACAATTTTCTTTCAACTCACCGCCTACCGTGTTTCAGGGTGTCGTCTACGCCGGTGGCTCAGGTAATGGCGGCACGGCGTATCGCGGTCAGCGCTGACACAGGCAACCTGCTTTGGTCGGTGCCGCTAGCCAATGCTGGTAGCAGTTCACCGGCGGTCACTACCGAGGGTGTTTATCTTTCTTATCTTTGCATCAATGTCTATAAGCTCAATCCCGCGAACGGCTCGCAAATCTGGAGAAACTACATTCCTGCGGCAGCGGCAGCGGCAGGGTGCCGGTGTTGTACAACAACCGGCTGTACGTTCGCAGTCCCGGTTCCAATTCGGATTGGATCTACGACAGTCAAACGGGCGGGCTAGCCGGCGACTTTAATACTTCAAAAAGCGCTCCGGCTTTCTCAGGCAATATGGGTTTCTTTTGTACTGGCCTGGGTTTTCGGGGTCCTATGGCACTCTGGTAGGTCGAAACGTCGATAGCAATTTGGTTTACTGGACTTTCACTGGCGATGGAGCCCTGCAGTCATCGCTGCTCGTCGTCAATGATTATGTCTATGTCGGATCAAACACGGGAAAGTTGTTCGCGGTCGAAGCGGCGACTGGTCATCAAGTTTGGTCGACCACCGCGGGAACGAGCATTCCTTATGTTGATGAAGTGAGTTCTTCGCAGCCGATAACCGGGTTTGCCGCAGGCGAGGAATACTGGTGGTTCCCACCAGCACCACACTGGTCGCCTATGAGTCAGACAATTCCCCGACCATAACCTGGGACAGTCCGATTCCGGCACCGAACTCTTTTGGTTGGAACAACACGCCGGTGCAGCTTCCTTTTACCCCCGTGGCTCATCCTTCGGGCTCTGCTTTTGCCAATCCGGAAAGTCCACTGCAGTTCAACTCGGAAGGAGCTAACCAGACTCAGCAAGTGTCGGTTATTGATCAGGTCGGCAACACCGCCACGCTGACTTCGCCGGTAGTGAAGATTGATTTGACTGCTCCCGTGACGACCAGCGCAGTTTCGGGAACCTACGGACCCGGAGTCACTGTCTGGTACCAGAACTCTGCCCAGGTGACGCTGTCCAAGACAGACAACCTCTCCGGGGTTCGCAGCACTTCTTACGATCGATGGCGGAACCACGCAAAATTATGTTTCGCCATTCGTGATTCAAACCGACGGCAGTCACACCCTTAATTTCTGGAGTTCCGACTACGCCTCTAATAATGAAGCACAGCAGTCCATCTTCGTGAATGTTGACGTGAATGCGCCCAGTACTCAAATCTCAACCGGCAACGGGTTCTATGCTTCTCCGGCACAGGTGAGCTTGACGGCTACAGACTCAGGGTCGGGTGTGGCTAACACCTTCTACCAGATCGATAGCGGGGCAACCCAGACCTACTCAGCTCCTTTCATGGTTGCTGGTGACAGCAATCGTCAGATCGTTTACTGGAGCGTAGATTGGGCCGGCCACACTGAAAACCAACACTTCTACACACTGAAATTGGATGGCAGCGCGCCAGCACTAATATCTCGACCACTGGTACGAACGGCTGGAACGGATGGAAGACCAGCCCGGTCCAGGTGACTCTCTCGCCTTCAGACTCGCGCTCCGGCGTGGCCGCGACCTACTACACAGTGGATGGAGGACCAACCCAAACTTATTCCGGCCCGTTCATGATTGACGGAAGCGCCATCCACCAACTCAATTACTGGAGCGTGGACAACGTTGGCAACACGGAAGTCCAAAAATCTGAGACGATCAAAATCGATAAGGAAGGACCGACCACGGAAAGTTCGTTATCAGGGCCGGCCGGTAACAATGGCTATTTCAAAGGATCGGTGCAGGTCACGTTGTCAGCTACCGACAATGTAGCGGGACTGGCGACCAACGGCACTAGCTATAAGATCGATAACGGTCCGCAGATGGCCTATATGTCCTCGCCGTTTACTGTTTCAGGTGACGGCACCCACACGGTCAGTTTCTGGAGTACCGACGTTGCTGGAAACAGCGCCAGCCCAAACACGATCACTATCAGGATTGATGCAACTGCTCCTGCCACTCAGGCCGCGGCTGCGGGCACAGCAGGAGCCGGCGGTTGGTATACCTCTCAAGTGCAGGTGACGTTGTCAGCCACTGACATCGAATCAGGAGTTGACGGCACTTTTTATGCAATCGATGGCGGCGTGTCGCAGCCTTATACCGCGCCGTTCACAATCTCAAACAGTGGTACGCACACAATCCTCTACTGGAGTATCGATCGCGCCGGCAATGCCGAATCGCAACAATCGATGATCATCAAGGTCGATGTGGATGCTCCTGCGACTCAGGCCGCGCTTGCGGGCACATCCAACAGCGATGGTTGGTATACGAGTCAAGCGCAGTTGACGTTGTCGGCGACTGACACCCAATCAGGAGTTGACAGCACTTATTACACAATCGATGGCGGATCGTCTCACCCCTTATTCAGCGCCGTTCAACATTTCCAGTAGTGGTACGCACACCATTCTTTACTGGAGCGTGGATCGCGCCGGCAATGCGGAGTCGCAGAAATCGATGATCATCAAGGTCGATGCGACTGCTCCTTCGACTCAGGCAACGCTTGCGGGCACAGCCGGTGGCGGCGGTTGGTATACCAGCGACGCGCAGGTCACCTTGTCCGCGACTGACAATCAGTCAGGAGTTGATAACACGTTTTATAAGCTCGACGACGGACCCCAACAGACATATTCAGCGCCGTTCAACATCTCGCGTTAGCGGATATCACACGATCATCTACTGGAGTGTGGATAGCGCCGGCAATACAGAGTCGCAGCGATCGATGCTCATCAAGGTTGATTCGGCAGCTCCGACAACTACAGCTCAGGTGAGCAGTACCATGGGGTGGGATGTTTGGTATCTGAGTCCCGCGCAGGTTTACTTAAACGGGTCGGATGGCGGCGCCTCAGGAGTTGCGAACATTTATTACACAATCGACGGCGGAGCTATCCAAACCTACAACGGTACGCTCAACATCACTGCGGGCGGCGTTCACACTGTCAATTACTGGAGCGTGGACGTGGCCGGCAATACTGAAGCGCAAAAGTCTGTGACGGTTCGAGTGGACAGCGCCGCGCCCACGACTCAAATCACCACCGGTGGAACGGGCGCCAACGGCTGGTATCGAGGCCCCGTGCAGGTTGGCTTGTCGGGGTCGGACCCCGAGAGTGGGGTCGCTTTTACGATGTACCGAGTCGATGGTGGCCAAACCCAAATCTATAGCGGGCCTTTTACCATCAGCGGTGAAGGGCAACATGAGGTGCTCTACTATAGCAACGACAAACTCGGTCACAACGAAGCGCAGCAGAGCGCCACGATCAGAATAGATTCCACCCTTCCGACGGCGCAGATTTCCGTCAGTGGCACGGTTGGGGGTAATGGCTACTACAAGGGACCGGTGCAGTTCACGATCGCCGCCTCAGACAACCTGTCCGGGGTCGCGAGTACTTACTATCGAATCAATGGCGGGCCCACGCAAGTCTATAGTCGCTCCTTTCACTATTTCAGTCGATGGCATTTACAGTGTGGATTACTGGAGCGTTGACGTGGCCGGTAACGTCTCGGGAGTCGGCACGGTGCCCATCAAGATCGATGCCAGCGCTCCGTTGACCCAGACTAACGTTTCGGGAACGGCGGGCGCGAACGGCTGGTATACCAGCAACGTGGTAGTCTCACTGGCGGCTTCAGACAACTTGTCAGGAGTGCAAACGACTTATTACAAGATTGACGGTGGAACGACGAAGACTTACACCATACCTTTCAACGTACAAGGGAACGGCTCGCACACGCTTAATTTCTGGGGTGTGGACAAGGCCACTAATACCGAGGCTATGAGTTCACTGGTCATTAATATCGACTCGACTTTGCCAGGTGTGACCGCGAATGTGACCCCGTCCACCGCTCTCAAGAGTTCCAACCCGGTGACCATCACGGTATCGGGTCATGCTACCGACAACATCAGCGGCGTACCGACGTCTGGGGGCGCAACTTTCAGCGTGGTTGATGAGTATGGAGTGGCGCAGCCGAGAGCGGTCCGGTCACTTTGCAGTCGAACGGGAATTATTCATTCACGCTTACTCTGCCGGCAACGAAGAACGTGGGCGACAACAACCATCTTTACACGATTACCGTGCGCGGCACGGATCGAGCCGGTAATACGAACACAGCTTCAGATACGTTAAAGATAAACTAGCGATAGGAAACAGCCACGCCTGGACGCCGGATTTGCGCAGACTAAACCTGTTCTGCGTGAATCCGCGTTTGTTTATCGCCGTTTACTGTCCGGGAGCGTAGGTTCGCTCCGTATGGCCCTTGAGCTGCGCCGGGTAGAAATAGACTTCGCGCAGGTCCCCGGTGCTGTAGCGCTTCGCCTGATCGTTGAAGTGCGGCGACGAAGGGTTGCCGCTTGCGCCGCCGGCTGTCACTGCTCTGGCTCGCACGGTCGGTCGAACTCAACCACGGCGACAAAACTATTGCCGCTGGTCCCGTACATCTTTTGATGGTCTTGTAGGCGCGCGCGCCGAACGAAGCCAACGAACCCCACAGACGCAGAAGTGAAGGGAACTGGAATACTCGCCCCATCATCGGCGAAGGGATGCACAATGTCGTCCGTCAGTCGCTGAAAACTGATTAATCTCGCCCACGGTTTCTTCCAGGTCCCGAAGTCAGCCGTAAGCTTGTACGAAGCGTCTGCCAGCGCATTCAAAAGCTGCTCGGACGTCAGAATAGCGAGCCATGTACTCGTGCAACTGCAATTTTGCGCGTCTGGCACTCGGGCCCGAAACTTCGCTGCAGATCGTCAGCCCAGTAAACCGCGATCGAGGTCGGCACCGACGTTGCCGACCAGCGTCGATCCCACGTGCGCAGCAGCGCAACCTGTTCGGCGGTGGTGGCCCTGAGCGGATCGTCTTCCTGCGCCGCGTCCCATGCTTTGAATAACAGCGGCAAGGTCGAGATCGAACCAGGTCAGATCATTGTCGTAGGCCGCCGAGACCAACGAGTCCACGGTGAAATTCTTCTTGTCCTTCAGAACCTTGATCGCATGCAGGCCGCGAGCAGATTCAACCCCGTTATCTACATATTTTGGGTACGCTGATTGTTTAGGACTGCTTTCGCCGGCCGCCGACCAGGGCAAGTTATTGCTGTTGTAGAGCCAACCACTCGCGGGATTCAAAAGGTTTGGGCTCTCGTCCACCGACAACAGATCCTTCCATTCAGTCGCCGGGTCGCTGCCATTGACGGGTCTGGTCCAGTCGAAATTCGGATCGCGGCGCGGAATGAAGTTGCCGTGAAAGTAGGCGATGTTGCCGGATGAATCCGCAAAGATGGTGTTGTTCGATGAATTCGTATGCAACTCCATCGTCTGTTTGAATGACTTGTAGTCCGTCGCTTTGGTACGGCTGTAGGACTGGGTCAGGGCCTTCACAGGTTCCTGCATCAGACGGATGCTCACCCACCTGCCGTCGGTGGCGACGCGAATGATCGGACCATGATGTGTTCGATAAACCGTGAAGCTTCGTTCGTCCATACCTCTGCGGCGTCCAGTACGGCACTTTGATCACCGATGTGGTGACAGGACGTTCTTCGTTTCCATACTTATAGAAGTATCGGCCGCTCTTCTTCACCATGGTTTCCAGGTATTCGTCCATCTGGTCGACCGCGCTGGACGTATGCATCCAACCGCAGTGCTCGTTGAATCCCTGGTAGATGAAGAACTGCCCCCAGGTGGCAGCTCCGTAGACATTCAGACCTGCATCGCTGGTCATCTGCAATTCAGATCTGAAGAAGAAGGACGTGTGCGGGTTGATCAGGAGCAGCGCATGGCGTCCGGTCGTGTTCGACGGCGCGATGGCAATGCCGTTAGATCCGGTGGGCTCGTCTTCGCGCTCGAATTCTTCATTTGCCGCCGCCTCGGTGACGAGCGTCGGTTGAGCGCTGCCATAAAAAGCTCTTAATTGATTCAGATTGATCGATTCGATGTCCCCACCAATGCTGCCTTCGCTGAAAGTCAAAGGCATCCAGGGCTCGAAGTGCCTGATGACCCGGGGTTTTACTTCAGGATGTTTGGCCAGATAAAAGTTCAAGCCATCGGCCCAGGCGTTCATCAGGGTCTTGAGCCACGCCGGGCTCGCTTCGTATTTGGCTTTGATGTCCGCCGGGTCGATAAACATCTTCATACGCAGATCGCGCCAGATCGCTCGTTCGCCTTCCGCTTCGGCCAGGCGGCCCATCGAATTAATGTAGTTCGTCTCGACGCGATTGAAGTCGTCTTCAGCCTGCGCATAGATCATTCCGAACACCGCATCAGCGTCGGTCTTGCCGTGCACGTGCGCGATGCCCCAGTTGTCGCGAACGATCGTGACGTTCTGTGGCCTGCAGTTCCCAGCGTTTGAGATCTTCAGTCTGCGCAGCTGCGTGAACCGCGCATAAGAGCGTCAGAACAAATACGAGGACGACCTTCTTCATCAGAAACCTCCTTTGAAATCCGTCAATAATAAACAACAAAATCAGTTTGTTGGCTAGCCGGTAGACGTGACCATTCAGCGAGCTGCTTACTCAGGCGTACCCGGACTTCAATTACTTGAAGACAAAGTGTGCAACTGTGGTTTCAAAATTCCAATAAATCATTCCGTAAGCCGTCAAATCAAACGCTGCGTGCGCGATCATCAGCATGAAGAGCCGGCCAGTTAACGCGAAGATGGTCCCGAAGACAAGGCCGACAATCGTTGCCTGTTCCGTCCCCGCCACGCCCTGGACGCTATAGTGCGCCAGGCCAAACCAGATTGAAGTAAGCAGCACGATTGAGATCTTTGCGACTATACAGCGCCGCTGGCTTTCGAGATGCACGTGCGCGTCGACGAGACCGAGATATCGCCCACGGCCCTCGATGCGGCGCGCGCGGTCGCGGGAATGTTCAGCGAGTCGATCACCGATCGCGACGATGGTCGCCGTCGACGAGCACGATGCGGTAGGACGACGCGCCGATCCATCGGTACCACGTTGACGTCGACGAACGCCGTGATTTGCGCCGCCACGTGCGACGCGCAACGCGTGAGGCCAATCGCCAGCGCGAACGGCAGTCTGCCGCAGTTCCATCACACCTGGCAGCGCACCCGCGCAACGATCGTTCAGCGTGAATGGCCCGCCACGTCAGTCGCCGATCCGAGCCATACCTCGATCGTTCCCGTGCAGCCGACGCCGCCCTGCGTCCCACGAAGTCGCAGGGTGTCGCCGGTCTGCACACCGCGGATCGGCATGTCGATGGTGAGCGGCGACACGATCTTGATCGAGCCGCTCGCCGAGTCGCCAGCCCGATGGTGCTCAAGGTGCCGAAGCTGGCCACGTGCTTTGCCCGTGACCGCGAGCCGCACGGCATAGGTGCCGCCAAGGCGGCGGCGCGGAAAAGCACGAGAATGCCGAGCCGCATGTCAGACTCCGAAAAAGTGAAGGTCCGGCAAAATACGAATCAGATTCGCATTTTGTAGAGTCGACTTGGCAGGTCGTCCTGGCGTCGAGACCTCGATGCCGCGCCGGCGCACCTCCTCCGCGAAGACCCGACGCCCGCCCCGGCGACCGCAGAGCTCATCACCCCGCGCAGCAACGGACGTGATACGCACGTGCGATCGTCGCGCGATCTCCCTGTCGACGAAGTCGTTCAGTGATTGTCCGTCACGCGGAAATCGCCAGGCATGCCGGCGTGTCGGTGGGCGTGTACGCTCGGTTCTGCGAGCAAACACACGCGCTGCTCATCCCAATGTTCGAAGACATCCTCGGCGTGCACCGGCGCGCTCGATCGAGCCATGGACGATGCGGCGCAACCCGGACGTTCGCTCGCCCAGCGTGCGCGCATACGTATCCGGGATGGTCATGTTTCGCCGGTTTCGCACGCCGATGATTCAGATCGCACGCGCGGCCAGCGGCGATACGGCCTGCGATCGGCGAGCGGACGCACGTTCAACGTCCCGCACACGAGCGTTTCCGGTCGCTCGCGTGGGCGCGCCGAGTTTGAATTGGGCATCCGACACCGAAGTCCGCGATCGAGCTCGCGCTGTTCTTTGGGTCGACCTCCGCGCGCAGGCATCTGGTGGCGCGGTCCCCTACAGCAATACCGTAA
>ERZ1370068.9910-contig-8652_pt1 | contig 42057 bp, 54 predicted proteins | sample MGYA00561227_ERZ1370068 | MGnify/ENA primary metagenome ERZ1370068 (study PRJEB38410, sample SAMEA6850437) | metagenome | study: Metagenomic assessment of the ecological functions of the soil: analysis of the soil microbiota associated with the... | reverse complement strand
CGCGGTCGCCCCCACAGCAGCCTAGGCCCCCATCGACAACCGACCGATCGGGCTCTCCCTCATTGGGGGAGACTGAGCAAGCCTCCTCTAAGCGGCGGGGTCTCGCCGCAGGCCCGACCGCCGCCGCTCCGTCGCTGCCGCAATCGAGCGCGCCCGCCGCATCGAGCACCACTCCGGGAAACGATCTCCGCACGTGCGTCACGTAGCTCCTCGCTGAGTGTCGCGGGCGACGCGGGCCGGCTCGCGGTCGACGAGCCGGCCGTAGCCGCCCCTCGTCCCGCTCCAGTCGCCTGCAGGGCGAGCAAGCGCGGGCGCTCATCCCTCGCGCGAGGTGTTCGAGCAGGTCGACACCCTCCCCCCTTAGGAGAGAGGCAGAGCAGGTCGCGGAGCAGGGGAATCGTCGCGCCATTCACGATGTTACTTTCCGCGGTCTATGGAGAGCCCTCGTGAGGTGCTCGAGCCAAGCCGGAGTACGTGCAGGCGATCTATCACCGGTCCCGGGGCGCGGCGTCCGGAGAAGCAACGGATCTTGGACGAGTTCTGTGCGGTGACCAGGCATCACCGCAAGCACGCCATCCGCCTGCTCACGGCCCCGCGCCTGGGTGGTGCGTTCGACCCCCACGCTGGTGGCGTGGGTCTGCTACCACGCTGCTACCAACCTCACCCAAACCAGGGCCACACCAGGGCACCCATTGCCCCGCCCTGGCGGCAAAGGGAAATGCCCGGCCCGGTTCAGACAGGAGCGGCTCACCGCCGGGGGCAACGTCCCGGTCCTCGGTGACGTCTCCTCTGACCACCGTTTCGCGGCGGCGGAGGATGGCTCGGGGCCCGAGAGCGATCACGGCGAGCGTGCCGCTCGCCAACGGACGGGCGAGTCGAATGTCGGCGCGAGGGGGATCGAGTCTGATGACGCGCTTGAGCGACTACGCCACGAAGTACCAGACCATCCGCATGGAACGGCGCGACGGCATCCTCCAGATGACGTTTCACACCGATGGTGGGCCCCTGCAGTGGGGTCTCTTGCCCCACGGCGAGTTCCCCCAGGCCTTCCGCGACGTGGGCAGCGATCCCGAGAACAAGGTCGTCATCCTCACGGGCACCGGCGACACCTACTCCGGTCCGCGCGCGGCGGGGGCACCGGCATGCGCAGCACGCCGGCGCAGTGGGATCGCGTCTACTGGGAGGGCAAGCACCTGCTGATGAGCCTGCTCGACATCGAGGTGCCGATGATCAGCGCCATCAACGGCCCGGCCTGGAGGCACTCCGAGATCCCGCTCCTGTGCGATATCGTGCTGGCCGCCGATGACGTCCAGTTTCAGGATTCGGCCCACTTCCCGAACGGGATGGTGCCGGGCGACGGCATGCACATCATCTACCCGCTGCTGCTGGGCTGGAATCGCGGCCGCTACTTCTTGCTGACCGGGCAAGTCCTCGACGCGCCAAAGGCGCTGGAGCTGGGCCTGGTCAGCGAGCTGCTCCCTCGCCCCGATCTCCTCCCGCGCGCCTGGGCGCTGGCCGAGCAGCTCGCGCAGCAATCCTCGCTCCTCCTCCGCTACACCCGCGTGCTGTTTACCCAGCCCCTCAAGCGACAGTTGGTCGACTACCTGGGCTACGGCCTCGCGCTGGAAGGCATGAGCGTGGTCGATCGAACCGTCACGCCGGACACGTGATAAGGAGGTCAGCATGGACAAGCATTCCTCCGGACGCCGGACCTTTTTACAGAAGATGATTGCGCTGGGCGCGGCCGGCGTGCCGATCGCAGCGGCCTCGAGGCCCGGCCCCGTTCATTCGGCTGACGCGACAGGAGGATCCAGAATGAAGACGGCGTACGATCCCGCGGCCACATTCGAGCTCAAGGTCAGCGAGGTGGAGCTCCGGCGCGCGCCGGGCGGGCGGATGCTGATGGCTCGCATCTATCAACCGCAGGGCGCGGGACCCTTCCCGACGCTGCTGGACCTGCACGGCGGCGCCTGGAACCGCAAAGACCGTTTCGCCGAGGAGCCGATGGACCGCGCGGTGGCGGCGAGCGGCGTGCTGGTGGTGGCCATCGACATGACGCTGGCGCCGGAAGCGCCATACCCGGCTGTGTGCAGGACGCGAACTACGGCGTGCGCTGGCTCAAATCGAAAGCGGCCGGGTGGAATGGCGACCCGTCGAAGGTCGGCGTATACGGCAGCTCCAGCGGCGGCCACGTCGCCCAGCTGCTGAGCATGCGCCCGCGCGATGCGCGCTACAACGCGATTCCCTTGCCGGCGGCCCCGCACATCGATGCGACGGTGGCCTACGTCGCGACGCGCTCACCGATCAGCGACCCGTACGCGCGCTTCCAGCAAGCGGAGAAGATGCAGCGGGCGGGGATGATCCAGAACAACAAGACCTACTTCAATCCGTGGGAGACGATTTACGAAGGCAATCCGCAGCAGATACTCGAGCGCCGCGAGGCGGTGACGCTCACGCCGATGCTGATCATGCAAGGCGCGCTCGACGACAACGTGCTCCCGGCCGTGCAGGAGAAATTCGCCGCGACGTACAAGGCGGCCGGCGGCGACTGCCAGCTCCACGTGTTCGAGGGCAGCGAACACGAGTGGGTCGCAACGCCGGGTCCGCAAACCGACCGCGCCCGCGGGATGGTCAAGGCGTTCATCGCGCGCAATGTGGCGGCGTAGCGCGGCATCGATGCCGCGATCGCCGCTGACGCGCCGCGCGTCAGCGGCGAACCCATCGAGGGTCGAGCTACTCGGCGATCGCCTGGAGCACGAGGCCCCGCAGGAGCTGGGAGTAGTGCCGGCCCAGCGGCGACTGCATCATGGACACGACGATCATCTCCTCCTTCGGATCGGCCCACCAGTATCGTGGCGAACGCACCCGGCCAGAAGAAATCGCCGGCCGAGCCCGCGATGGGTGCGATCCCCTTCTCCTGGCGCACGGCAAAGCCGAGACCCCACGTGTAGCCGGGGCCGGCGCTGTACGCGTTGCCGCGCGAGATCGCCGAGCCCAGGTGATCGGCACGTCATGTAGTCGACGGTCTTGGGGCCGAGGATACGCGCCCCCCTCGAGGATGCCCCGGTTGAGCAACATCTGCGCGAAGCGCGCTAGTCGGGGGCGGTGGAGACCGCGCAGCCTCCGCCGCAATCGAACTTCCTCGGCATCGGAGGGGTCGGGCACCCTGTACTCCTTGCCCGTGTCCGGATGCGTCGGCAAGGGCTGGGCGATGCGTGCGCGCTTGGCGGCCGCGACGCGAGAGCACGGTATCCGTCATTTTCAGCGGCTGGAAGATCCGCTCCTCGCGCAACACTGCCCCGATGCGGGCAAGGCGCTCCGCGGACAGCCCGACCTGCTCCGGCGCGGCGACGGGCAGGCCGTCGGCCCCGACGAGGGAGCGGCCAGCAGCGGGAGGAGCAGCGCGAGCACGATGGACCGTCGCGTCATGGTGTGCCGTCCTTTCGGTGAGCGCTTGTCGGCCGTCGGTACGACTTGGGAGCCGAAATCGTGGGCATTATCGCGCTGAACCGCCGGACAACACTGCCGAATCGTTGGGCGCATGCCCCCGAAGCAGCAGGCCCGGCGGCGCTCGGCTGGCAGGAAACACCCGCGGACATAGGATTGCGACGCATGGCGTCATCCCTGCATCTAAACGGTGGGGAATCAACATGTCCACGAGAACGGCAGCGCCCGGGCACTACCTCATCGCCAGCGACTTCGACCAGACGTTGAGCTTCAATGATTCCGGGCTCGTCCTCAGCGAGCTGATCGGCGTATCGAACTTTCGAGAGAAGGTTGCCGGTCTCTCGGACATTCACCTCGTGCAGCAGGGCGCGGAGCTCGCGTACCTCGCTTCGCCACGATCCCGAATTCCGGTGCGTCCGCCGCGAGCATCTGGTCGAGACCGGGAAGCAGGTGCGATTGAAGAAAGACATCAAGCGCTTCGTCGAATGTCTCGAGGCAGGCGCCGACGACTATCGCTTCTCGTTCTACGTCATCTCGGCCGCTCCGAGAGTGGTGGTCCAGTCCGCGCTCGAGGGCATCGTTCCACCGGACCATATCTACGGCGCGGAGTGTGAGTACGACGCGTCCTCCGGCGAGATCTGCGCGGTCACGAAGGTCCCCGCCGGATACGGGAAGGTCGCGATCTTGAGACGCTCGCGACCCGGCTGCAGGTCAGCCCGGACCACACGGTGTACGTCGGCGACGGCAGCTCCGACATCCACGTCATGCTGCACGTCAACAGCGCGAATGGCTTCACCATCGCGGTGTCGGAGGCCAAGCACATCACGCGGATCGCCCAACGGACCGTCGTCAGCGACAACGCTCTCAGCGTCCTGGTGCCCGTCCTCGAGGAAGTGGTCGGCTGGGACTCCGTGCGGATCCGGCAGCTCTTCGCCTCCTACGGGCTGGTCTTGCAGGAGTGGAACAAGGCCCGCACGGACTGGGTCACCCTGCGCGAGTGTCCCGACGCGGGCGTCGTGAGATGAGCCTCTCCCTGATCGGATGGCTCGCCACGGCCGTGTTTCGCCAGCTCCTACTTGTTCCGCCAACCCCTGATGCTCAGGAGGATCCAGGCCGGGGCCGCGTTCCTCTGGGTGATCTACGGGGTGGCGATCGATGCCGTGCCCGTGGTTGTCGCCAACCTCATCGTCGCCGGGGCGGCGCTGTATTCCTCCTTCGCGCAGCGAGAGACGGACGGCCGATCGAAGATCGACTAGGCCGAAGCCGGCAAGCGGTCGCCTATGAGCCTCGTCGGACAAACGCGGCTAGAGCGATGAGAAGGGTTCAGCTGCGAGGCGGCGCCCGATGGCCGCACGCGAGGCGTACTCTGTACGTTGAGCGTGCGGTCGAGGGCGCCAACGAAGCAGATGGGCCCTTCTCATCGCTCTAGCAGACCCCGCACGCAGCGGCGACAGACGAGCCGGAGATGATCGCGGAAATGCGGTTGCAGGCGGCTCGTCCAGTCGCTGACCCGCGCCTCTTTCCACGCGGCGGACTCCTGCACCTCCGGCGTGGCGAGGTGATAGAGCGCCACGTACTTCCGGTTGCCGCTGGTGCCCGCGGAAGCGGCGGGCGCACAGGACGCCCGGGACCGCGCTGAGCGCCGGAATGTGCTCCTTGTCATACCACTCGTTGAACTCGGCCTCGAGCTCGGGCGCGATGTTCATCGCGTTCACCAGGAGGCCGCCGGCATCGCCGGGCGGGAGCTGGTCGCCGGGCAGGATCTGATCGCCCTCGAAGCGCATCAGGCGGTCGACCTGGCCGGTGACGCGCTTCGACCACGGCGACAGGTTCTCGCCGCCGATCGCGAGATACGCCGGCTCCGCAAGACGGCGACCGTGTCGAGGTCGTAGGTCGCGACCGAGATCTTGCGGTCGTCGGCCCCGATCCAGCGCCGGCACAAGAGGAAGCCCGGCACCCGCTCCCGCTCCGGCACGTGCTCGGTGTCGTACCAGTCAGTGGAACTCGTCCTCCGGCGGCACGGGCCATGTTCATCGCGGCGATCAAGGTGCCTTTCGCCATGGTTCGCCCCCTTCGTGTGATGGGCTGTCCGCTCGGTGACATGGTAGCGGATGCCGCGGGTTGCCTTCACGGAAACTGGGTCCACGGGAGGGCGCGCGTCCGGGTTTGGCACCTGTACATCACGGTGACGGAGGCGCTTGCCCCGCCACTCATGCCGTGCGCTCCGGTCTTCCGGGTGGCGCGACGCGTGCGCCCTGGCGAGCGGGAAGACTTCGGGAACGGGATCGACTCGGGTCAGCGCGGCGCCGGAGCGGGCGGACTTGCTTGCGGCACGACCTGGAGCCAGCCGGCCGGGCAGTCCTTGACGTACGGGTAGTACGCCTGCGAGGTGGGGCAGTAGTACCAGTACTGGGGCTGAGACGGCGGCGGAGGTTCCGGCTCGGCATACGCCGGGGGCGCGGTCTGCACGACGACCGGCGGGGCGTAGGCGGGGTAGGCGTACGGAGGGTACGGGTACGGATAGGGAAGAAGGGGAACCCGAGTCCCACACCGAAGAAAACCCGACCCCCGGCAAAGGCGGGCACAGCACTCGACACGACGAGGGCGATCCCCGCGAGCACTCCGATCACGAGCGCGCCACGACGTAGCATGCTCATTGCGTTCTCCTTCCGGCCTCGGTCAGGTTTGCCCTGGCGAATCAAGTCAGAGCATACCGCGCGGCCCAAGCGCGAGTCCACTCGGCCTGGCGCACGGAGCCGAGCCGGGGGAGCCAGTACGTGGCCCACACCTCCTCGCAGGTGCGCAGCACGACCTCATCGTCGAGGATCGGCTTGGCCGTGGCGAAGAAGCGCGTCGCCGCCGTACCGATGAACCGTTCGTACGTCGTGAAACTTCCGCCACCAGATCCTCGTCGCCCAGATCGTCGGGCACGAGCGGGCCGGTGATCCGGCCTTTCTGATGATCAGGACGCGGTCCGACAGCCGCCGGATGAACTCGAGATTCTGCTCGACGAGCACGATGGCGAGTCCGCGCTTGTGCCGCTGGACGTGGAGCAGATCGGCGATCCTCGTCGATGATCGAGGGCTGGTTGCCGTCGGTGGGCTCGTCGAGGAGCACAGTTGCGCTCGCTCGGGCTCATGACGGTCGCGATGGCCGCGAAGCGGGCTCGAGGCGATCTTCCCCGACGCCCGGCACGCACCCTAGCACGGCGGGCGAGCCGGGCGGCGAGCGCGTGACGGACGTCGGCGAGAGCGGCGCTCAGTTGCCCAGGTATTGCCGCCGCAGGGACTCGAGCAAGGCCTGGACCGGCCATGCCTGGGCGACCAGCGCTGGCTGAACGTAGAGCGGGGTCATGTGCGCCGCGTCGACCGGCGGGCCGAGCGGGGCTGGCGCCATCGGGCTCAGCACACTGCCGATGGGCTGCCCGAAGGACATGCCAGCCACGGCCGACGGGGTCGCCGGAGGCCGCGCGGTGGCCTGGCCGTTACCGGTGGAGCCGGCCCTCTGCCCTGCCTGCTGAGGGCTCGGTTGCAGGACCTGCTCGATCCCGTGGAGCCGCGGCAGCCCGGCGCCGGTGCGCTCCGCGCCGAAGCCGTACGGAACGCACAGCCAGCGGATCATGCCGTAGAGCGCCGCCACCCGCTCCTGACTCCGAAACCTGAGCGGCCCCTGGAAGGCCGGGTGATGGGCCAGCAGCAGCGCGGCCAGGCCCGTCACGTGGGGCGCCGCGGTCGACGTGCCCGATTGCGGCTCGAAGCCTCCGGGAACCGTCGAGACGATGGCCACACCGGGTGCACAGACCGCCACCTCCGGGCCGGTGCAACTGAAGCTCGGCGAGAAGATCCCGTCCGCGGCGATCAGGTTGGGCAGCACCGTGGTGGCATCCCACGTCTCGTCCGGATACTCGTTGAGCCGCCCGACCGCGCCGATCGCCAAGGTGTACGGCGACGAAGCCGGATACTGCACCGGTCCGCCGGAGCTCCCGGCGGCCACGATGCACGCGATGCCGTGGAACGCGGCTTCCTCGAGCTTCTGCTCGATCGCCTGCGACGGCTGCAGCGTGCCGAGGCTCAAGTTGACGATGTCGATCTCGCGCTCGAGGCAGTAGTCGAGCGCCTCGAGCAAGCTGCTGAGCCGACCACCCGGGAACACCTTGAGGACGTGGATCTCGGCGTCCGGCACGAAGCCTCTGAGCATTTTCCCCGACTCGTCGCGGGCGGCGATGATGCCGGCAGCGTGCGAGCCGTGCCCGATGATGTCCTGCGTCCAACCGTGCGGATCAGCCGGGCTGGTGAGATCGAGACCGAGACGGATGTGGCGGAGCAGGGGGTGAGTCGTGTCCACGCCGGAGTCCACGATCGCGACCTTCACGCCCTTGCCACCGAGCGTCTCGGACACACGGTCCAGCCCCATCTGAGCTGGCCCCACCCGTACCGGTAGTGCTCAGGAAATCCCGCGATGGTCTCGTCGATGGGGCGGAGCCGGACGATATTCACCTCGCCGTCCAGGAGCTCCGGCTCGGTGAGATAGTGATCCCAGTAATTGCTCGGCGAGCTGGCAAAGAGGGAGCGGGCGCGCTTGCCGGGCAAGCCGATGAGGGGCATTGTGACCTCGCCCTTCTTGTCCGTTCGCCCCTCCTGGGGGAATCCCTCGCCGGTGAGGCTCACCCCGACATTGGCCAGAGGCTTGTCGCCCTCGCCGATCACCCGGAACCGCATCGGCCGGGTCTCGACGGCGCCCGCGAAGCTCCAGGAGGCGAGCCGCGCCGGGCCGGGACGCACGAGGCCGGTGGGCGTCGCGTATTCGAGCAGTGCATCTTCTTCGACGACGAGCTGCGGAGGAATCATCTGGCGGATGAGCTCCGCCCGGTCGGGATCGATGCGCGCCACGTACACCTCGGTCGCCTCGTCGGGAATCACCGAGAGCGCGGAGACGCCGCGCCGGGGCCGCAGCACACGCACGATCTCGAGACCCGGGAGCTGGCCGACGAGGGCGCGCATCGCCGCCGCCGGCATGGGCCTGAGCCCGGTTCCGACCGCCTGGCTTCCGCGGCGGGGCCCGATGATGAACTGGCGTTTACCCTGATCCAAGAGTCGAGCCGCCGGCGGCGCTGGCGGCACCCGCGGCTTTCGTGCTGTCCTCAGCCATTCACGTTCTCCTCGATGGACGCGTGATCGTTCGTGAAGGTTCAAAGCCGACATGACCGGATGGACGGCCTGCGCCGTCCACCCGATCACGCCCGCGGGCACGCCGCTCACTGGCGAGTCGGCTGCCGTGACTTCGCTTCGGCCTCGAGCGCCTACGACCTCAGGCGTAGGCCATCTGGGATGGGACCTGGTAGGGCAGGAAGCTGCGCCCCGCCGCGGCGCCGAAATGGCTGCCGAGCTGCTGCTGCTCCCGGCCACGGTCCGAGCGTCCCGATCGGTTGCCCGAGCCCGATCGGCTGCGCAAACTGACCCGGCAGAATGGCGATCAGTCCCTGCGGCGTGATGCAAGCGAGCTGCATCTGCCCCGGCCATCCACCGAACGGGTAGCCGATCGGCGGCTGTCCCATTCCCATCTGCTGTGTCTGCTGGCCCGGCAGGTTGCCGAAGAGGCCGCTCTGCGGCCCGAGGCCGGTGAACTGGGGATTGCCATGAGCTGCTCCGAAGGCCCCGAACGGCTGAGCGTGTTGGCCCGGCAGATGGCCGAACAGGCCTTGCGGCGCGAACGCGCAGCGGTAGCTGCTGCCCGGGCCAGCCTCCGATCGACGGCCCCGTGGGCTGGCCCCACGGTCCCGGCAGGGTTCCGAACGCGGCGTACGGCGCGAATGCGGCCGGCGGAACGCCGAACAAGCCCTGCGGGAGGAATTGCTGCGCCGTCAGCGCCCGGCTGGCCATAGTAACCGTGCGAGTCGAACATCTTTCACTCTCCTTGTCTCGTATCCGACGATGGTGAGCTGCAAGACCCGGTGGCGAGGGCGCGACGGATCGATGCGAGCAGCTCCACCGTGACCGCCGTGCGCCCTGCCACCGTCGGAATACGCAACGCGCTTGCCAATGCGCCGCGAACGGGCGCATCGCGTCGATGCGCAACGCAAGCTCCTGCCGACAAAGGCACTTCGGAAGTGGCTCGGAGAAATGCTGGGAGGACGTCGGATGCGGCTGAGGTTCGTCACGGCCACACGAGATCGGTGGCGAGTGGGAAGGAGGAGCGGAAGTTCGAGAGGTTACACCGAGTGAGACCCTCGCATGCTGCGTGAGACCCCTCGCCTCACTCGCGCTTCCCCAGCGGAATCCCATAGCGCTTCGTCAAGCGGTAGAGCGTGCGCCGGTGGATTCCGAGGAGCTCAGCCGCGAGCTTCTTGTTCCATCCTGCCTGTTTCAAAACGCGTCGGAGATGGCCCGTGACGACCTCCTGCAAGCGGAGACCCGGCCCGACGGGTGCGCCGGCGTGCCGCACCGCGCCGACCAGCGCGGGCGGCAAGTCTTCGGGGAGAAGAATCGGGTTCGGACTCAGCGCGGCCGCGCGCTCGATCGCGTGCTGGAGCTCGCGGACGTTGCCGGGCCACTCGTACGCGACGAGCAATGCCATGGCGTCGGGCGAGATCGAGCACGGCGCCTGATCGTTGTCGGCGGTGTAGGCCTCGAGGAAGTGGCGGGCGAGGAGCGGAATGTCCTCCCGCCGCTCGCGCAACGGCGGCAGGACGATGGTCACGACGCTCAACCGGTAGAAGAGGTCTCTCTGAATTTTCCTTCCGCCACCAGCGTCGCCAGATCCTTGTTGGTCGCGGCGATGACCCGGACGTCCACCTTGACGCTGTCGGTGCCGCCGACGCGCCTCACCTCGCGTTCCTGGAGCACGCGCAGGAGCTTCGCCTGCATGCACGGGCTCACCTCGCCGATCTCGTCGAGGAAGCACGTCCCGCCCGCCGCCGCTTCGAAGAAGCCTCGCTTGTCGGTGAGCGCCCCCGTGAATGCGCCCCTGACGTGGCCGAACAGCTCGCTCTCGAGGAGCGTCTCGGCGAGGGCGCTGCAATCGACGGGCACGAATGGACGGTGGGTCCGGCGGCTCGCCGAGTGGATGGCGCGGGAGATCAGCTCCTTCCCGGTGCCCGTCTCGCCCTGGATGAGCACCGTGCTCGTCGTCGGGGCGACGCGCGCGACAATCCTGTACACATCGAGCATGCGCTCGGAGGCGCCGATCATCCCGTACGTCCGGTGCTCGCAGTGGGGCTCCTGGTCATGGCCCGTGGCATGGGTGCCTCGTCGCTCGCAGGTGATCTCGTCGGCGACCTCCATGGAGCGGAACTCGGGCATGCGTGTCCTCCTCTGGTTGATATGGCGTGAGACGCTCCCGGGTTCGCGGCGATTCACCCCTCACTCCGACATCGAGCATGGGCAGAGGGAGAATGTCGACGGAGGGGAGCATGGCCGCGAGCGGCGCGCAGGAAGTGATCCGCGAAGCGGATCGCCGGGAAGCAAGCCCCGACTGCCGCCGAAGACAGACTTAGTTCAGAAAACTCCGCGACCGCGGAGACGGAAGGCGTCCGGGTCGAACCTCACACGTCGCACGAGCGTCAGGCTAGACCTCGTACCGAAGGGTGTCAAGATAAGTCTGACTCGAATGAGCGTGCGAACGGTCGAGAAGACGGCGAGGGCGGCAATCGCCTGCGGGCGCGGCCTACGCACGGCCGCGCCCGCACCCGACTCGACTCGACAGCAGTTGCGGATCTGCTACTGCTTTGTGCCCGGGCGTGACGCCGGCGCCGAGCCCGCATCGGAGGGAATGACCTCGATCACCGTGGCGACATTCTTGCCGGCCTGCGCCTCGTATGAGGCCTTCACCTTGGTGCCCTCGCGGATGTCCGCGAGCGTCGCCTGCCGGCCATCCAACTGGATGGTTGTCCGATCATTCACTTCGAGTCTGCGCCCCATCATGCCGAAGAGCCCGGAAGAGATGTCCACGGTCTGGGCGCCCGGGTCTACCTTTTTCACCGTCCCCTCCACCTGCGCCGGTCTGGGGTTCTCCGCCGGAGTCATGCTCGGCGATGTCGGCCTCGGGGCCGTGCCGGGCGCCGTGCCGTACGGAGGCGCCGGCTGTTTGTCCTGCGCCATGGCGGGTCCCACGACGGCCGCCACGCTCAGCGCAAGGACTGCACCCATGGCTGCGGAACGAGATGTCAAACGACGATTCATCTCCCTGTTCCTCCCTTCTTGTTGATCGGGCCACGCAGCAGATTTTCCGGAGGTGGCCACGAGGGATATCGGGCAAGCGGTGTGCCATCCCGCTGGACGAGGTGATAAAGGGCGAGGCTCCGCCGAGAACAGCGGTCAAACGCACGCTGCTGGGAAGCAAGTACACGACCTTTGTTCCAGGGTGAACTTTTTCCGGAGATGCCGCCATGTAATACCGCCACGCCAGGGAGAAGCGATTACACACTGGCATGAAGACGAACTCATCATCCTGGGCCACGCCGACGCGGTGAGCGCGGCGTGACCCGAGACGGCCGCCCGCTTACCGACGGCGGATGTTCCTGACGTAGATGTGGTCGGCGACGACCGAGGTGGCCTTGATCTCGTCGGCATAGATGACCGAAGCCACGACCTCCGGCCCACCCTTGATGTCGCCCTTTGTATTACCAACCTTCAGGTTTCGGTCCTGGTGAATGACCCCGAGGATCTCGTTCGCCTCGATCTTGTTGGCGTAGATGGTGTTCGCGCGCACGCGCTGAGTCTCGATCCCCTCCGCTCTCAGTGTCTGCGGGACCGCCGCGGGAGGAGGCGTGCTCACGACCGTGCCCGGGGCGGGTACGACGGTGGTCGTGCCCGGCGCGGGGACGACCACCGTACCCGGCGCAGGAACGACGGTGGCGCCGGGCGCGGGCAGCACGGTGGTGGCCGGAGCGGGAATGGTGGTTGTTTCGGCCGGTGTCTGCACGACCGTCGTGGTCGCGGGTGCGATGACCGTAGTGGTGGCCGGTGCCGTGGTCGTGGGCGAGGCGTACACGACGCCAGCTACGGGCGCCACATATTCGACGTCCGGATCGAGCCCGACGCGCGTGGGGGCACTGCTACAGCCGCCAAGCACGAGAACGGTGAGCGCCAGACCGCTGATTGCATATCGTCTCATCTCCTATCCTCCTTGCCGGCCGATGGCCGGTCGCTCTGGCTGATTAAGGGCTGTTTTTCGGTCACGCCGATGCCTCAGGGCGATTGGCGGCGGACGATCGTTCCACCCTGCAGGGGAACGATGACGAACTTCGCGGGCGACATCTCGAGATCGCGCACGTAGATGTTATCCGCGAGGACGGAGTTGGCCGCGATCGCGTCCGCGTAGATCACGGATGTGGCGACGTCGGACCCGACGATCTCGCCCGACGGCGCGTTGACCTTCACGCTGCCCGTATGGTGAATGACGCCCTGCACCCGGTCAGCTTCGATCCGGTTCGCGTAAATCGTGTTTGCGCGCACCACGCCCGCCCTGATCTGTTCCGCCTGCATGGTCTGCTGGATGGGCGTCGGGCTGGATGGGCTCGGAGAAGGAACCACAACCGTGCTCGGGGCGGGAACGACCGTCACGGTTGCCGGTGCCGGCGTCACCACGGTCGGCGCTGGCACGACGGTCACCGACCTCGGCGCCGGAGCCGGCTGCGTGTAGACGACGCCGGGCTGAGCCACCACCACACCGGGCTGAGGAACGACGGTGATGTGCTCGGCCGCCGCCAATTCCGCCGTAAGCGCGAGCGTGGCGATACCGAACGAAGCGCCGACGAGAAGACCGATCTTTCTCATCTCGTGCCTCCATGAACGGGAGTGTTGATGCTCCCAAAATGTCCTACGCTCCTCGTGAACGCATCAGACGTGCCAGGCCGAGGCGGCGGAATTCGCGTTCCTGAATAGTGTTTCTCTCGTCGGAAGGTCGAGGCAATTGGGTGCGGAAGAAACCACCGGGTAAGAGGTATAGGCGTGATGTTTCGTGGCGTCGCGGCTGGCCGATGGGTCGAATCTACCCGCTCGCGGTCGGGGCAGGTCAGGGCCGACCCGGGGCCTCGGTGGAGAGCGAGCGGTCGAGGTGGACGCCGCGCTTGGCCCGCTTACTCCGCCAGCCACACCGTGTCGAGTTGATTGTTCAGGAAGTGGGCTCGGCGTGATCGTCCAGCCCCGCACGCGAGCAGGGTGCGGGACGATGCGAGCGTGCGGTGGTCATACGTGCATGACCACTTTGAGCGCATTGCCGACGCGATCGACGTAGGTGTGGAACGCCTCGTGCACCTCGGCGAGCGGGAAGTGGTGTGTGATGAGGGAGTCGGCATCGAGCTTGCCTGCGCTCATCAACGCCAGCGAGCGGCCCGAATTCATCCCGCCCTCGCCCCGCGCGGCGTAGATGCGCACATTGCTGCGGACGGCGAGATTCATGTCCACCTCGACCGGCCCCGCGTACCAGGCGACCACCCCGATCCGCCCGCCCCGCTTGACGCTCTCGAGCGCTTCCTGCATCGACGTGGGACCCCCGCGCACTCGAGGACGGAGTCCGCGCCCTTGCCCGCGGTGATCTCGGCCACGCGCCGCGGAAGGCTCTCGTGGCGGACGTTGACGAGGAAGTCGGCTCCGAGCTTCTTGCCGATCTCCAAGCGCTCGGGACGCGTGCCCGACAGGATCACGCGCTCGGCGCCCAGCGCCTTCGCGAGCTGGACGGCGAGGAGCCCGATCGGTCCCGGACCCTGGACGAGCACCGTCTCGCCGGCGAGGTAGCCGCCCATGAGATCGATCGCCCAGAGCGGCGAGGCGGCTGTGGTCACCATGCACGCCTGCTCGAAGGTGAGGTTGTCCGGCAGCTTGTAGAGCGTGTTGACGTGGTTGACCGCGTACTCGGCGAAGCCTCCATCGCAGGTCAGCCCCCTTGGCCCGGTGCCCTTGGCCATGTTGCCGTAGTTGAGGCACGAGGTGTACCAGCCCTTGATGCAATTCTCACAGCGCTCGCAGCCCTTGTGCACCTCGACGGCGACGCGGTCGCCGACCGTGAGCTCGTCCACGCCGGGGCCGAGGGCAGCCACCGTTCCCGCATACTCGTGGCCCATGATGAATTCGCCCGCGGGTTGGCCCAGGAGCTTCCGGTGCAGGACCTTGACGTCGGTCCCGCAGATGGATGTCACGTTGACCCTGAGCAGCACCTCGCCCGGCCCCGGCTCAGGCACCGGCCGCTCCTCCAGGCGCATGTCGTCAGCTTCGTGAAGGACCACGGCTTTCATCATCCGCTGTCTCCTCGCCGGATCGGTCCGGCGTTCAGCGCTCGACCGGCGCGTCGAGGGTATTCCGATCACTCACGTCCGGACCTGGTCCCTTCCCCAGCGTCTGCGCAGTTCCATGCACTCGGCCTCGCGGACACCGACGACCAGCGCGACGTCGAATCCGGTGAGGCGGCAGAATTCCTCGATGGAGTAGTCGCCGACGTCGGTGCGCCGGAGGGCGGCGTGCCGCGCCCCGAGCACGAGCCCGCGGATGCCGGCAAGCTTCATCGCGCCGGCACACATCGGGCAGGGCTCCATCGTCGTGTAGACCGTCGCTCCCGCCACGCGCTCGGCGCCGTGCGTCCGCGTCGCCGTGCGGATGGCCTCGAGCTCGGCGTGCCAGGTGACGTCACTCTCCGGTGTTCTGCCGGTTCTCGCCCGTCGCGAGCACGGCCCCGTCGCGGACGATCACCGCCGCCACGGGCCAGTCGCCGCGCGCGAAGGCCCCTCCGCATGGTGGAGCGCGAGATCCATGTACTCGGCGTCGGTCATGTCTTGGCTCGAGCGTCGGAATCGGGGCGCCCAGGGTGACGACGCCCGGCGAAATGGGCCCGCTCTAGTCCCGCAAGACCAGGTCCGCCACGGGCACCTGACCGGAACTTGACGACCAGCTCGTCGGGGTCGTACTCGACGCCAATCGGGTTCTTCGCGAACGCTGGCGACAGCATCCACGCCTGACCTTCCTCGGCCGTGGCGAAGTTGTCGATCTGAAGCTCCACCCGGTTGCCGTCGGGATCAGCGTAATACATCGACGTGGTCGGGCCGTGATTGACGCAGTAGAAGGGCCGGATGCCGCGGTCCTTGAGCCGGACGTAGTTGTCGAGCAGGTCGCCCATCGAGCCGAACGTGAACGCCACGTGATGGAACCCGGGGCGATCGGTCGGTCGCACCATGAGTTGCCCCGAGCCGTCGTCGCGCGGGGCCAGGGGACCGAAGTCCACAAACGCCACGCGATGGTGCTCGTCGTCGTAGGTCACGAAGGAGAGGCGTGGGTCTTCGTAGACCACGCGCCCCCGAGCACCGAGCAGTACCAGTCGCGCATGTCCTTGAGCCGGTTGGTCTGAAATACGAGGTGAGCGAGCTTGGTGGGCGGCATGGCGAGATCTCCTTGATCGTGGAATGGAATGGGGTCAACGGTAGCCGACGGCGATACGCGGTGCAAGCATGCCGCTCAGCCGAGTGGGCGGCTCAGTCTGCCGCGAAGATCCATGCCCGCCTGCGATGGACCGCGAAGAAACACGCCAGGGCCAGCATCGCGAAGGGCGCGCCGCGCAGGGAGAGCCGTCTCACGACGGACGTTCCGACGTGCCCGCGCCTCGTACTTCATCCAGCAGCCGCTTGTTGATCCGATTCTGGACCGACGAGACCCAGACGAGCAGCGCGTTCAGGAACACGATCTCGAACCCCAGATAGAGGAGTGGCCGCTTGGTGCACACCGCAACCGCCAAGACAAACATCCGGGTGTTGGCGGTGAGGATGTTGTAATACTTGGCGTGAGGCTCAAGCGCGAGGCGGCGCGCGCGATCTGGTAGCCGAGCGGCCGGTAGAACCAAACGTCGAGGGTCTCTTCGACCTCGCGGGCCTTGTAGGTCGCGCTGACGCCCGGCGTGGCCGCCATTCCGCTCACCACGGGCTCATTATATGTAAGGACGATGGCGCAGCCACGATGACACGCCGACGTCCGAGAAGCGGCCCTTCACCGCTCCTCGGACGGCTCCCGGCTCAGGTGGTGATGTCCGTGTACTTCACCTCGCTGCGATACGTCTTGTACTCGCCGACGAAGAAGGGCTGGAGCGGCGCCATGATCTCCCGGTACAGCGCGCTCTGCTCGTACGCCTGCATGTCGGCCAGGCTCTCCCACAGGCTCACGGCAAACCCCGTATCTCGATCCTCCGAGTCCTGCGACAGCCAGCGGCCGCGCAGCCCCTTGATGCCCTTGCCCTTCGTGATGACGTTTGCTCGATAGGTGCGCTCGAATTCGTCCCACGAGCCGGCGCGCAGCTTGCCCCAGGTAATCCGGATCACCATGGCGACGCTCCTTCGAGATTCTGGCACATCGGGTCAACGCAGGGCCGTCGATGCACCGCGCAAGAGCCCGCCGCTGCCGCGACGTCGCGGCGACCTGCGTCGGGCTGACGCGTCGACGGCATCTCTCACAGCGAGGGCGATCACCTCCCTTGCTCGATCGGCGCGAGCGCGGAGCGCAGCGCCGATCCGCACCGCGCTCGCACTGGGTGAAAGAACTATGGGTGTCGAGTGGACCCCTGTCAAGCGCCGACGAATGCCCGCGCGGGTTGCCCCTAGATCAGGAACGAGAGGTTCGGCAGCGGCTCCGCCGCGTTGATCAGCACGACTTTCTTCCGGCTCATCTTGAGCGCGCCGTCAGCGAGCCGGAGCCGGTGGGTGGTGCGTCCGACCCACCAGTGCATCTCGGTGCGTCGCCTGGATCGAGAGCTCGACGAGGATGAAGTTCGACTCGGCGATGAAGTGCCCGTCCGCGGCCTGCTCGACCTCGATGTTGGAGATCAGCCGGCGCATCAGCGAGGCGGGCTCCTGGCTGTAGCGGTGTCCGGTCTGGAGCAGCTTCACGCGCGTGTCGATGCGGGCGCGGTTGTCGTAGATGTGCGAGATGTGCTTGTCGGGATCGGCGTCAGGATCGGTGCTCGCGGGCACCCAGTACTCGCCGTCGTCGGTCCAGAGCGCATGCCACTCGGCATAGCGGGCCTCGTCGGCGAGCCGCGCCTCCCGGTAGAGGAACTCGACCACGGCCCGGCGCTCGGCATCGGAGACCATCGCGGGGGCGGCGAGGACACGTGGGCAGGACGGGCTACCCGCCCGTCATCACCGTCCGGTAGTGCTTCCACAGCCCGCGGCTCGTCGTCTCGTCGGTGACGTGCGACACGCACCGCCCGTCGGCGTCGACGTATTCGCGATCGAGGCCCCGGCTCAGCTCGAGCCACTGCAGCATTGCGCGCGCGCAGGCCGACCTGGTTGCGGGCGGCCACGGTGAGATCCTCCGGCATCAGGAACGACGCCGGGCCCATGCCCGCCTCGGCCATGCGGAGCAGCCGGCGGTTGAACTGCGGCACGCCGGCGAGGAACATCGGCGTGTGCCAGTGCACGCACTCCTCCACGCTCAGCGGCTCGACGATCGCGATGTTGGTCTCGCCGAGGAAGAGGTTCGGGAAGATGAGGGCGTGCGCGGGACCCTGCATGATGCGCTGCTGCGTCGCCTCGGCGCCATAGCGCCGCTCCATCGCGGCCACGTACTCGTCGACGGCTGATCCCGACGCCCCGCCGAACCATTCGAATGGCCGCTGATAGCCCGGAGACCAGTCGATCTCGATGTGCCCGTTGCCCCAGTCGCGCGCAACCGCCTTGATGGCGCGCTCGTCGCCGACCACGCGCTGGTACTGCGCGTTGCGGACGGTCTTGAACAGCGCCAGGTGCACGACGCCCAGGTGATAGCCGTCGCTGTCGTTCTCGGGCAGCATCTTCCAGTTGGCGGCGCAGCGATGCTTCACCCAGCCGGCGGAGAGCTCGATCCGGCCCTCCGGCGACAGGTCGCAGGAGCGGTCGATCAGCTTCGTGGCCGCGCCGAGGTGCTCCGCAGAGGAGATGCCCCTCTCGCTGAAGCTCGCGAAGACGAAGCCGCGATAGCTGGCGACGCGGGGGACTCGTGTCAGGCCGCGCGTGCTCTTGTCGAACGCCGTGTAGCCGCCGGGGTAGGGGACACCGAGGAGCTCGCCGCTCAGGTCGTACGTCCAGCCATGATACGGGCAGGGAGAACGTGCGGGCGTGGCCCCGGGATGCGGCACACACCATCGTGCCGCGGTGCATGCAGCGGTTCACGAGCACGGCGACGCCGCCGTCCTTGCCGCGCACCATGATGACGGGCTGCGTGCCGATCGAGCGCGTGATGAAATCGCCCGTGCGCGGGATCTCGCTGTCGTGGCCGACGAAGATCCACCCGCGATAGAAGATCTGCTCCAGCTCGTCCTCGAAGATGCGCGGATCGGTGTAGAGCGAGGCGTGGATGCGGTCGTCCCGCACGAGCGCTTTGTAATCGAGAGCGGGCAGGGTCAGGTCGCTCATCGGTCGCCTACTCTACGCCGCCGCTGCCCGCCAGTCCAGCCCGCGACACGCCGAGGCCCGGCCATCCATCGGACGGGGTCAGCAGAACCCTGCCGCCATGCCCCGCCAGAGCGGCCACTCGTCCGGCGCCGTCGTCCGCGAAGCTCGCCGGCACCGGCCACCTGACCGTGGGGATCGCGAGCGCGACTTGTATGATGGGAGGAAACGGAAGTTTCCATGACGAAGGGCGCGAAGGAGGTACGGCGATGCGGGCGCCAAGGGCAATCAACCGCGCTATTCGGGTCGTGCTGGCCACTCTCCTGCTCGCCGGGTGCGCGTCGGTAGCGCCGACGAGGATCACAAGCGTCGGCGAGCTTGCGGGCAACTGGCAGGGCACGATCACGCAGGGCTTCAACGGTCCGCAGCAGCTCTACTACCTCACGATCCATCCCGACGGCAGTATGGTCGCGCAATGGGGCCCGAACTGGCAATGGGGCAAGGTAACGGTCAATGGGGTGCCGCGACCTTCGAGATGTCCGACATCGCGACTGGCCCGCTCAACTACCACGCCGGGCCCAAGGGGCGCAGCATCACGATGGAGCCCACGTTCGGCGGCTGGTACGTGCAGGTGACGCCGGCGAAGTAGCGGGTCCGCCTGCCGCTTGACGGCGACGCGCTAGAGCGCAGTCACGCGTGTGTTCCGCGACGGCGGTGGCGTCGCGCATGTGGCGACCAGCTCATCCTCGGCGACCCCGGCGGTTGTCGGGTCCGCCGGCCTCTGTTATCATCGTCGGCGTTCGAGCGTCCCTCCTGACCCCGTCGTCTAGCCTGGCCAAGGACGCGACCCTTTCAAGGTCGAGATCGCGGGTTCGAATCCCGCCGGGGTCACCACTCAAGATCCTGTGATTTCTCGGCATTCTCGCTCCATTGCTCTCCTCGAGCGTGGGGCGAGAATGCCGCACAATTCCCCCAAATCACCCCCGAAGTGGCAACGACAGTGGCAACGGAACGCGGCGAGCAACCGCCAGCGTCGCGGCACGCCGTCGCCCGGCCCTGTTCGTTTGCCCCGACGTTCGGCCGTTCGTTCCCCATGACGAGCGGATGGTTGTTCGCCCGACGTCGGGCAATCCTGCGCGATCAATCCCTCCCGAGCGACGGTTCGGCGAATCAGCCGATCAGCTTCGCAGCAGGCGCCGCTGACCTCGTACGCCTCAAGGTCGACGTGCTGTTCGTTTCGAGCGCGGGCCTGGCGAAGCTCCTTCAACTGGAAACGAAAACCATCCCCATCGTAGTCGGGCGCGCAGACGAGGATCTTGTCGCCGCTGGACTCGTCGACAGCCTCGCAAAGCCGGGGGGCAATATCACGGGGCACAGCTCCTGAACGATGATCTCATTCCAAAGCGGCTCGAGCTCCTCAAAGTGACTTGTACCGAATCTTTCAAAGGTCGCGCTCCTTCGAGAGGATGTCACAACCTCGGTACTCCCCCAGACACGCTCCCGGTACGATGAACAGGTCACCATCGCGGCTCGGAGTCTCGGCATTGAGGTTCATGCGTTCATCGTGCGACGAGCGGAGGATCTGGCGGCCGCCTTCCTCGGCATGAAGAAGAACCACGACCAGGGCGTGGCGGTGATGTCGCCAGCCTTTATGTTCGTGCATAGAAAGACCGTCGTCGATCTTGCGGCCGCGCATCGGATCCCCGCTGTCTATGAGCTCGAAATGTTCGTTGAGGCAGGTGGGCTCATGTCCTATGGAGTAAATGTTTCCGAGATGCAGCGGCGTGCCGCGACCTACGTGGACAGGATTCTTAAGGGCGCCAAGCCCGCCGACCTGCCCATCGAGCAGCCCACAAAGTTCGAGCTGGTCATCAACCTCAAGACCGCCAAGGCGCTCGGCCTCGACGATCCCGCCGTCGCTGCTGGCGCGGGCGGATGAAGTGATTCAGTGAGATGAGCCCGCCCCGCTGGGTCGACGAGGACGGCCAGCTCTGCCCTACGCGGCTGTGCCCGACGTGCGGGCGCGTGATCCCGATCAAGCGGGTCCATCCGGCCAGCGCCCGGGTCCATAAGTGGCACGCCTGGAGCGTCGCGACGTGGGTGGAATGGTGCGGGCATCAGGTCGAGGTCGTGCTGGTGCCCGACGGGGACGAGTGGTACTCGGAGATTCCGGTGCTGGGAACGGCGAGGTGACCAGTAATGGCCCATCCGCTTGACGGAGCTCGACTAAAGCTCGCTCGCGCAGAGGAGCATATTAACGCCTTTGGGGAGGAGAGTGTCCCATACCTAAATAGCAACTTCTGCCATCTCGACTTTCACGATGATGGTGAATTTCGGAACGCCTTTCTGGTCGTCAGCGAGCCTCCACCTATGCACCTGTCCGTGATCCTAGGGGATTGCTTACACAACATCAGGGCCAGCCTCGACTATCTCGGCCTGGGAGTTGGTCATCGCGAATAACTCGACCCCGAGCACCAAGACAGCCTTCCCAATCTTCGATACCGAAAGGAAGTACAAGAAGCGGGGACGCTCCGCATGACCGCAGGAATGCCGGGTAGAGCGATCACGTTGATGGAGGAATTGCAACCGTTCCATGGAGGGAAAGACCCTCAGAGTAGCCCCCTCTGGTTCCTCTACAGACTCGACAACACGGACAAGCATTGCGCGCTGAACCTCACGCAAGGTCGCGTCATTCCAGCCGACACGCGGATCACTACAAGCCGGTCGCTGGTCTCTCCCCGTTCGGGTCACCACGGGCATACTGCACCATGGGCAATAAGTCGCGGCCTTCCGTCTCTCCGACTACACCCCCGAGGACTATGTGAGGATGGAGGGAGAGGCCGAAAGCCTTATAACGCTGCAGGACGCGGGGCCTTGGGGACAAGAACCGATCATAAACATAACCCTCAGAGCCCTGAACTATGTCGGCGGCGAGATTCTCCCCGATTCGAGGAGTTCTTCTAGGAACCTACCGTCTCAGGAACCTTCCCGCTCCAGCGCGTCCTGCACCAACGCCGCGAGGCTGGGATACCCCCGATGCGCCCGCACCATCAGGCGCTCGAGCGATCTCGGCCTGTGGCCCGCTGCCCCACCGAGGCCTTGAGCTTGGCCGTGACGATCTTGGCGATCTGCTCCGGGGTGGGCGGCTTGCGCCGGGCCGGGGGAGCGGGAGCGCGGCTTGGCGTTCGTCAGGCGCCGGCGGACGGGGACGCGGAGCGCGCGGCATGGGCCGAGCCTTGCACACGGTGGCGTTCCCGGCTACCGTGGGCGGCGCCATGAGTGAGGAGCCGCCGCGCGCGCCGTCGCCATCGTGGAGCGGCTCTTCGCGCTCCTGCACGACTGCCGCGGCGCTCGTACCGCAGCTCGAGGCGGGCGCACGGACCCCGAGCCGGTCAGCGCCCAGGCCGAACGGCTGCTGTGCCTGCGGCTCCAGCGGGGCTGCGGCGTGCGGGGCTGGGGGCGTGATGGCCTGGGGACGGGGGCGCGGGGAAGGGCGCGAGGGCGCGGAGGGCGTTGATGTCGACTACGCGCGTTGACGGTGGGGGTACGCCCGCGTAGCATGCCGCTCAGCCTCCGGCGGCGCGGTCGGCGCGCGCCGAGGCTGGTCATGTGCCTGTGACTACGGCTCCCAGCGGGCCGGGGGCCGAAGGTAGGGGGACGGAGAACGTGCGGTGGCGGACACGGCGTTGATGTCGCCTATCCCTCCTGGCGGAGGAAGACGGACGGCGATCAGAACGCCCGCAAGGAAGTGCTCTCGTCGCAGGTCGGCGTCGACGCCACGCACAAGCACGAGTTCCCCGCCCGATCGATTCCTCCGCAAGTAGACATGGACCGCATCGACAGGCAATGGGCGGACTACGGTCTCGCGTGATCGCCGGCGGCGCCATCGCCATCCTGGCCACGGCGCTGCTCGTCGCCACCGCGCACGCCAGGGACTGCGTGCGGGAAACGCCGCTGCCGGCCGACGTGAAGCTCACATCGCCCGGCACGAACGTGCCTGACGACCGTGCACGGTTCGCCGGCGCGTGGACGGGCGTCTGGGACGGCGACGTGTGCAGCGCGCTCGTCGTCGAGGAAGTGTTCGCGAACGGGGTCGCGCGCGTCGTCTACTCGCGCGGGACATCGGAGGCGCTGAAAATCCGCCAGCCCCGCTACTGGCGCGCGACGGGACGCATAGCGGACGGTGTCCTTCGCTTCAAGCTCCCGACGGTCGCCAGGCCCGATTTCGAGTATCGGTACCGATCTGATGGCGACACGCTGTCTGGCACATCCAGGCCGGGCGTCGTCGATCGCAAGGTCTCCATGGGTCGCGCGCCGGACATTTCCACCATTGGCTGCTCATCACGGACGAACCGACCAACGACGCCGGCATCGGGATCGCGCGATCGTTTGACCGCGGCAGATCTGCTCGCATCGAACACGCGCCGGCACCCTCGTTCACAACGACTACTTCATGCCCGTCGGCGGCACGGGTCCGGCACGACACTCGCTCCGCGGCACGATCACGGTCTCGGCCGGGACCGTCGCGAGCGCCTACCGGGAATGCAACGGACTTCCCGTGCCGACGCCCGCGTTCACCGTCGCCGTGCTCACGCACGGCGAGCATCTCGTGCCGGTCGTGCGCGGATTCCTCGCCGCCGTCCCAGCTCATCATCGTCTCGCCGGGACGCATTTGGTCGGAGCCCGGCGACCAGGGCATGTCGCGGGCCTCGTTCCCGTTCCTCGTGGTCGATGGCACCGGGGCGCACAACGGGCTCGGGACGTTCGTCTTCGACGACACGCGCGTGTCGAACCTCGGGATCCAGATCACCCAGGAGACCGCGGAGTGGGCGCGCAACGATCTCTGGGGCACGCTTTCGATGACCTATACACCGGGCGTCGTCGCCGACGAGGCAGCGGTACGGCGCGAGTTCGACGCCGAGCGCCAGCGCGAGGTCCCCGTCAAGCCATGGTCCGCGCTGCCGGCATCGGCGCGCGGCCCCGCGTCGACGGTCTCATCGGCGAGGTCACCACGGAGGACGTCAGCGCGAGCGGCCTCGTCATCGATGGGGTCGTGTATCTGCACGGCTGCAACACGCGCACCGGTCCCTTCCCGTACTGCCGACACATGCGCAACGCCGCATTCTCGGTGACGAAGTCGCTTGGCGGCGCGATCGCGCTGCTGCGGCTCGCCCAGAAATACGGCGACGGTGTCTTCGACGCGAAGATCGCGGACTACCTCACGGTGACGGCGACGCACGACGGCTGGAAGGACGTCACGTTCGCCGATGCGCTCAACATGGCGACGGGGATCGGCGAGCGCTCGCCGCGGCGCGAGCCGAACGATTTCTCCGCCGACGAGAACCGGCCGCGCATGTTCGAGTGGCTCGGCAAGCGCTCGCTCACGGACAAGCTCGACGCGGCCTTCGCGTATCCGAAATATCCGTGGGCGCGCAACGAGGTGTTCCGCTACAACACCACGCACACGTTCGTGCTGGCGGCAGCGATGGACGCGTATCTCAAGCGTCGCGAAGGACCGACTGCGCACCTGTGGGATATGGTTGTCGAGGAGGTATACCGGCCGATCGGCGTCTTCCACGCGCCGATGCTGCACACGATCGAGGCCGACGGCAGCCGCGGCGTTCCGATTCTCGGCTACGGCCTCTATCCGACGATCGACGACGTCGGCAAGCTCACCACGTTGCTCCAGAACGGCGGCCGCCACGACGGTCGCCAGCTCCTCCCCGCGCCCAGGATCGCGGAGGCGCTCTTCCGAGCGAGCGACACCGCCGGCCTGCCGCTCGGGCCTACGGCTCGATCTCGGCGCTCCGCGCTACCACCTGTCGTTCTGGTCGATTCCGTACCGAACCGGCGCCGGCTGCTTCTTCCAGATCCCGTACATGTCGGGCTACGGCGGCAACACGGTCATGCTGTTGCCGAACGGCGTCTCCGCGTTCCGGTTCGCGGATGCGATGAGCTACGACAACGAGTCGATGGTGCTCGCTGCCGAGGCGATCCGTCCATTCTGCACACCGGCCACGAGCGCCGTCGCGGCACCACGGAGGACTCCGCTCACCGCGGCCGAGATCCGCACCGAGGTCACCGGGCACACGTTCTACAGCGGTCGAGGCCACACGTTCTTCGACGCGAGCGGGCTGATCTACTCCGGGTCGCCGGACTCCGTCGACGTGGGCCGCTGGTCGATCACGGCGGAAGGGCAGTTCTGCCGGACGTGGAACGTGTCGGACAGCGCCAGGCCGCGCTGCTTTCGCGTGTATCGGGACGGCGAGACGTTCGAGTTCCACCCGGTCGATCGATGGTTCGTCGGGACCGCCAGGCGCGTACCCGGCAATCCGGAGCGCTACTGACCCAAGCCCGCTCAGAAAGACCTCCTGGCCTCGCGGTGCCTACGGCTCCAGCGGGAATCCAGCCTGAGAACTCAATCGCCGGTTTTTCTCAGCTCCTTGAGCGACCTCCGCTAGAGTAGTAGGCAACAAGGGCCGCCATTTCGTTGGCTGTGCCTGCGGCTCCAGCGGGGGCGGCGTGCGGGGCTGGGGCGTGATGGCCTGGGGACGGGGGCGCGGGGAAGGGGCGCGAGGGCGCGGAGGGCGTTGATGTCGACTACGCGCTTTGTCACGCCGGGATGATCTGCTTCTCCTCCGTGATGAACGACTTGATCCTGCCGATGAACAACGCGCCGTCCGCGTAGAGCGCCTTCGCCTCCGGCGTCGCCGCCGACTGCAGCATCGCTTCGCGGCTGTCGTACCAGAGCTCCGCGATCCCGTCGATTTCCACGTCGGTCGACGAGATGTCCGCGCGCTTACGCTCGTCGAGGATGTGGGTCTGCACGTAGCGCCGGATACCGGGCACCTTGAGCGCCAAGGGTGCGTGGATCTCGAACCAGTGCTTCATGAACTGCTCGTGTGTTAGCCCCGGCTTCCGCGTCAACAGCGAGATGCTCTTGATCATCGGAGGAACTCCGCAACCGACGGCGCCGTCGAGCCGCACGAGGAACCGGGCGTCGTGAAGGACCAGGTGACGGCTGGCATGACACTAGGTTGTACCACGCGGGTTGTCGACAGCGCGGGCCAGACGAAATAGCCGGGAACGCGGGTCGTCTCGCCGGAGGTCTTCTCACGCTCATGGCCGGGTGACGCCCGGCCATGAGCATGTTGAGCGTCAGGACCAGAGCGATTTCCGGATCAGCTCGAGTCCCGAGACCAGCACGACGATCAGGACGAGGCGACGGAACATCAGCGCCGGGACTGTTGTCGCGCAGCCGCTGGCCGATGACCATTCCTACCGCGACCGGCGCCACCGCGCCGACCGAGATCGCCAGGTCCCGCACGTCGAAACGCTGACTGCAGGTCAGCGTCGCGGCCAGAAGCAGCGCGGACAGCACCAGGAACATGGAGGCTTCCTTGGTGAACGTTTTCCCGCGGAGCCCTTTCGCGAGGAGGAACGGTGAAGACCAACGGCCCGGGCATGGCCGCCAATCCGCCGAGCACGCCGCCCGAGAAGCCGGACAGCAGCCCCATCGGGGTATGCGACTTCGAAGGAAGCACGAAGTTTCGTCCGAAGAGCGTCAGCGAGCCAACCATCACGACGATGCAGCCGGTGAGCAGCTTCGCGACGCTCGCCTTGACGACGAGGAGCATCGCGACTCCGGCGAGCGTGCCGGGAAGCATGCCGATCAGGACGGGCGCGAGGCGAAGCAGACATTGCGCCGCCTCCCCGCCTTCGAGGGCCTGGGGAATGTTGCTCAGCACGAGCGGCATCGAGAGCAGCATCACGGCCGCCGGCGCGTCGAGGAACATCGTGACGAGCGGCAGCGCGATGATCGGCATGCCCACGCCGATGATGCCTTTGAGCATCCCCGCGACGATCAGGCACCCGGCGACCGCGACCACGATCGACAGCGGAGCGGTGAGGACCGATGTCTGCAAGCATGTCGTTACCTCATTCCGCCGCGCCGGTGTGCCCGGGGCGGCGCTCGGTGAGCCACACCACACCGAATCGCTCGGCGACCCAGTGGACGATGTCGCCCACTTTCATGCGCCGAAGCGCCGACGCATCGTGGGTGACGAGGAAGATTGAATCTCCGTCGGTCCGCATGGACGCCTGTCCCATCGCGGTGACGAGGCCCGAGTTGGCGTCGCCTCGCTCGTCGCTTCCGAGCGCCACGAGGCGGATCACCGTCACGATGTCTTCCGATTTGCTCTCGCTCATCGGACGGCCACGCGAACACGCAGCTCGGTGGCTGCGCGATCGACGCGCTCACGGGCCGAGGGATCTCGCCCGACGAGCTCTCGCGCCACGACGAGCGCGTGCTGGACCATTTCGGCATCGCCGAGGTTCGCGCAGCGCTGTGGCCGCTTGCAGCACGCCGTCGACCGAGCGCGCCTCGCGTGCGTGAAACAACGCGGCCAGGTAGGTGACGCGCGCGCGCTCCTTGCCCAGCGCTGCGGACCCGCTCGCCTGCTCCACGCGCTGTTGCGCATCACCGGCTTGCAGCAGCGGCGCCCACGCGTGCGTCCTGAGGGAGGTGGCATGCGCGTCGCGCACGGCCTCGCGCACCGCATCGTGCACGGTACGCAGATCGTGGCTGGCGAGCGCCGCCTCCACCCGCTCCATGCGCTGCTCCCACGTCACCCGCGATTCGGCGGTGGGCGTCGCTGACCCGGAGCCCTGGAGAGCTGCACCGGCGGTGGCGATCGTTACGGCTGCGGCGAGAGCGATCAGCACGCGAACTCTGTTGCTCATCGGTGGCCTCCTTTGTCAGGCAGCCGTCCTCAGGGGCAACTAGCGCACCAATCCAATACTCGAACTAAATCGCCATGTTGCGATGGAGCTGGGTGGGTCAACGTGTGGGTCAGGCGAGGGTCAGGGGTGAGAAATTGACCCGGGAAGGGCGAAACGGAGGTAGGCTCCCGGTGCGATGAACTCGTCCCTGGCTGCGCTGCGCGGTGAGAGCCCACGGATCGCCGCGATCCGGGCGCAAGTCGAGCAACTGCTCGCGCGTCAGACCGGCGCGCGTCGTGTTCCGCCGATCTTGATCCTCGGCGAGACCGGCACGGGCAAGGGGCTTGTCGCGCAGACGATTCACCAGGCCGGGACGCGCCGCGATCGCCCCTTCGTCGCCGTGAACTGTGCCGCGATTCCCGAGACGCTGCTCGAAGCCGAGCTGTTCGGCTATGAGCGCGGCGCGTTCACCGACGCGCGTCAGGCGAAAGCGGGCCTCTTTCAAACCGCGAACGGCGGGACGCTGTTTCTCGACGAGATCGGCCTGCTTCCCGCCGCGCTACAGGGCAAGCTGCTGACCGTGCTCGAAGACCGCGCGGTGCGCCGGCTCGGGAGCACGCGCGCCGAGCCGGTCGACGTGGCGCTCGTGGCCGCAACGAGCACGGAGCTCAAGCAGGCGATCGGCGAGCAGCGGTTCCGGGAGGATCTCTATCATCGCCTCGCGGTCATCACGCTGGAGCTGCCGCCGCTGCGCGCACGCGGCGACGACATCCTCGATCTCGCCGACCACTTCCTCGCCCGCGCGTGTGCGGACTACGGCCTTTCGGCTCGGACCCTGGCCCCCGACGCACGCAAGCTGCTGGTTGCGTATCGCTGGCCGGGCAACGTGCGCGAGCTGGCGAACGCGCTGGAGCGCGTGGCGCTGCTCTCGGCCGCGGACGAGATCACGGCGGGCATGTTCGACTTCCTCGTCCCGACTCCTGTAACGACTGCCGTGGTCAGCGCGCCTCCTGATGCGTCGTCACTGGGCGACGCCACGCGCGACCACATCGAAGCCGCGCTGCGCGCGAACGGCGGCAACATTCGCCGCACCGCCGTCGCACTCGGCATCTCGCGCAACACGCTGCGCGCGCGGATGGACAAGTACGGCTTGCGAGATCAGGACGGCGTGCCGAGGTCGGCCGCGCTCAGCGCGCCGCTCCGCACCTCGCCAACGACAGAGGCGTCGGGCCCCGCCGAGTGGGAACGCCGGCACCTGGCGTTCCTCCGCGCCAAAGTTTTTCGGTCGTCGAGCCTCGACGTTGCGCGCGCGATCGAGCTCGTCGAGGACAAGATCCGTAGCTTCGGCGGGCGCGTCGAGGACTCGAGCCCGACCGGTGTCGTGGGCGTCTTTGGGCTCGAGCCGATCGACAACGCGCCCAGCCATGCGGCCCTCGCGGCGCTCGCGATCCACAACGCCGCGGCGCGCGCGCCGCGCGACCGCGAGTGGCGGTGGCGACGTCGTGATCGCCGTCCATTGCGATCACCACGTGGTGAGGCGACAGGGCACCGGGCTACGACATCGCGATGGACGGCAAAGCCGCGACGTGGCCCATCCTCGAGAATCTCGTGGCCATCGATCGCCCGGGCTCCATTCTCGTGTCCGAGGCGGTCGTCCCGTTCGCCGCTCGACGGTTCGTGCTCGAGCGCCTCGACGACGCCGCACGCAACGCGTGGGTCGTCGTGCGCCACGAGAAGACCCCGTCGCGACGACACGCCTCGTCGGCCGGTCGTCGGAGCTCGCGCTCCTCCATGAGGCCGCCGCGCGTGCCGAGCAGGGACACGGGCAAATCGTGGGCATCGTCGGAGAGGCCGGGGTGGGGAAGTCGCGTCTCGTGCATGAGGCCGTGCGTTCACTCCACGGCTGGCTCGTCCTGTCTTCGGGCGGCGCCGCGTACGCCACGCAGACGTCGTATTACCCGTTCGTTGATGTGCTCAAGAGCTTGTTCCACGTCCAGGACACGGATGCGGCGGCCGAGGTGCAGGACAAGGTCAGGCGATCGCTGCCGCCCAGAACCTGATCGGCTTCTGGCACCCGTGCTCGATCTGCTGGGCGTGTTGCCCGCGGACGACGCGTTCGCGAAGGTCGATCCTTCGGAGCGTCGTCAGCGCACGCATGATGCGCTACGCCAGGTGTTCCTGGCGGCGAGCGTTGCCGAGCCGCTCTGTGTGATCGTCGAGGATCTGCACTGGATCGACGGCGAGACGCAGGCGGTGCTGGACCGACTCGTCAATGGCATCTCGGCGCGCGCGTGCTCCTCCTCGTGAATTACCGTCCCGAGTACGGCCACACCTGGGGCAGCAAGACGTACTACGGCCAGATCCGGCTCGACGCACTCGCGGTCGAGACCACGGGCGAGCTCCTGGATGCGCTGCTCGGCGACGATCCCGCGCTGGCTCCTCTCAAGCGGCGACTCATCAAACGAGGGAACCCCTTCTTCCTGGAAGAAACCGTGCGGACGCTGGTGGAGATCGGGGCGCTCGAGGGCACGCGCGGCCAGTATCGGCTGACGCAGCCGATCGATGCGATCCAGGTTCCCGCGACCGTGCAGGCGATCCTGGCGGCGCGCATCGACCGGCTGGCGCCCGAGGACAAGCGCCTGCTCGAGGTCGCGTCCGTGGTCGGCAAGGACGTGCCGTTCGCGCTGCTGCAGGCGATCGCCGAGGTCCCGGACGAGATACTTCGCCGCGGACTCGAATCGCTCCAGGCCGGCGAGTTCCTCTACGAAACCGGGCTGTACCCGGAGGTTTCGCATTCCTTCAAGCACGCGCTGACTCATGACGTGACGTATGGCGGTGTGCTCGAGGACCGGCGCACGGAGCTCCACCGGCGGATCGTTGCGGCCATCGAACGTGGGTATCCGGAGCGTTTGAGCGAGCACGTCGAGCGGCTCGCCGACCACGCCGTGCGGGGTGAGATGTGGGGAGCAGGCGGTCGCATATCTCCGCCAAGCTGGCGTCAAGGCTGTGACGCGCGCGGCCTACCGGGAAGCGGTGACGTGTTTCGAGCAGGCGCTGGCCGCACTCGAACATCTGCCGGAGAGCGCCGACGACGTTGAAATGCGCCATCGATCTTCGCCTCGACCTGAAAGTGGCCCTGTTCCCGGTCGGCGAGTTCGAGCGGATCTTCCACTATCTCCGCGGCGCCGAACGCTTGGCCATATCGCTCGACGATCAAAGGCCGCTCTGCCGGCTGTACACCGAGCTGTGTCATACCATCGGACTTGCGGGGCATCCGGGAGAGGCGATCGTGTTCGGACAAAAATCCTGCGCGCTCGCCGAGTCGCTTGGAGATGTTCCGCTTCAAGTGTCGGCGAAGACGTACCTTGGCGGAGCGTACCTCCGGACGGGCGACTATCGACGAGCCGAGAATCTTCTCGAGCAGGTCTTGGAGTCGCTCGAAGGCTCGGAAGGAATCCTGAGCGAACCTCATGACGCAACGGTGCGCGGCTATTTGACGATGATCTTCACCGACTGGGGAAAGTTCGAGCAAGCCATCACCAACGGTCGGGAGGGCGTCCTCCTCGCCGAGCAACGCAACCACCCGGTCGCCGTGGCCAACATCTGCTGGGTTCGCGCCTATGTCCATTTGGAGAGGCGAGACTCGGGGACGCCGTGAGCCTGCTCGAACGCGGGCTGGCGGTGAGTCGTGAGTGGCACCTGTCGGGCTTCGCCACATTTCTCTCAATATACCTGGGCTACGCGTACGCGCTCTCAGGGCGGGCGGCTGAAGGCATCCCGCAGATGGAACGTGCGATGAGCGCCCACGTGGTGATGGGAAATCGATTCAACCATATGATCGCCACCACGTATCTGGGCGAGGCGTATCTTCTCGCCGGTCGGCTCGAAGACGCGCTCGAATTCACCGGCCGAGCGCTGACCCTTGCCCGCGAGTGGGGTCTGCGCTGCTGGGAGGCGAAATCGCTCAAACTCCTCGGCGATGTCGCCGCCCGCCTCGATTTGCCGGAGCGGGCTGACAGCCACTACCGCGAGGCGCTCGCGCTGGCCGAGGAGCTCGGGATGCGCCCCGCCGTTGCGCACTGCCACCTCGGCCTTGCGAAGCTCTACCGGCGCACGGGCGCGCACGAGCCGGCGCGGGAGCACATCGCGACGGCGACGGCGATGTACCGCGAGATGGGGATGACGTACTGGCTCACGCAGGCGGAAGCGGCGGGAGCCTGACGTCCGCCGCGATGAGCATCGCGGGCGAGCTCGCGTGCTTCGTCACGGGCACGAGCGTCGACGACCTGCCGCCGCTCGCCCTCGAGCGCGCGCGGATGGCGATTGCCAGCACGATCGCGAGCGCCGCGATGGGCGCGGACATCGTGTCTTCGCGAATCATCCGCGAGCTTGCCAGGGAGCGTGGCGGGGCGGCGGAGGCGACCCTGTGGTTCGACGGCGGAGGCGCGCTGCCCGTCGCGGACGCGGCGCGGGTGAACGCGGTGATGAGCTGTGCCTGCGGCTCCAGCGGGGGCGGCGTGCGGGGCTGGGGGCGTGATGGCCTGGGGACGGGGGCGCGGGGAAGGGGCGCGAGGGCGCGGAGGGCGTTGATGTCGACTACGCGCTCGACGTCGGGAACTTCAGCACAGCGCGCGCGACCTCCTCGGCGCGCGCCGTACCGATCGATGAGGACGGTGTTCACCGCTTCCAGCCGATCCAGTCGCATACGGCGCGGCCCATGACGAACTCGCGCGATCACGCCCGCTCGTCACGAGGGCGGCGCAGCGGATGGCCGGGCGTGTGCGGGGCCTGGAATCAGCGGGGGCGATCCCGCTCCTCGAGCCAGATTCGCTTGACACGCCGCGTGCAATCGAAGGACCTGCCCACCGGGCTGGTGGTAGGCCACTCGGGGGCCGTAATCGTCGCAGAGGCTGCAGAGGGCGTCGGGCTCGGGGGCGATGATCGTGGTCGGTACGCGAGGACCGACGCCCGGCTCGCTCCGGACAAGCGCGAGCCACTCGCCGCGGGCGTCGCAGCCGTCAAGGAGCCGACGGGCGTGCTGGCGAAGCTCGCTGCCGTAGAAGCCGGGGATGTCGAGGTCGCCGAGGCTCGTGATGGATCGGCCGAGATGCGCGAGCAACACGCCGGCCACCCGGCGAAGCGAGGGGGCTGGTCCCACCGGAGCACACCGGTGTGGCTGTCGCGGGCATGCTTGATCTCTCGACGGCGACGCAGCCATCGCCCACGAGGATCGTCACGCCGGTCACGCGGGCGCGCTCATCGACGCGGCGCATCGAATCGCGCTCGGGTGATCTCGCGGAGACGGTGGCCAGGCGGAGGCCAGGCCGTGGCGGAGGTCGCGCATTTTCATGTGAGCGTGGACGATGCCATCGGCATGCGTTGCCGGCCCCCGTCGAGGACGGCGTCATGATGAACTCCTACAGGTTGTCGCGGCCCGCGCGACCGGGCAAGTCAATTGTCCATCTCGGAACGCATGGGCGCGCGACAACATCCGACCCGGGCACTGGCGGCCTTCGACCAGTTACCATGACAGATGGAGGCTGCCTTGTTTATCCCCCGATGCTCGCCACCACAGGCGGGCCTCCTGGGCCGCCGGGGCCACCGGGACCGGCGAGCCGGCGCCAGGTCCTCAGGCGGGTGGCGTGGACAAGGTCGCCTGGACGAAGGTCGTAGCCGCCACCTCGCGGCCAGCGTCGCCGCAGAGTCCGTGCACGGGTCGTCCTCGACGGGCAAGTGTGCCGGCCCGGATACAGGCCCGGCCTGAGACGGCCCACGAGCCCTTCCCCAAACTACGAGCCTGGCGTTCGTCGTAGCATATTGGGGGCATCGTCCCGGCCTGAGAGTCTGCAGCCCGAAGAGCCGCACCCGACGGCCCGGCCGGGGCGTTTTCTCGGGCGGCTCCGCGGGAGAGCGATGCCTCGGCAGACACGAGTCCTGCTGCTCGCCGGCAAGCTGGCCGACTCTCAGAGCGTCGCACGCCCGTTCGGCAGCGAACACCTCGCCCGACGATCTCGCCCGAGGAACAGGAACGGCTGCTCATGAGCCCTGCCCGCGAAGCGTGACGTTTCTCCGCAAAGATTCGCCTCCGCGCTCAGCCCGATCGCGCCCTCACCGCCCGCCGTCCAGGTCGCCCGCCCGGCACGAAGAACCTGGACGAGGCGGGAGCGATCTGCCTTTTGTTCATCGACGTTATGGGGGTTCGCCGCGCCGACGTGCTTCGTGCTCTCGGGTGGGACTCGTCAAGTGGGTCCTCACGCGGACTATGAGTGGGATCAGGCGGCGTGTGAAACGCTTACCGGGAGGTGTTGCGCTGGCCCCCTGAAGAATTGCAGGCCGGCCGCCGCGCTCTACTCACGGGCCTGATCGTCCTGGCTCCTACCACGATCCACGCAAGATCTTTTCAAGGTCCTTGCCCTGAACCCAAAGCTGTTCCTCAAGGTGAAGTCGGCCAAGCAGCTTCCCGGGTAGATCCGTTTCCGCCCCGGCAAGCGCGCATCGCTTACCACGGCCTCCTGAGGAGCGCCTATGCGCGACAGCAGAAGCTGCCCGGGATGCGGAAAGTGACTTGCTCCGAGATCTGCGGGAGCAGCATGCGCGCGCGGAGCAGGGGCAAGCAGGCGCCAGCAACCCTCAAGGCGCTGTTTGAAGCCTATGCCGCAGACATGCAGGCCCGCGGGAAGGACGAGGAAAGCGTCGGGCGCGTCAAGTACACCGCCCGGGCGGTCGAAGCGCTCATGCCGGCGCTCCTGGCGAAGCCGGTGGCCCAGATCGGCGACGCGGATATCTTCGCTTTCCGCAATGCGCGGCTTGAGGGGAAGGCAAGCTCGTCTTCGAGAGGTCGGCGACGAGTGGCGTGCCAAGCGCGTCCCGAACAAGACCAGCACTATCAACCGGGATCTCCGGACCCTCCGCGCGGCGCTCAAGCAGGCCCGGCCAGAGTACCGGTTCCCTGGCGGCGCGTTCTTCAAGGAGGATGAGAACCGGGTGCGGTGGCTCCGGCCCGAGGAAGAGCTGCTCGTGCTCGAAACGATGGCGTCGCCGTTTCGCGAGATCGCCAAGGTGGCGGCCCTCACCCTCATGCGGATGACGGAGATCCGGCTGCTACGCCGCGAGGACGTCCACCTCGAGCAAGGCGTGATCCTGCTCCCGAAAGCGAAGGCCGGCGCCCGCCCGGTCGTGCTCGGCGTCGACGCCCAGAAGATCCTCCGCAAGCAGCTCGAGACCACCAGAATGAATGGTGTTCCCCAACCAACCGGCCGGCCCTACAGCCGGGAGCGGATCGGCCGTGTGTTCCGTCAGGCCGCGCGGGCAGGGGGCCTCAAGGACTTCCACTTTCACGACCTGCGGCACCACGGCGCCACAGATGGCGCTCAACGCCGGCTTCAGTGCCCTGATCGTGATGGCCCTCGGCGGATGGAAGACGGAGCGGATGATGCGGCGTTACGCTGCGGTCACCGACAAGACACTTCGAGCGGCGGCCGAGGCGGTCAGCGGCAACGAACAATGGCAACAGCCAGGTAAGCCCGCGATTTCCGACACCCGCCGCCGACCCTTTCAGGTCGAGATCGCGGGTTCAGAACCCCCGCCGGGGTCACCACTCAGACGGTGAGGACTGCGCGTCGCGCGCCGGCGTGTCCGTGCGCCAGCAGTTGCCGCAGTGTCTGCGTGACCCGGTTGGGCGACACCGGTTTCACCAGGTGCGTATCGAATCCCGCCGTGAGGCTCCGCTCGCGCCCGTCGGGCTCGTCTCGACTTGTCACGGCAATGAGGCGAATGTGCTCGCCAAACACGCCGCGCAGCGACTCGCCTAGCAAGCACCCGTCGATGATCGGCACCCCGAGGTCAATGATGGCGGCGACCGGGGTCCGCGTGCCCGCAATGATCAAGCCGGCTTCGCCATCATCGGCCACATCGACCTGATAGCCCGCCATCTCGAGCGCCAGCTCCAGCAGGTCACGTTCCCCGGGTTCGTCGACGACGAGCACTCGATCGCTGCGGCTCGCGGATGGGGAGCCCATGGCGCCACTCTAGGCTCGAACCTCCCCCGAATGACAGTGGACCTTGGTCCACCATCACCTCGCGGAGCGGACGCTCACGCGATCGCGATGTGCATAGGTGGCGCAGCCCGGCCACCGGCTTCTAGGTCAACCGTCAGGCCCCGGGGCGGTGGCGCGCTCATCCCGTCCACTCGAGGATCGCCACGGCCTGCTGGTCCACCTTGCGGGCGCGCCGCGCCGTCAGCCGCGCGAAGACCGCCGCGGCGCTCGGTAGCCGTCGCGTCGATGCTGTCCGTGCACATCAGCTCGCCCACATGCGCCCAGCGCTCACGGGGCAAGGCGCGCGCGACGTCGGCCATGAGGCTATCAGAGTCCGAAAGGCCACAGCCACCAGCTCGCCGGCCAGCGCCGCCGCTAGTCCGCAACCGGCGCGCCCTCGACGCGCGTGAAGCAGCCGTCCGCTGCCGCACGCCGTGCTCGAGACTCCTCAACGCGCGTGTGCATCGCGCCAGCCTGGAGGCCCTGGTGCAAGCGGCGCTCGAGCGGGAGGGGAAGAGCTAAAGCGATCGGGGAGGCGTGGCAGCTCGACGCGCGTGGTGGTGGGGAGCTTGGGCGCGCATCATCGACTGGAAGACGGGCCCCACGGTGCCACATGCTCGGCATCGCCCATCACTGCGGCGAAGCGGCAGCACCTCCTGAATGGACCTGAACACGGCCTCTAGCTCCGCGATTGAGAGCCCAGCCCGACTGCTGACGCACGTCATGCATAGCGGCCGACTGGTAGTCAGCGCAGCAATGATCGCGGTTTTTGCGGCACGATGTCCCTCCTCGCTGCGAGGTAAAGGCGACGGCCAGTTCCGCGGGGCTCGAGTTGGGTCTTTGATCCCAACGATTGCCTCATGCCCTGTAGCACTTCACGAGCGGTGCCAATCAGGGCACTCGTCGGATCAGCTTGATTTTCAACACCACCGGGCCGCAAGGCCCGAGTCCCAAGAGGAGCACCCATGTAAAGAATACATACCCTGTTGTCAGGGGTGTCTCCGCGTCTTCTCGCCCGGCGACATTCGGGCCGCGCAATTCCGACGCCCGCCAGGGGTGGCTACCCAGCATTCGGGCATCGTGATATAGGGCCGCGTCACCGGTTCGCCTCCACCGCCTCGCGGTCGGTGTCGAACCCGCGCGGGCTCTGGACGCCGCCCGCCGTTCTAGCGGCCCGTGTGCTGTCCCGTGGCGCCTCAAGCTGTACGAAGGTCCTAGACACGCAAAGGGTTGGTCCAACGACCTTGGACCAATAGACAGCCCTCCGCGCGCGAGTCTACCGTTACGTAGAAGGGGCTGGCGACGGTTTCCGGCCACGAACCCTCGGGAAGGAACGGGCGATCCGTGACAGGACGAGTCGGACTGGCGGCGAGCAAGACAACCATGGCCCGCCGGATCACCGTCATCCGGGCGTTGTGGTTTACGGAGTACTCGGTGGCCGCCATCGGCGAGCGCCTCGGCATCTCAGGTAAGACGGTGTCGCTCGTGGCGAAGCGTGCGGGCTTGCCGCCACGCGCCAGGCGTCCGAGGCCCGTGAGGCAGCCGGCGGAGGTGGAGCTCGCCGTCAAGCTCGCCCTGTCCCGCACGGCAGCAGAGCGCCTCACGGCCCGCGCTGGCCGGGAGGGGCGGAAACTCGAGGCGCTGATACAGGAGATCCTGGAAGGCGCGGCCAAGTAGCTCACGGCGTCACGACACGGCGTTTTATCTCCCGTCTCGGCTTTGTCCGATCCTCGCTCCAACACCCATTGCAACCAGGCCCGGCAGCACGAAGAGCAGGACATCGACGAGAAAGCTCACGCCGGTGATCTCCCCATCCGGCCAGAGGTCGGCGGCGATCGCGCCCAAGCCGATCACCACCCACACGGCACCAACCGCCAGGACTATGCCGCCGAGCCGGCGCCGCCGGATCATGCGCGGAGTCTACCGCACGCCGGGCAGCCTTGGCTGGGCGCGGCTCTGGGCTGTCGCCGGACAGGCAACGATGCCGCCCCATGTCGCCCCACGAGTCCGATCCCCCGAGACGCGAGCGCGCCGATGTCCCGCGTGCCAGAGTGAGCGCATCGCGCCCGTGGGCCACGTCAAAGCCGCCGGCGGGTTGATCAGAGTCGGAGCAGCGATGTGAGGCGTGTCGCTCCGCGTTCGTGTTCGTCCGTAAGGCGATCCTCTGACGCAAGATGGTGGACCAAGGTCCACTACGCCATGATGAGCGGGCAGGCGCACACTGCGCTGGCCTGCACCTGGCCCTTCGGGTTGGCGCCGCTGGCGCCGAGACCCGGGTGAATCTGGCGTGGTCGCAATCGGCATCTCGCGAGGCCACCATGGACCAGGCACTCCTTCGCCTCCTGATTCGGGAAAAGCTCGCCACCGGCTGTTTGCCACGCCATCAGACCCCGCGGATCTGGGGCAGTCCGGGCAACGGGGAGACCTGCGACGGCTGCGGGGGGACGGTCACGCGCGTCCAGATGCTGATGGATGGGGCGCTGGACGCGTTGGGGTGCGGGATTCGGTTCCACGTCGAGTGCTTCGCCCTCTGGGACGCCGAGCGCCAGGTCGCCGACCGCGAGCCCAGCAACTCGTCGGCCGACGTTCGATGACGCACACTCTCTCCTGGTATTCCACCGTCGCGACCGATAGGCCGCTGTACCACGACGACACGCGCTGTCCTGAGGGCAGCGCCATCGCGTTGAAGGACCGGCGACTCGGCGACGGCGGGCGGGAACCGTGCGCGCACTGCGCGGGCTTCCTCATCCAGTCGATCGAGGCCAGGTTGCTCAGGCCGAAGGACAATTGACAGTAATACTGCGCGAGACGGCGCGCGGCTCGCTCGGTTACGGGGTGGTGCGCACTGCGGTACTGGTCTTACCGACGACATTGCCCGTCGCCGTGTCCGTGAAGACGGCGAAGATGCGGTTGTTCGCAGGATCGAAGGGCACGTTGCCCTGTCCCTGGACGAAGAACGAGAAGGTCGGGGTGCCGCCCGATCCGATACCGACCGTCACGGTCGATGTGGGCGCGCTGAGGCAGGAGCCGTTGCCCGTGGTCTGGCACACCGCCACGCTGATCGGCAGGCTACCCTTGTCCGTGCTCACCTGGATGTTTCCCGCAGCGCCCACATTGAACGTCGCCACCGCGAGGCGGCCGCGCCATTGTTCCTGGGGATGTCGACGATCAGCGAAGGGTTGACCGTGGCGGCCAGCGCAACGACGTCCGGACCGGGCCCTGCGGTCGACACGATCAGGAGGGTGTTGACACTCGGGATCGGCGTGACGGGCAACAGATTGGCCCCGACCATGTTGAAGCGCACGTCGGTCGGGGCCGAAGGGAGCGCTCGGCGTAAAGGCGATGACGAAGTTCTGGATGCCTCCCGGCGGGATATCCACCGGGTTATCGGGCGCTCCCGTCAAGACATTGCTGGGGTCGGCCGTCTGATATGAGAACGTGCCGGGCACGTTTGTGGCGAGTCCAATGGACACCTGCTTGGCCACGCTCGCGCCCGCATTGATGACGGCGGCGAAGGCTGTCGCCGTGTGGCCCACCTGAACCGCGCGGCTCGCGGGAAGGATGGCCCCGGCCGATGGGAACTGTGTGGTGACCAGGGTGACGGCGCTATCGGCCTGGATCAGGCCATAACCGCTATCGAAGTCGAACCCCGCGGATCCCATGTCGATGGCGGTGGCCTGCAGAGCCGCGTAGGTCGCGGTCGGCGTCAGGATCGGCTGCTTTTCGAGCAAGAGGGCGGCCACTCCCGCGGCATGGGAGCCGCAGCCGATGTTCCGAAGAAGTTCCGGAAGGTGTCGGTGTCAACCCCTGGGAGGTTGAGGAACTGGCCGAAGAAGGTCGTGTTCCCTCCGTCCGGCGCGGTGATCTCGGGCTTCCGGCGGATCACCGGGATCGCCAGACGATTCCCCAACGTGTCGAAGAAGATCGGCACGCCTCCCCTGATGAAAAGGGCTCGAGCAGGGGCGGATTGACGCGGAAGGTGGGCGTCTCGGCGAAGAAAGCTGCTCCCACCGCCTGAGCGCCGGCCGCATTGGGATGGCCGAAAGCCGTGGCGCTGGCCGTATTGAACTCCACCGTGACGTCGGAGCCGCCGAAATTGATGTACTTGAGGTAGCCCGGAAATGGTCCGTCAAAGTTGACGATCATGAGGCCCAGGGTCCGTGGCGTCGGACTATTGTTCGTGAACCTGAAGAATTCGAGTGGGTCCCTGCCCGTGTTGGTGGCGGTAGAGCCGTCGAGCACCTGCGTGCAGGCGGCGTCCATGAGGTAGACGTCGAGGTCGTTCAGCGATCCGGCCCCCACTCACCGAGAAGAACGGCGAGTCCCACTGCAAGTCCGGCGCGAAGCTGCTTTGTGCGGGGATGGTGATGTTCTGACAGTTGTCCTCCGGGCCCGAGGAGGCAAAATTGTGGGCGGTACCACCGAAGAAGTGCGGCGCTCCAGGCGCCGAGGGAATGGCGCCGTTCATGAAGACCGTGCCCGGGCGGAAGACACTCTCGTACGAGAGGCGCGCCTCGTTGCCCGCCGCGGAGAAATAGGCGGCCCCTTGGCGAACCACCGTGTCGACGGCCTGGGCGATGATACCGTCCTGGAACATCGGCTCAGCAAGGTAGATGACGTCGTCGACGAGGACATTCGCCCCATTGGCCCTGAGCGCGAGGATATTGTTGGCGACACTGGCCTGCCCGCCCTCGCTGGTGGCGAAGGCCAGAGATGCCGCGGGCGCGACATCGTGGACGATCTGGAGCATGGCGCGCCCCTCGTCGAGTGCCGCTGCCGCAGCCCGGATCTTCCTGGATCACCTGGACGGCCGGGAGGTCTCCGGACGTGACGTCCGCTTGCGCTCCTCCCTTGCAGTTGAAGCTGTCAGAGATCACGCCAACCTGCACGCCTGCACCCGACACCCCGAGGGTACCGCGTGCGATATCGGCACGCATGGCCTCGTCACCCTGACTCGTGGTGCTGCCCACCCGCCGAATGGAGTAGGCGGGTTGGGCGAAGCGCAAGGTGCCAATGGCATTCAGCGCCGGGATGGCGGAGATTGGGAGATGGCCCGAGATCATCCGTCCGAAGAGTGCGATGTGCTGCATCCCGAGGGCGGACAATGCCGCCTTGAGGGCGACCGGGTCGCCGTCGGCAACGGCATCGATCACGACGCGATCGCCTCGCACGCCGACCCACGAGTCTCTCGAGACAAAGGGCAACGCGCTCTGCCGAGCCGCGTGCGCCGTGTGCTCGCCATGCAGGGCCATCAGCGCCGGGTTGATCTTGGAGTTCAGCCCTTTCTTGGGGTCGGCAACGGCCGAACAGCATCCGAGGGCGATCACCGTGAGGACGATCACCGGTACCCAGCTTCTCGGGTTCTTCATTGCGTTTCCCTCCTCCCTCCCGGCGAGCGGCCGGTCCAGACTAGACCTGCAGCCCCGCGAGGCGGCCGTGGATACTAGGGGCGGGGCATCTGACGCGGTCAGGCGACAGGCGCATGGTGGCCGCACGGACAAAGGCGACACTTTCGAGTGTGTCGAGCGGGGATGGCGCTGATCGGCAACTGGCCGGACACGATGCGCCCGAAGGCGGCCGCATCGCGAAGGCCGAGGGCCACCAGGTCGGCCTCGAGCGCGGGCGTATCGGTGGCGGCAGTGGCGTCGATCACTACTCGGTCGTCGACGACCCGCAACAGCGGATTGTTGGAATGGAAGTCGACCCCTCGCTGTCGGGCCTCTCCGTAGGCCTCATAGAGGGGCCCGCAGTTCGGAGTCGACCTTAGTAGATGGCTTCACCGCGGTGACGGGTGCCGGCGTCGCGCTGGCGGCCGGGTGAGTGCTGGTGACAGACGAACTCGCGGACGTGCAAGCCTGGCCCGCGGCCGCAAGCATGATGCATGACAATGAGAGCGCTCTCCTCACCTTCAGAGACGACGGTGGCGAGCAGAGCGAGTAGGCGCCCCGGTGCGGCAACGTTATCGCTCGGTGAAGATCAGCCGCTCGACCTGCCAGATGCCGAGCCGGATGGCGTGGCAGCCGAAGACGGTCGGGCGAATCCCAGAGCCCGTGGCCTCGCCGATGAGGTCGACGCTCGCCCGGACGCCTCCCAGCGGGTGCGAGTCGAGCCCGGCCATGTCCACGCGCTCGGGGCCCGCGAGCTGCTGTCGGACGGCCCGGACGCAGGCCGCCCAGGGCTGAAGCCCGGTCGGATGGGCGTTCGCCGCCAAGGCCGGGGGCCCCGCGCCCGGCGCGAGGGCGAGCGGGGATGAACGGGACCCCGAACGTCACCACCGCGCGCGCGGTGAGGCCGGCTACCAGCCGCCAACCCATGGAGAGCTCTCGTCAGCGCGCGTAGATGGCATCAGTATGTCCCATCTCACTTATCGCCGACTGCCGGACCGGCCGTCAATTGTATCTTCGTCCAGTGGCCGATCACCGGGCCATGCCGAGTGTCTCCGCGAGCGCGAGGGCCGTCGACGCGCTGTCACCTTCTTGTCCGCTCCCCGACTCCAGTATTGACGTGAGGCCG
>ERZ1370068.8488-contig-7337_pt1 | contig 42057 bp, 77 predicted proteins | sample MGYA00561227_ERZ1370068 | MGnify/ENA primary metagenome ERZ1370068 (study PRJEB38410, sample SAMEA6850437) | metagenome | study: Metagenomic assessment of the ecological functions of the soil: analysis of the soil microbiota associated with the... | reverse complement strand
CGCGCTTCGTTCAGTTACGTGGCCACTCTACAGCTCTGCTTCCGAAACTTCGAAGATTTCGACGCCTGGACTTTGATAAAGCTGATGCCCACGGGTGGCAGGATGATCCCTGCGATCCCAACCGGCGCTCGCCGAAGAGCAGGGCAAGGAGAGTCAGCCACATCGGGTGCGGATGCCTCCTATAATCTTGCTGGTGGGGAAGTATTCCAACTTTGAATCACAACCAGATATACGAGCTTAATACCAGTAGAGCTGAGGCGAGATGGTGAAGGCTGGCCTGACGATGATGTGGTGTTGCTGATGATGTTCGATCACCGGCAAAGGCCGCACAGAAAAGTCAGGCTAACCACAACCACCGCGTACCAAGGGCGAACTCAGATAAACAAAGGCCGATGCGAGTCTGTTGATGCCCAGAAATGATCACTTGAGCGCTCATGACTCTCTCGAAGTTCTCGTAGAACGACCGGAACAGTTCTGCGATACGCGCGCAATGCGAGGGGAATAAAGATTAAGGGGCCGCGGTGATTGGTCGAAATCAAGCTTTGGTTGATGAAGATACTCACGGCCACGACCACTCCCTACAATCACGAAGATGAATTCCTTGGTCGCGACCTTAGCGTAACCTCCGAGATACACAGCCGTCTCGTAGACACTCTCAGAGCAGAGACTTGAGACTCTCGATCGGTAAAGGGCAGCTCTACTCCGTGCGCTCCATGGCATATCGGACGATCACCGGAATCGCAGTGGGAGGACGATCTCCGGCAGGGCTACGATCGCGTGATTGACAAAGAACCGAAACCGTAGAACAGCGCCGCAAGCAAGACCAGAAACAATCCAATGGCTCTCCCACTTTGAATTTTCCGAAGGAGCGCGCGAAGCGCAAGAGAGGCGGGCAAGAACCGGCGACAAAGACCGTAGCCAGTTGCAACACGCCGACCGCAATCTAGGATCAGGATAAAAAGGCGTGGGAGGTGGTGCGCGACTGATCCTGAAAAGCAGACATCTCTGTGAAAGGCTTTGAAGGGCGAGCAGGCAGGAAGCCCGCCACAACGCTTTTTTCTTCAATTGAGCGGCTACCGAGCACGCACCTTCAAAAACAAAGCGCAATGCGCGGAGTCTCCCAATCGCCCTTCTGCCTCGGACGCTACGAGGTTCTGATGCAGGGCGAATCCGGCGATCGCAACCGGCGGAAGCACGCCAGCCAGGGCCAAACAGCCAGCAGCCGCGGTGGCAAGAGGCGGCCGAACCTCCACGTCGGGCGCCGGCAATGCTTCCACGGACCGCCTTGCGCAACGCTGATCACGAGCTTCGGACGGCCCGGAGGACCTCATCGGGACAATCGCAGAGCTAGAGCAGCCTGTTATTCGAGTGACCGCGGAACGGCAGAGATCTTCTCGTCCCGCGCCGGACTCCGTGCGCAGCACGGGAGGCAGCCATTCGGGCGAGGAAGATGAGGACGCCCGACCAGGCGCGACCACAACGGTGGCGTCCAGCACGGACGTCGCGCCGTCCTGCCTGCACGAGCACGCTGGCATCCACGTGGTCCGCGGCACGCAGCGGCGACGGCGAGGCGAAGACCGTCAGGCCCAGACCGTCGATGGTCTGTCTGGCAAGGATCGCGCCGCCCGTCGGCACGACAGCAGACTGCGGCCAGCAGGGCAGATGCCGAAAGCGTGGAAGCGTCTTTCTTTCGCGTCCCGAAGTGGCTGTCGGACTTGCAGGGTCAGCATTAGCAAAATGTCGCCAGTAGGAACCGTCATTGGAGCGCGGATTTTCAAGGCGAGGGTTGAGCCCTTATCGCAAGTCCGACAAGCTGATGCTAGTGCATCATCATTCCGCGCATTTCCATGGGCTGAAAGATAATCCAAACACCCAGCGCGTAAAGGGCCGCGGCGAGCAGGCCCCATGGAAGGAAGGTGGCGGCGAATCTCCGCTTCGGATTCATCTGCCCGGCGATGCGCCAGCCGATGCTCGACGCGAGCAAAGCCCAGATCGAGAAAGAGCAGTTTCAAGGCCGGGAAGATTGTAAAATGCCAGTGAGCTGACAGACCACACCGGTTCAGCGTCTCTGAGCCCAAGATCGTTCGCAATTCGCTCCGCGACCGGAATCGGCGTCAGGGCCGCGGTGAACAAATGAAAGATGAAATGCGCCAGCCACATCCCAAAGCCAGAGCGGAGCCAGTAGACATCGAAAACCGACAGAGATTCTCTCTGCAGCGAGTTTTCCGGCGATCGCCTGCTGCACGCGGCGGCAGCTGCCGCCAATGCCGCTGGAAGGAACGATGAGACACAGCACGCTGAGAAGCGTAACAATGCCGAAGATCCGAAGAGATTCAGGCCTTCTCGATCTGAGTGATGCCGCCTCAAGACCGGCGCTACCATACCGGCGGCATTTGCAAAGGCTCCGAAGGTCAAGACCAGAACCAAAGCGGCCAGATCGGGACGCTTGGCGTATCGCCTCACGGATGACCTGGGCAAATCGTCGATCAAATCTCTCCCGGACGCACCGCAAGAATGCCAACGTTGTCGTGCGGACACGCCTTGATGCAGTCCAGGCAGAAGGTGCAATCCATGTTGCCCGATTTACGCGGTTGAAAAAGCTGAAGCTCGCATCCGCGTTGCGCGGCGTTGCCCTTGATGCAATCGAATGTCCTGCACGAAGCGCAGACCTCGGGACTGCGGACTTTCACCTCGAAGGGCGAAGCGAGCGATTGCACGAAATGAAACTGCCCGATCGGACACACGAACTTGCAAAAGCTGGCGCCGCGAAAGAATCCGTCGACAAGGAGGGCGCCGAGAAAATATCCGAGGATGACCAAAGCGGTGATCGCGGGTTTGTCCCAGAGGTCGAAAGCCTCGTACGCCCACAGGTAGAGTGACAATGAGGCCGACCGAGAGCCACTTTGAACTCAGCGCGCGAGGCCACCGAAGGCGAGCCGGCAGGATCTTTCGGCCCAGGTCCCGCACGAAGGTAAACGGACATGCCATGCAAAACAGATTGCCGATGGCGAGCAGGCCAATGACCGTGAAGGCGCGCCAATGAGTCCAGGGAAGCACCCCGCGAGGTTCATCGGGCTGATCTTCGGGCCGAGCAGGCCATCGAGCACGATCGCCGCGGCAAGAAGCAATGTGACCACCTGAAGCGTCCGGCGAAAATAACGGGAACGGATCATCGCGCCGAGAACCCCGGACTTTCACGAAGTCGAAAGGCACGGTCCTTACTCCGAATTTCTTTACTTTTGGCTTCGATCGATCCTAAGTTCGGCGCCCCGTCGCGAGGGCCGCACCAGATTCTTCGGCGACAGAAACTGCACGGCGATGAGAGCCGCGGGAAGCGATGAACGCGATCGACCCCGGCACCCACATAATTGCGCCCGCCGATGCCTGATCAGTCATCGGGTTCATCCAAACCGCGGCGCGTTCGCGTAGGTCGGATAAGCGACGCGGTCGTAGAACGAAAGAAATGCGGCCAGAACCGTGTTTTGAATATCGGCCAGAAGAAGATACGGAATCATCGCCCAGCGCGGCCAGTAAGGACGGCTGGGCCAGGGCTGGATCGACATGCCACCAGAAGAGCAGCGGCCGTGGCTAGGAAGCAGAAGTGCTCGACCTTATGCCAAGCCGGCGAACGAAGTGCCAGTTCGTAAAAGTCGGGAAGATGCCAAAGAATGTTGCTCAGGATGAAAAGGATCCAGCACACGGCGGGATGCATCAGCCGGTGAAGAAAATTCTTCAGCAATGGCCATTGAAGAAACGGCCCGAGCCCATGGCTCACGAATCGCCGTGGCAGGCCGCACAGCAGCGGCAACTGCGGGGCGCCAAGGAGCAGAAGTGGAGGGAACAATCATGGTCAGCAGCAAATGCTGCACCATGTGAGCGGTCAGCAGGAAAGAAGCAAAAGCGTCCAGCGGCGAAGCAAGCGACAAGTAAATCGCAGCCAGTCCGGCGAAAAAGAATACCAGTCGTGATGAGCGGATATCGTGCCGGAACCTGACGACGAAGCTTTCTCCAGCCACGGAAATAGATGAGCGCCGTCGCCAATCAGACCGAAGGCGGGCACGGGCAGGAAAGCCCATGGAGGCCAGGGCGGCGGATTCTGCGTTCACGGAAACCTACATTACCGCAGGAACGCAGATGCAGGGAAATCGATCGCAAAAACTCCGGCTCAACCTTCGCCGTGCTTTTTTGCGTCGCGGACGCCGCTTCCTGCTTTGGCGGGACGGCCGGGAAGGTGGAGTCGCGCGCAGGCGGCTCGCCTTCCGGACGCAACGACGCCATATAACTGACGACAGCTTCGACCTCGCACGGCGAAAGATTCTTCCCATAGGCCGGCATGTTGCCGCCGCCTTGAACGACTTGGCGAACGAGTTGATCTCTGGTCAAACGGGAGCCCACATCGGCGAGATCCGGGGCCGCGATGGCCGCCCACCCCTTCGATGGCATGGCAGTTGCGGCACTGCATGTTTTGCATAACAACTGAGCCCCTGGAGTTCTGGCGGGGCGCGTCACTTTGACGCGCGACGCAGCCGCTGGCGCACTGCTCCAGGCATCCATTTGTGGTGACCAGGGTGAGGTATAGCCGAGGTAGGTGAGAATGCCCATCACCAGGTAAGTGAGAACGACAGTCAGCACCGCGATTGGACGGCGGCGCCAGCTCTTCTCGCCGGTGTTGTTAAAGAACGGTAGCGCGAAAAGAATAAGAATGACGACCGGCGGCACGACAAGGAGTCCGAAAGTCTCCATGTACCCGGCATAAGAGCAGCGACCGAGAAGATCCACATGAAGAAGAAGTCGGGGCGCGGGAGTGTGTCGATGTCGGCTGGGTACAGGCGGGCCGGTCGGGCCTTTCGGGCCAAAGACCGCCGAGCAAAAAGGATGCCGCCGATGGTGATTGCCGCCGCCGCGACGTCCTTCCAAATGCCGTGAGGCGCAAAGGGAATGCCTTCCTTCTTGATGATCGTCTCGTATTCCTTGTCGTAGGTTTCGCGGCGGACGAGGTGTCCGGGCTTCGGGTATTCGTTGATGCCCTTGGCGAGAACCATGCGCAGGTGCACGGCCAAAAGCGCGAGGATGGTGCCGGGAATGATGAAGACGTGGAGCGAGAAGAAGCGCGACAGAGTTTCCGAGGCGATGATCGGCCCGCCGAGCATCAGATTCACGAGGCCTTCGCCAATGAAGGGGACACGCCCCATGATGGCGGCGCCGATGCCCAAACCCCAGTAGGCGTCCTCATCCCAGCGCAGCACTTGCCCAGTAAACGCCATGCCCAGAGTGCACAACATCAGCACGCAGCCGGTAATCCAGGTGATCTCGCGAGGATATTTGTAGGCGCCAAAGAGAAAGACCTGCGTCATGTGCAGCAACATGATGCCGACCATGAAGTTCGATCCCCAATAGTGCATGGCGCGCATAAACCATCCAAGATCCTGCTCGTAGGTTAGATAGAGCAGACTCTCGTAGGCTTCGGAGGCGGAGGGAACGTAAGCGAAAGCGAGCAAGCTGCCGTGTGATGATCTGAAGGATAAAGCACAGCAGCGTGGCGCTGCCGAACACGTAGAACCAGCTCGCGGCAGCTCTTCGGGATCGGGTGGCCGGCCGTGTGCTCCCACAAATGCGAAATGTGAAGCCGGTCGTCGAGCCAGACAAAGACGCTCTGAGCGGCCTCGAAGGCAGACGTAGTAAGCGATTTCTTCGGCGTCCCGTTCATACGTCAGGTCTCGCAAGGGTGGGCATCACGCCGGCCGCGATGAAGAGTTCGTTGTTTTCCGACCTTGTGCTGATACGTGTAGAGGCCTCGCGGAGGCGGCCCCGCCGCGTGCTCGCCGTCTTCATAAAAGACGCCGCCGTGGCATGGACACATGAAGAGCTTAGACTCTTCGAACCAGCGCACCGGGCAGCCGAGATGGGTGCAATTGATTGCGAAGACTTGAAACTCCTCGCCACTCATACGGCGAACCCAGTAGGGAATTACCGCCGCTTCGCCATCCCAAGGGCGACGGTAAGCATTCTCGTAGGTGGCGAGCCGCGTCGCGCCTTCCGGAAACTTTTCCAACGGACCCAGCGAGGTCCACTTCAACGGGAGCTTCTTGACGAAGCTCGACATGACGTACCCGATGAGTGGAATGGAAATCATCGCCCCCGCCACGACATTGAGTCCGATGGCCAAGCTTCAGAAGGAAATCACGGCGGCTAACGTTGCCATTTCCCGCCTTCAGAGACGGGCTCTTGCGTGTCCTTAGGTTCGTGCGTGCTCATGCGAAATGCTTCCCTTCTACCGCTGAGTTAGGGGAGAGGTTGCCCGAATTCATTCCTTCTATGGGACACCAGCCAGGCGACAACGCCGGAAATTTCCTCTTCCGACATCGCGCTTGCCAGGGACGCGGCTCTGAAAATCGGGGCACCCGAGATCATTGCGTCCGGCGATAACGATGGTGCGCAAATATTGATCACTAACGAGGCCGACATAGGCGGGATGGACAACGGAGCCGGCTTTGGCGCCATTTCCGTCAGCGCCATGGCAACTCGCGCAGTAGGTCGCGAAAGCGGTTGCGCCCTGGCCGGCATTTCCAAGGGGGACCACTGTAGGCCGGCAATGCCCGGCGGGCGGATTCTTTGCCCAGGCGCTGATGCCTTCCACAAGCGACGTCGATCTGCTTTTTCGGTGAGCAGGCCTCCATGCTCCTCCGAGAAGCCGATCATTGCCGTGCCCGGCGACGCCATTGGCAATGATCGTGCGCAGCGGTTTCGCGGGGAACAACGGCAAGATACATGGGATTGTCCAAGCGCGATGGCATCCGGAAATCACACCCTGTGCACCGTGGCAGCCAAGGCAGTTCTCCGCGTAGAGCTTCTGGAAGTCGACAACGTCGTGCGGCGCCTGCCATTGCTGAGCCCGCGTGGGCTTTCCGGGCATCCAATCGCATCCTGGGAGCAAGGCAGCGAAAGCCATTGCGAATGCGCATCGACCGGGCAGCGACTTCATGCAATGGTGGAGGTTCGTGAGCTGCCGTCACGCTTTGTCCTCCGTTTCGTGCTGCGGCTTCAACGCCGAGTCTCTCCGCGAGCGACCAGCTCTGTTGCGTTTCCACCTTTGCGGACTTGAAGACGACGAATCCGCAAACGGCTCCGAAGGCGACCTGGCAGAAAATGAACCATGGCCAATCGATGCCTACGGCAAGTTTGGGATTAATGACGTGCAAAGAGGCAGCGATCAGTCCGGTCCAGATCAGGGGAGTTATGATGCCGCCCCAGAGCCATTCGAAGCGGGCCGGCAACATGGGAAGAAGCACCGCGTAAAGAAGGCCCACCAGGATGGAGATGGAGATGTGAGCGATCGAGCCGACAATCAGTCCGGACAAGCTGAACTGCCGCAGAGTTTCCAAACTCGCCTCAGCGAGCGACGGGACACCGGCAGCTGCCAGGAGATTGATCGGATTACCAGATGCTGCCGTATTTGAAGATGCCGTAAACGCACGCCAGTGCCGCCATAACCACTGCGCCGACGAGGCCCCCAAAGGCGCCTGCGGTATAGGGATGCACCTCCACTGGGATGCGTGCGCGATGGGACATCTTTCCCACTTCGAGAATCCGCACTACCCTGCCAGCGGTGCGGATCGGCTCGGGATGCTCCGAGGGCGGACGCAGGGGCACGGGCTCGTGCTTGGGATGCGGAAAAAGATCCAGGCACCAGCCCACCGCCGCCAGCAAGCCCGACCACCACTCCCACGATGGCGAAACACAACGTGCGTGACAAATGCGGCGAAAAAAGAGTGAGGCCGAAGGCGGTAACGATCGGCCACGCCGTTGGCGTAGGCAGCTCGACGGAATCTTGTGTCTTGGGGGATCGTGCTTCATGGTCAAAAGCGCGGGCTGATGAAGTAAACGAGAGTGAGGCACGACGACCCAGATGCCATCGACAAAATGCCAATACCAGGAGATCATCTCGGTGTGCTCGATGTGGTCCGTGCGGAATCTTTCCCGAACAGCGTGAGCACAAAGATTATACTTAGCAAAAGCAGTCCGACGAGGACGTGGCTCAGAGTGCAAGCCGACCAGCGAATAGAAGGTCGTACCGAAGACATTCACGCTGATCGTCGAGACCCTTCATGATAGATGAGTTCCATCCACTCCGTTGCAGAGTAGTAAACAAAATACGCGCCGAGCGCCATCGTGATTCCCCACCAAATAAGAAACCCTTTGCGATCGAGCTTATGCATCATTTTTCGGCATAGACGATCGTGAAACTCGAGCCGAAGAGAGCGAAACTTGCGAGCCACGGGGTCTTTGTCGGAAATGGAATGACATCGCGCGGATAGGGCGGATTCAGGCTCTTGCCCATGTAATAGACAAAGGCAACCACGAAGATCGCGAAGAGCGCGGATTCGGTGAGAATCAGGCAAATCACGCCCACCTTCCGCTGCGAGGGCAGGACCCACGGTCCGGCTTTTCGCTGGGATCATTGACGAAACCGGTGGGCTTGCCCACATGGAGACTTACGACTTTTTCTGCGCTCATTCGAATTTCCAGTCTGGGTCTTCGGGATGCTTCAAATCCCACAAGGGCCGGCGGCTGCGCACCTCGGGGATTTTATCAAAATTGTATTCCGGCGGCGGCGAGGTCGTCGCCCATTCCAGCGTCCATGCGTCCCACGGATCGTCTCCCGCCTCCTTGCCCTTTGATGTAGGAATAGATCAGGTTGACGACAAAAAGAGGACGCCAGCGCCCTGGAAGAAGACCGCCGACGGTCGAGATCTGGTTCCAAATCTCCCAACCGCGTCCCGCCTCATACGTGTAAAATCCGCCGCGGCATTCCGAGGAAGCCTGCAAAGTGCTGCGGATCGAAAGTCAGGTGAAATCCAATGAAGAACAGCCAAAAGTGCCAGTGGCCGAGTTTTACATCGAGCATTTTCCCAAACGCTTTTGGGTACCAGTAATAGAAGCCGGAGAAGATGCAGAAGACAATGCCGCCGAGGATCACGTAATGAAAATGCGCCACGACGAAATAGGAGTCGGCCAGCTGCCAGTCGAACGGCGTCACCGCCAGCATGACACCCGGTAAGGCCCGCAATGAGAAACTGAAAAAGGAAGGCGATACAGAAGAGCATCGGCAGCTCGAGGCGGATTTTCCCGCCATACATCGTCCCGAGCCAATTGAAGATCTTGATGCCTGTTGGTATGGCAATGATCATCGTTGAAATGGCAAAGAACGTGTTGCCGACGGAAGTCATGCCCACAGTGAACATGTGGTGCGCCCAGACGCCCAGGCTGATAAACGCGATCGAGACAGTCGCTGCAACCATGACCGGGTAGCCAAAGATCGGCTTGCGCGAAAAGACCGGGATGACTTCCGAGGCGATCGCGAAGGCGGGCAGCACAAGGATGTAAACCTCCGGATGCCCGAAGATCCAGAAGAAGTGCGCCCAGAGCACCGCGCGAGCCGCCCGCTTGCGTGTCAAAAATTCGCGTCGAGGTATCGATCCAAAATGAGCATGATCTGACAGGCTGAGAACGGCGGCATCGCGATGACAACGAGAAACGCTGTCACAAGAAACATCCAGACCATGAGCGGCATCTTGCCAAGCGTCATGCCCTTGCATCGCAGGCAGAAAGTCGTCACGAGAATGTTGACTGCGGTTGCGATGCTGCCGATGCCATTCAAAAGGAGAGAAAGCGTCCAGTAATCCGTGCTGTGCCCCTGGAAAACGCTTTCGCGGTCAATGGCGAATAGGCAAACCAGCCCACGTTCGGGGCCGAACCCGCGTTATAAAGTCCGGGAGCCGTAAAGTAGCTCGAGAAAAGAAACAGCCCGCTGAACAAGAAGACCCAGAATCCGAACGCATTGAGTCGCGGAAAGGCCATGTCCCGCGTGCCGATCATCAACGGAACGAGATAGTTCGCAAAGCCGAAGACCCACGGCATGGCCACGAGAAAAATCATCGCTGTGCCGTGCATCGTGAAGAAGCGATTGAAGACATCCGGCTCGAGAAACTTGCTGCTAGGGAAAAAGAGCTGGACGCGGATCAGCGTGGCCATGATGCCCGCGACCACGAAAAACAACAGCCCCGAGCCAATGTACATCAGCCCGAGCTTCTTGTGGTCCACCGTATAAACCAATTCCTGCACGATTGCAGTTAGCGAACCGTGCTCTTCTCCCACCCGTGCCGGCGGCGGTAGCTCGAACTCCTCCTCTTCTACTGTGGTCGTTGCCGTTAGCCATAATAGTTAAGCGCTAAGAAACGCAAGGGAACGCTAACCGAACGGCCGATTTCCGCGGTATGCATGCGTTCATTGCGATCATTTTCCTATTTCAAGGTTTCCAGGTAGGCGACGACGGCGTCGATCTCTTTTCCGTCAGTTGCATGTCCGGCATGTAGGAGCCGGTCTTCAAAATCTGCGGATCGCGCACCCATGACCAGAGATTTTCCCTGTTGAGCGGAGCAACCCCGCGCCAATGGTCTGGCGCATCATCAGCTTGCTGAGATCGGGCCCGAAAACGCCCACTGCGACGCTGTCACTCACCTTGTGACAGTTTACGCAGGAGTTCGCAAAAAAGATGCGGTGGCCTTCAACTTCCTCCGGCGTCTGAGGCGCCGCAGGTGCCGCCTTTTGCTGTGCGACCCACTTCTGGAATCCCTCGGGAGTATGCACAATGACCCGCAGGAGCATGTTCGCATGCTGAGTGCCGCAGTACTCTGCGCAGTTCCCAAAATAGACGCCGGTCTCGAAAGGATCGATCCACGACTCATTGTCCTTGTTGGGGATGAGGTCCGTCTTGCCGGCAAGTTGCGGCACCCAAAAGCTGTGCATGACATCGGCGGACTGAAGGATGAGATGCGTCGGTGTGGCCTTGGCGGGATCGCGATCGCTGATGGGGACGTGAATTTCGTTTGCCGTGATAATTCCAAGGTCCGGATAGTGCACTTCCCACCACCACTGGTGGCCGACGACACGCACCTTCACCGCATTCTCGGGCATCTTCATATCCTGAATTTCGCCGATGGTGCGGCTGGTTACCAAACCAGCACCACCGTAATGAGAATCGGAATCACCGTCCACGCCAGCTCGATATTGGTGCTGCCGTAAATCTGCGGAGGCTCATTCCCATCATCGTCTTGGGACAGCCGAAACTTCACGACAATGTAGATGAGCAACCCGGTGACAATCACGAAAATGACCGCACTGATGATCAAAACGAGCACGGCCGTCACGTGAATCATTTCGGCAGGCCTCGAGAGCGGCTGGAACATATCTGCCACCCGTCGCATCGGATATTCGCTCCCGGCTCCCTGTCCGAAGGCTGACGCCGCAAAGCAGAACAACAATCCTAAGGCACGCAAATACATGGCTGAAATTGGTCCGGGGACGCTCACCACCATTCTGGTTACCAAACTTTGGGCCCCAAAGAAAACCTTTTTTCGCCAATCAGTCAGATTCAGCGCGATTTTTTGGGTGACAATTTGTATTGACTACCGGGCAAAAACTGGCTTTGCACATAGGCGATCTGTGCTTTGCTAGCGAGAATTTTAGGAGAGAATGACGCCCGATAACGACCAAAAACCTTCCCTCCTTACAAGGCGTGGGGTCCTCCGTTTGCTGGCGCTGACAGGCGCCAGCCTTGCTGCAGGCAGCGAAACCTCTCATGCTTTCACGGATTTCTTCTCGAGCTACCAGACGCGTATCGCGGGGCACTTGACGAAGCTCGACATTCCGAGCGAGTGGCTTCCGCAGCTCGGCTCCCCAGCTCCCCAGCTATGCGGACTATCTCCAGCGCATCAAGTTTCGGCAGATGTCCGTTCGCCAGGTGATCGCTCCGCATGCTAAGTCGCACGGCAGCGTCCACAATACAACTTCCTCCGCGTTTCCTGTGGAAGAACATCCGATCCACGCTGACAGGTGGTCGACTCGCTGGCCGACCGTTTGGACTTGCCACGTGAACGAAGTCGTTTCCGTCTATCGCACGCCCGCTTACAATGCGCGCTGCCCCGGCGCCAAGAGCAACTCGTATCACCTCTTGCAACAACGCGATGGATATTGTCTTCACTTGCCCGCCGGGCAAGGTGGCAGCGATGGCCCGCGCCATGCGTCCGCCGGCTTGTTCAAAGGCGGCGTGGGACGCTACGGAAGCTTCACCCACATCGATACCCGCGGTACCAACGCGGATTGGTAACGCCGAGCGGACGTTCCGCCTGACGCGCGATAGAACGCTTCGAGAAAAGATCTGGCTTCCGGCAGCGATTTTTCCGCTTGACAGGAAACTTAAAAAACGCTATGAGTTTCCTCAGTGAACTGCGATGGTCGCGATCGGAGGTTCGCGATCGCATCGTGCGGGTCGCGGAGAGGTGTTTCTGCGGTCGGGATTCAGCCGGGTATTGATGGACGATCTGGCGCGGGAGTTGGGGATGAGCAAGAAGACGGTCTATTCGCATTTCGCGAGCAAGGAGGACCTGCTGCGTGCGGTGCTTGTTGCACCGGGTGTCCGAGGTTGACGGGGGTCTGGAGGCCATCGTGAGGGCGAAGGAATCCTTTCCGGCGAAGCTTGGGGCATGTTGCCGCGTTTCCTGCAGGGCAAAATGGCGGAAGTGAGTCCGGTGTTTCTTGAGAGACATCCGGCGGTATGCGCCGGAGTGTTTTCGCGTGGTCGAGGAGTTCCGCGGGCGGGCGATTCCCAATTATTTTGGTCGTCTGTTTGACGAGGGAATTCGGGCCGGGCACGTGCGGCGGCAAGTGAACCGGGATCTACTTGATCCGGATGCTAGTGCTTTCCATTCAAGGCATCATCCGCCCCGAAGCTGTCGGAGAGCTGCGTTTGCATCCCCGCGAGGCGCTCGGATCATATCCTTGCGATCACCTTTGACGGGATTCTTGACACCGAAAGGGCGCAAGGCCCGCAGGACCTCGTCCCGCAATGATGAAAAAAGCTGCTTCCTTTTCTGACTTGTTCTGCTGGTTGCGATTGCCGCGGTGGCCTGGTTGCAGGTGGGCAGAAAGGAACGCTGCCGGGCCCGCGTTCTTCTCCGGCTACGGCGAGGGAGAGCTCGTCTACGTGTCGTCTCCCGATCGCCGGCCAGCTTCAGCAGCTGGCCGTCCGGCGTGGGGATCAGGTCGAGAAGGCGGCACTTTCTCTTCGAGTTGGAGCGCGAGGCGGAAAGGGCGGCTCGCTCGGAAGCCGAGAAGCCTTGCGGGAAAGCAAGGCACGCCTTGACAAAGCCACGATGGACTACAGCCGCGCGAAAGGGCTGCGCGACAAGCGCGTATATATCGCCTGAAGACTACGACGCCGCCCAACAAGACCTACTTGACGCGCTCAGCATGCCGCGGCGGCCAGGCAGCGCGGCCTCGAGCAGGCCGACTGGCGGTTCGCACCAAAAGCAGCAATCGGCGCCGGTCGTCCGGGCTTGTTTACGATACTTATTTTCGGCCGGGAGAGTGGGTTCCGCCGGGACGCCATCTTGTCGCTGCTCTCCGCCCGAATACATGAAGGTGCGCTTTTCGTTGCCGGGAGCGAGCTCGGGAATGTGCAGGTTGGCACCCCTCTGGAAATCCGACTTGATGGCCTTGACGACGCCTCTCTCGGGCAAAGTGAGCTTTGTGTCGCCGCAGGCGGAATACACGCTCCCCATCATTTACAGCCGGGAGAATCGCGGAAAACTGGTCTTCCTTGTCGAAGGCTCGCTTGCGCCTGAGCATGCTCGGCTTCCTCCATCCTGGCGCGCCCGTCGAGGTGCAGCTGAGAAAGGACAACGGGGTCGGACAACCTGGCGGAGCAGACAAAATGAGCTCTTCGCTCATCGGTATCCAACGGGGACAAGGATGGACGAGTTGGCGATCGACGTTCAGGGCATCACGAAAGCTTCGACAGGCGTGTTGTGGTCGACGGACTCGCGATGCAGGTGCGGCGCGGTGAAATCTACGGCTTTCTTGGACCGAATGGCAGCGGGAAGACGACCTTCCTGCGAATTCTCTGCGGGCTTCTCGAAGCCCCGACTCCGGAAGCGGGACATGCCTCAGTCGCGACGTGATTACGGAGAGCGAGCGCCATCAAGCGTCGCGTCGGCTACATGACGCAGCGCTTCAGCCTCTATGAAGATCTCTCGATTGCCGAAAATCTGCGCTTCGTCGCCGACATCTACGAAATGCCGAACGCGGCTGACGCTGTGAGCAGCATGCTTGAAAGTCTCGGGCTTGCAAGCGTCGCGGGGACCAGCTCGCCGGACAGCTTTCCGGCGGATGGAAGCAGCGACTGGCTCTCGCGGCATGCCTCCATCCACAAGCCGGAACTCTCTTCTGGACGAGCCACCGCGGGCGTCGGATCCGAGGCCCGGCGCGATTTTGGGAGGAGATCCACCGCCTCGCCGCAGAAGGCCTTACCGTCCTCGTCACGACGCACTACATGGATGAAGCGGAGCGCTGCCACCGCCTGGCCTACATCGCTTGTGGAAGCTGCTGGCCAAGGGAACGCTTGGCGACGTGTTGGCGTCCGCGCGCCTGACCACATGGGAAGTTTCCGGCCCCGAGCTTGGCCGGCTCTCGCCGCAGCTCCAAGCGCTGCCGGGCGTCGAGCAAGTCACCGCCTTCGGCAACAAGCTTCACGTAAGCGGACGCGACGCCGGGAGCTCGAACGGGCCATCGTTCCCTTCCGAAGGAACCCTATACCTGGCAGAAGATTGAACCGGGTCTGGAGGACGCCTTCATCGGCCTCATGCAGGCCGCTCGCGACAATTTCGAATGAAAAACCGCACCGTAGGTCGAAACACGAAAATCAATCGGCGTTTTGGGGTCTCGAGACCGAGCAGCTTGTGCCAGGGCGATACATGTCTCTCTCGGTCCCTCTTGGCGTGTTTGGCGGCCTATCGTGATGTCGCTTCCGTTCAACTTTGTCCGCTTCGTCGCGATCATACGCAAGGAATTCATTCAGATGCGGCGCGACCGTCTCACCTTTGCGATGATGTTTGGGATTCCCATTATTCAGCTCGTTCTCTTCGGTTTCGCGATCAACACGGATCCGAAGAATCTCCCTGTCGCCGTGCTTGCCTCGGACAACAGCCCATTCGCGCGAAGGTTCGTCCACGCGATGGAAAACAGTGGCTACTTCAAGATTGTCGATCATGTCGAGACCGAGGAGGCCGCACAGCGTCTGCTGGCTCGCGGAGAGGTGCAATTCGTTCTGAACTTGCCTCCGGACTTCTCTCGCAAGCTCAGTTCGTGGAGACAAGCCGGCAATGCTCGTGCAGGCCGACGCCACCGACCCTCTGCCGGTCAGCTCTGCCGTGCAGGTCATCAATGAGATCGCGCGTTCGGCCTTCGATCGTGACCTTGGCCGGACCGCTTGCGGGACCTCGCTGCCAAAGCCGGGCCGGCGGAGCTGCGAATTCACCTCGAATACAATCCCGACCGCATGACTCAATACAACATCGTTCCCGGTTTGATGGGGGTCGTCCTGACCATGACGATGGTCATGATCACGGCGTTGGCCGTCACCCGCGAACGGGAACGCGGAACAATGGAAAGCCTTCTCGCGACACCCGCCCTGCCGCTGGAGGTCATGACGGGAAAAATCATCCCTATATCCTTGTGGGCTACGTTCAAGTGACCCTGATTCTCCTTGCCGCGAAGACTCTCTTCCGTGTGCCCATGGTGGGCAGCTTTGGCGCTCCTCTATCTCTCGGCGCTGTGCTTCATCGCCGCCACGCTCGCCGTCGGCATCACCATCTCAACCCTGGCTACGAACCAACTGCAAGCCTTGCAGATGTCGTTCTTTTTCTTTCTGCCCTCACTGTTGCTTTCCGGTTTCATGTTTCCGTTCCGAGGCATGCCGGAGTGGGCCCAGGCAATCGGCCAGGTGCTGCCCTTGACCCATTTTCTCCGCGTGTTGCGCGGCATTCTGTTGAAAGGAAACGGATTCCCGGACGTCTGGCCCGAGATCTGGCCGATTTTGGTCTTCGGCTTTCTTGGTGATGGCCTGTCGGTGCGATACGTTACCGGAGAACGCTGGATTAAGCCGTTTCTTCAGGCCGGTTAAAGCACGCAATCTGCTGCCCGTCAATTTTCGCCTCTCGAGCGGAGTGAGATATTGGGAAATTTGCTCGCCAAGCCGGGCGCTTATGCCGGTGACTGAAGAGATTTTCTCCACGGAGCTTTTCCGGATCCGCTCGACGGAACCGAAGGTTTCCAAGAGGGATTTCTTGCGCGACTCGGAGACGCCCGGGATCTCGTCGAGGACGCTTTCGCTGATGCGTTTCTTGAGGAGCAGGCTATGGAAACTGTTGGCGAAGCGGTGCGCTTCATCGCGAATGCGTTGAAGCAGCTTCAACGCCGCTGTCCTCTGGCAGTCGCAGGGCAAGGGACGCCCGGGTCGGTAGATCTCCTCAAATTCCTTTGCAAGTCCAACGATTGGCTGCTCGAAAAGGCCGAGGCGCTGAAGTTCCTTGCACGCGCTGGAAAGCTGCCCCTTGCCTCCATCGACGATGATCAAATCCGGCAAGCCTGATGGTTGTTGGCTGATGGTTGAAAGGTGATGAGAGGATTCCGAGGGGTTCCTGGCTGAACTCCGACGCATAGTCGACCGTGCTTTCGTCCCGGTCCTCAATCTTCGCTTTCGCCTTGTTGCTCCTCGCGCAACAACGCGGGAGTAAGCGCCTTCTCACCACCTCGGCCATGCTGGCAAAATCGTCCTGCCTCGGCGTTCCCTTGATCCGATAGCGCCGGTAATTGGCGCGATCCGGCGCTCCATCCTTGAAACGCACCATGCTGGCCACGATGTGGGTGCTCGAGATGTTGGAAATGTCGAAGCATTCCATGATTCGAGGAACTCGCCCGAGCTGAAGGGCATCCGCCAACGCGACGAGATCTTCCTGCGGGTTGATGGCGCCCGGAAGCGCCTTGCGCGTAAAGCGAGTCATCGGCTTCGTCGTTCGCTTGAGATCGTCGAGAAGATTGCGCAGCTGGGCCGCTCTTTCGAAATCAAGTTTCTCCGCCGCGGCCCTCATATCTGTCTCAACCTGCTCGATCATCTGTCGGGACGCGCCGTCGAGAAATTCACAGGCTTCATCGACCCGGCGAAGATAGTCCGCTTGGGTGATCTTTCCGATGCAGGGAGCGGAGCAGTTTTTATGATGTGATCCAGACAATGCCTGTAGTCGCGCTCGCCGGGCACAGGCGGGCGACAGGACCGGATCCCAAACTTCTTCCGGATTGCGCTGAGGGTCGCGCGCAAGGCGCCGCTGTGAGCGAACGGGCCCAAAGTAGCGGGCGCCATCATCCTTTCGCAGCCGGGTGAGTTGAAATCTCGGCCAGGGGTCGTTCGGATTCACGCGCACGAGGAGAAAGCGTTTGTCGTCACGGAAAGCTGACGTTGTATTTCGGCCGGAATTCCTTGATCAAACGCCCCTCGTAGAGCACAGCCTCGGCTTCGCTGCGGACGAGGTGCCACTCGAATTCCCAGATGCTCTCGATGAGCGCGCGCGTCTTCGGGTCGGCCCTCATCTGCCGCGAGGGCGTAAAATAGTGAGATAGCCGCTTTCGCAAGTCACGCGCCTTGCCTACATAGATCACCCGCTTGAGCCGGTCGCGCATCACATAGACCCCCGGCTTGTGGGGCACATCACGAAGTCTGGCTTGCATCTCCTCGGGCACATGGAAACTGTGCCACGAAGCGAATCGACGAGCATGGAGAAATTCAGGGGCGAACCAGTCCGAGGTCGATTGACGGGCTTGCACCGCCGCTGGAAGGCACTATTCTATCGCGATTCAATGAAAATCGTTCTCACGGGGCTCGCGTCCCTCCCCATCGGCGCAACTCTCCTGGCGCAAACCGCCGAACCGTCGTCCGGCGCCGAATTCATGAAAACGGCGAATCTCTGGCAGACTGTTCTGGCGGGCGGTCCCGCAATGATTCCGCTCGGCATTCTCTCGGTCATCACCCTTGCGCTGATCATTGCCTTTCTGTTCTCGCTCCGCCGGGGCAGCATGGTCACCAGGCGCTATATGCAGACTGCCGACGCACTGATCCGGAAGAAGGATTACCTCGGCCTGCTGGCCGTTTCAAATCGGCACAACGAAGCGGTCGCCCGCGTGATTCAGCGCGCGATGGATTTTCTCTACAAAGAACCCAGGGCCACCTTTGCCGAAGTTCGGGAAATCGCCCAGACCGAAGGACTGCGACAAGCCAGTGCACTCAACCAGCGGGTCGCGTATCTGGCTGACATCGGCACCATTGCGCCAATGATCGGACTTCTTGGAACAGTCGTCGGCATCGTCAGGTCGTTCGGGGTGATCGCAATCGACGCGGCGGCCACGCGCCCGACCATGCTGGCACAGGGTATCGGCGAGGCGCTCATTGCCACGGCGGCGGGTCTCCTCGTTGGCATTCCCGCAATGGCGGCCTATTCCTACTTTCGCGGCCGCGTGCATGCGCTAATTTCGGAGTTGGAGGCCGCGAGCACCCAGCTTCTCGCTCTCCTGAGCACGACGGCGTCAAGAACCAGCCCGTCGGCGTCCAGACCGAGAGTGTCGAAGTGTCATGAATTTCCGAACGCACGTCCATCCTGAACGCGTCGCCTTCCAGATCGCGCCAATGGTGGACATCCTGCTGTTCCTGCTTGGTTTTTCATGCTGACGTGGAACTTTCTCACGGAACGAGGCCGAGCTAGATGTGAAGGTACCCGCCGCTCGCGAAGGCAAGGAAAACCGGCGTCCGGCCGGCGAAGTGATCCTCAACGTGAAGAAAGACGGAGTAATCGTCATGAATCGCAAGGCCGATGTCCTCCGACGAGCTCAGGGAGACGCTTACTCGAATCGCGAAGTTGTATCCCGATCAGCCGGTCGTCTTGCGCGGGGACGAGAATGTGAACTACCGCTACGTCGTTGACGCGCTCGATATTTGCCGGGCCGCAAATATCTGGAATGTGGCGTTTGCCACGAGCAAGCCCGAGTAATGCGCGTCAGAGTCGGAGTCTGCCTTCTGGGATCTGCCGGCATGATCTTTGGCCAGCAACAGCAGTTTTGGCAACCAGAGGTGCGCAGGGCCATTCCGGTCGAAAAACCCACGCCAACTCCCGAGCAGGTACCACGAGGCTATTCCTGTGGAAAAGCCCGTGCCAACCCCGCAGTCCGCGCCACCGAAGGCCCCGTATCCGAACCCGGCATGGATGCAGCGCGTGCAACCTTCGCCGTCTCCAGCTTCCACTCCAGGGCCTGAACCAGGCTTCACCCCATACCGTCCGCAAGGACGCAGTGAGGTCGCTCCTCCCCGGAAGCCACCTCCGCTCCCCCAAGGCCGGTCGCCCAATCTTCTCCTCCTGAGAGCGAAAATGGCGAGATCCGCTTAAGCCCCTCGAATCCAACCGGAGACACCGTCGCAGAAGAAGAGCTCGAAGTCGCAAACAGCATCTACTCCCGGAAAATGTATGACTACGCGATTATGGAATACGAAAAATTCCTGATCACGTATCCCTCAGCCAAAGGGCGCGACTCCGCGATGTTTCGGCTTGCCGAGAGTCACCGGATGCTCGGCAACCAGGAAGCGGCACGCTCGGATACGAACGACTCCTTCAGGAGTTCCGTCAGGGCGAATTTGCAGGCGCAGGCGCCTATCGGCTTGGTGAATATCTCTACGCCGACAAGAAATACGATCCAGCCCTCATTCAGTTCCAGCTTGCCGCCACGGAGGCCAAAGACGACGAAGTGCGCATTTCAGCCAAATACAACATGGCCCGCTGCCTCGAGCGCCTCAAACGCCCGGACGAAGCGGCAAAGTTCTACTCAGAGGTCGCTGCAGTCCAAAAAACAACCCCTATCTCTAGTACGCCCGCCTTTCGCTGGCGGAAAACGCGGCAGCCGTCGGCCGAAGAAAGGAGGCGCTGGAGAAGTTTCTCGGAAATCGCCAGCGGCTCAGGCCCGTCCGCCGTTCGCGCGGAGGCGGCTGTCAAAGCGGCCGCCCTCGCGGCGGAGCTCAGGTGACAAACAACGGGCGCTCAAACTTTTCACCGAGGCTTTCGCGTCTTCGGAAGGCGGCGACTGGAAACCAATGGCCTTCCTCGGCGCATTCCGACTCAATTTTGAACTTGGCGCTTACAAGAAGGTCGTCGAAATGTCCGACAAATCGCCTGAGGGCATCCCCGATGAGGAACGTGCCGAGATCCTGCTGCTTACAGGAGATTCCTACCGCCAGCTTGGCAATGCACGCGCAGCGCCGTGCCGTTTACGACAGGCTTCTTCTTCAATTCCCGAACTCCGCGTCCTCGCAGGATGCGCGTTTCCACCGTCTGCTGAGCATGTATCAATTGGATGATCCCAAACTGATCCAGGACGTCGATGATTTTCTCAGGCGCGCCACCGATCCCCGTGAGCGCGCCCAAGCGAGCCTTCTGAAGGCAGAATCGCTCTTCAAACAGAAGAAATATGCCGAGGCAGGACCGATTTACGCAAAGCTCGGCGAGACCGAGCTCGCGGACGAACCTGAAGACCAAGGCACTCTACAAGCTCGGATGGTGCCAGGCCCAAACCGCCGACTACTCTGGCGCTATCAAGACCTATACCGAATACATCGAAAAAACGCCGGCAGCTCCACCCTTCCTTCGGCCATCGCTCAACGCGGCCTGGCCTGCCAGCAGAATAAGGAGTACGACGCCGCGCTTAAGGATTTCGATCGAATCATCGACACCTATCCGGGCGCCCCGGAACGCGAGCTCGCCCTCCAACAAAAGGCGCTCGTCCTCGGCCAGCAGAAGGACTACAAGGGTATGACTGAAACGTTTAGCAAGCTTCTTGAAGCTTATCCGAAAAGCTCCGCCGCCGGGCAGGCGAACTTTGGATCGGCTGGGCGGCCTTCGAGGACAAGGACTACAACGGCGCGATTCAGCGTCTCGAGACCGCGCGCAAATTGGATCCAGCGCAATACGGCGAGCGCGCAACCTTGCGCATCATCCTTTGCTACTACTACCTCCAGGACCGCCCGCCCTGCGGCGCACGATCGCGGAAAACAAATCCCTCAACATCCCGGTCGAAATCACGCGCTGGCTGGGTCGCAAGAGCTTCGAGGAAGGCGACTTTTCGGCTGCGGAGCAATATCTGCTTCCCGTCGCCAAGGACTCAAAGAATGTCGATCCGGAGGTCTTGATCGAACTTGCGGAGGCAGAGATCCAGCTCGGTAAGACCCGCGAGGCCGCCCCCATCGTCGCGCAGTATCTCGAGACGGCCCGCGAACCCCAGGGCCGTGCCCGCGGCTTGCAGGCACAGGCTGCCGTCTCGCTCGGACAGAAGGACTTCGACGAGGCGGCAAAGCTCTGCGACGAGTCTCTCTTGCTTCAGCCCGAAGGCCGGCTCAACGCGGAAGGCCGCCTGCTATCCGGTGAAATCTCTTTTGCGCGCGGAGATTACGACGGCGCCGCGCGCGCATTCATGACGGTTGCAGTCCTCTACGATGATTCGTCGGTGACACCGCGCGCGCTGCGCAGGGCCGCCGACGCCTACCGCAAAGCCAACAACGAACAGGAAGCCGAAAAAGCCCTCCAGGAGCTGCAGCAACGCTTTCCTGATTTCATAAAATCCCCAAAATCTCCAAGGAGCATTGATGAAGCATCTCCTTCTTATCCTCTTTACGGTCGCGAGCGTCTTGGGCGCAGCAAGCCGCCCTCAAAGAACAGGCCCTGCCCGCAATCAACGCGAAAATCCTTATTCCAGAAGGCTGGTTTACGAAAGAGGAGTCCGAGGACGGTGTAACCGTCTACCAAGTCAGTCGGGAGAAAGCCGAAAACGAAGAGGATGTCTTCAGCGCCGGTCTCATCCTCAGCGTCACCACCAAGGTGCCGGACCGTGCATCAATGAAACCCAGCGAATACGCCAGCGACCTCCTCTCGTCGGCCCAGGATGAAGGAGGATGGCGCCAAGCTGCAGAGAACCGAGGAAGGACCGTTTCAATGCTTGAGGCTCGAATACACCATTGAAAGCGACCAGGGGAAACATCAAGGTGATCAACCTGGCAAAGGCCAACGACAGCACGGGCACGCTCTATTTCGCGACCTGGCAATCTCCTGAAAAAGAGGAGCCTCAGCTCAAGGAATTGCGCGAGGCGGTTCTCGCCTCGATGAAGTTCGATCCTACCTTCTGACTCCGAAGCGCACCTATACTTCTGCTTGTCCTTCGCGACGACGACGGACGATGACCAATTTTCCGCCGATCAGTTCCGCTCGACGCGGTCCTCTCTTTCCTTGCGAAGCTTGCGCGCCGAAGGCTTTGATTGCCGGATGGTTTCAATCCTCAAGCTCCACTGCCCGGATGCCGTTGGCTTGCTGGCGCAGATCACCAGCGCTATTTCGCAACCATGGCGGCAATTTGCTGGAGGTCAGCCAATACACGGATGTAAACACCGGCTGGTTCTTCGCGCGGCTCGCCATCGAAAAAGGCCTCGAACACTGGGACCCGGACGCTTTCGCCAATGCGTTTGCACCCGGTTGCTTCCCGGTTGCGCGCCGTATGGTCCATCCGACCCGCAGAATGGAAGACGCGGACGGTCATCCTAGTAAGCAAGCAGGAGCATTGCCTCGTGGATTTGCTCTGGCGGTGGCGCTCCGGCGAGCTTGGCATCGAAGTGCCGCTGGTGATTTCCAATCACGAAACCTGCCGCCCATTGGTCGAACGCGAACAAATCCCCTTTGAATTCGTCGCCTTCGAGGAGGAAAAACCGGCCGCGTTCGAGACGGTGGAGCAAGCTGCTGCGCGAAGCCAGGAGCGGAATTGGTCGTGCTTGCGCGCTTCATGCAGATTCTCCCTGGTTGGCTGTGCAATGAATATGCGGCCCGCGTCATCAACATTCACCACTCCTTCCTGCCTGCTTTCGTCGGAGCAAACCCGTACCAGCGGGCGTTCGAACGCGGCGTGAAGCTCATCGGCGCCACCTGCCACTATGCCACGGAAGACCTGGACGCCGGCCCCATCATCGAGCAAGAGGTCGCGCGCGTCGAACATTACCACGACCCCGAGGACTTGATTCGCCTCGGACGCGACTGCGAGCGCCTCGCTCTTGCTCGGGGCGTTCGCTACCACGTCGAAGACCGCGTCCTGCGTCCATGGCGCGAAGGCTATCGTGTTTCGGGACTGATCTGAGAATCGTGCAATGGAAGATCCTAGAGTCCCTCGGCCTGCCCCACCGTGAGCCATTTGTGTTTGTGGACGAAGTGCTGACCGCGGCAGGCGGAGAAGCTCAGTGCTCAGAAAGTCTTTTCGTCCAGCGATCCCATGTTTCGGGGCCACTTTCCCGGCAACCCGATCGTCCCCGGCGTGATTCTTACGGAAGCGTTGGCCCAGACGGCGGGAATCGCAGGCGCCTGGGGATCGGACGATCGGCGTTTCCTGCTTTCCGCGATCCGGAACATGAAATTTCCCGCAGCGGCGCGCCCCGAAGAACGTGTCATGCTGAACGCCAGAAAGACCGGCGAAATCGGCGGCTTGTGGATGTTCGATGTTCACGCAGACGTGGACGGAAACGATCGTGGCGGCGGGGCAGATTGTTTTGAACGAAATGAAGAGAGCTCGTGAAAAAGCCGCAATCTGAATCTGTTCGCCCACCGGAAATGATTTGGAAAGCTGGAGGGGCACCGCGTAGAATTCGGGTCGGAATGGACGAGCTTATTTTGACATCCTCGTGGCGATTGGCTCTCTTCTGGCCGGTGTTATCGGCGCGCTGATTGGCCTTGGTGGCGGCGTCATCATTACTCCGTTGCTGGTGCTGGCGTTTGGCATCGATATTCGTTACGCGATGGGAGCGGCGCTGTGCTCGGTGATCGCGACCTCCTCGGGAGCCGCAGCCGCTTATCTGCGCGATGGCATTTCGAACATGCGCATCGGACTCTTTCTCTGCGTGGCGACGACGATCGGCGCGGTGTGCGGCGCACTGCTGGCAGTGGTGCTTCGACCAGGCGGCGCTCTCCATCATCTTCGGAGCAGCGCTGCTCGTAACGGTCCTGCTTTCGCTAAGAGAGAGAAAGGATCGGTCCGGAGCGGACACCTCGGATCCTTTGGCGGTAAAATTGCGGCTGCCCGGCAGGATGCCAACTCCGAATGGATCCATTCCGTACACCGTCCATCACGTCTTGCCGGGCTTTGGCGTCATGTGGGTGGCCGGGCGTGCTTTCCGGATTGCTCGGCATTGGCTCCGGAGCATTCAAGGTCGTTGCGATGGATCAAATCATGCGGATCCCCTTCAAGGTCACAACCGCGACGAGCAATTTCATGATTGGAGTTACCGCGGCGGCGAGCGTGGGCGTCTATCTCAAGCGCGGCTATCTTGATCCCGCACTCGTCGCCCCGGTGGCCTTGGGGTGCTGGCCGGAGCTTTCGTTGGCGCCAAGCTCCTGCCGGTTGCCCCGGTCAAGTTACTGAGAGCGATCTTCCTTACGGCGGTCTCCGTGATCGCTGTGCAAATGATCGCGCGCGGACTGCATATCAATTTTTAGCCACGGATGAACACGGATGAAACACGGATAGCACGGCTGCGGCTGGCCCATGGAGATACGACTTCCTCGAATTATTGGGGCCGCATTCGAGGTTCATAACTATGCCGATGTTTTCGTGGACGGTTGCGCAATCGTCGAAGTCAAGGTGGCAAAGTGCTGCAACTCCGAAGACGAAGCGCAATTAGTCAATGAACTCAAAGCGACCGGCGTGAAAGTCGGCCGCTTGTCAACTTCGGACGCGAACGCGTTGAATACAAACGAATGATCCGTGTTCGATCCGTGCCCAGCCGTGGCTAATATATGAAGGACGAGCAGATCCAAAACGCGCTCGCGCGCGTGATGTTGAGCGGAGTCATGGTGGCAGCGGCGATCATGGGGGCGGGTCTAATCTGGTTTCTTGCAACCCACGACGGGTTGCCGCCCGGCGACCACATCTTCAGCGGTGAACCAAAGTATTTTGATAATCCCGTTTCAATGATCCGCCGCGCATTCGAACCAGGGCGAGTAGGAGCATCGTCGCAGCGTGATCATGATCGGCGTGGTCCTGCTTCTCATCAATCCAGTGCGTTCGCGTGGCCTTCGCCGCCTTCGGTTTTGCCGCGCAAAGGGATCGGCTCTACACTAACATCAGCCTCCTTGTCCTCGCCGTCCTCCTCTTTAGCTTTTTCTGGTGATAGTGCACCGAGCAGGCTGCCGTACTGTGCGAAGGCTTCGCTAGATCGGAGTCCCAGCAGCACCTGGAAGCCTATCCAAACGAGCTCATTCTCGTTCCTCCGCGCTCGTCATGCAGTGACGCGCCGAGCTCCGGCTCACAGTCTCGCAGCGATGCCAGGGATTCGTTGCTCGCGCCGCTCGCTTTGCCGGCATTCCGCGCAATCTGGGCGGCAAATATCGTTTCGAATATTGGAACATTGATGCAGTCCGGTCGGCGCGGCTTGGTTGATGACGAGCCTCACTTCATCCACGACGCTGGTCGGCCTGGTGCAGACCGCGGCCACGTTGCCCGTCTTTCTCGTCGGTCTCCTGGCTGGAGCGCTGGCCGGATCTGGCTCGACAGAAAGGCCCTGCTTTTCTGGTCCCAGGCCTGGATGCTGCTTCATGGCCGCCTTCACTTGGTGGGCTGACACTGCTTGGATTCGCCTCTCCGTGGGTGTTGCTCGCTCTGACTTTCGGCTTGGGACTCGGCGGTGCGATCAGCCTTCCGGCCTGGCAGGCCACTGTGCAGGATATGGTGCCGAAAGCTTGGGTGGCGTCCGCCGTTTCGCTGAACAGCATCTCCTTTAACGTCGCCCGGGCCATCGGGCCGGCTCTGGGCGGACTCGTCGTCGCGGCATTCGGCGCTGCCTTCGCGTTTCTTCGCCAATGCGGCATCCTTCCTCGCCGTCCTGGCGGCCGTCGTCATTCTGGCGGAGATCGCCCGTTGCAGCGTCGAGACTGAGCGAGGATGTTCTTGGAGCAATCCGCGCGCGGATTCCGATATCTGCTTCATGCGCCCCGCTTGCAGGCTCCCATCATCCGAGCGATCGCCTTCAACCTCTGCGCCGCAGCGGTTTGGCCCCTGCTCCCACTCTTCGCCCGGGATGTGCTGAAGACGTCCGCGACAGGGGTACGGACTTCTCTTGGGAGCGTTCGGACTGGGTTCGATCGTTTCAGCAATGGCCCTGCCTCGCTTGCGAAGCCGCTTCTGCGCTGGATCGCATACTGGGAATAGGCGCCATCCTCGGAGGTTTGGCGTTCTTCGGGCTGAGCTTCAGCACGCATCCTGTGGCAGCCGGTCTGCTCTTATTTTTGTCCGGCGCGGCCTGGGTTGGCGTGCTTGGTGAATTTCAACGTGGCAGTGCAGACCTCCGTTCCCGACTGGGTGCGCGGTCGGGCGCTGGCGTTCTATTTGCTGGCCTTTCAGGGCGTGCTTGCGTTCGACGGGGCCTTGTGGGGTTGGCTGGCGGGAGTCATCGGCACTCCGGAATGCTTTGCCGTCGCCGGAGTCGGCCTCATCGCCGGACTCATCCTCATTCGCTTTTTCCCACTCGTCATCGACGAAACCATCGACCTCAGGCCCTCGACGCACTGGCCCGAAGCCCATGCTGGTCTTCACGCGGATCTTGACGATGGTCCGGTTCTCGTGACCATCGAATACCTGGTGGCTCCGGAGAATTTCAGACCGTTTTCGGCTGGTGATGCGTCAGCTTCGCGAGCGCCGCTTGCGGGATGGAGCCAGACGGTGGCGACTATACCAGGATGCGCAGCAACTCAGAAAGATTCCTCGAATTGTTCCGGCTGGATTCCTGGGGTGAACATCTCGCGACAGCACGAAAGAACCACGATGGCTGACAAAGAGCTGGAAGCACTCGCCCTCGAAACTGCATCAAGGTCCGGAGCGTCCAAAGGTGACTCACTATTTTGGACTCGAAGAGTGAGGCATTCAGGAGCACACCAATGACTTGGCGAAATCTTCGGGAAGCTGTCCAGCGGTGCGCTATCTGGATTTCGGAATTGCGCGCGCATGCTCACGCATCACTTGACGGCGAGGCGCTAAAGAGAGAGGAAGAGACACGACGATGAGCGCGACGGCAACCGGAGTTCCCATGTTGAATGTGCAGGTGGAAGGGGAATGGAAACAGTTCCCCAAGGGCACGCGGCTCATCGAAGCCTGCATGAAGAGCGGACATTTCATTCCGCACTATTGCTACCATCCCAAGCTTAGCTCGCCGGAAATTGCCGCATGTGCCTCGTTGAGCTGGGGATGCCGAAGATGACGCCCGAACGCAAGCTCGTGCTGGGCGCCGACGGTCGTCCGGAGATTGCCTGGAGTCCCCGTCCGGCTATTTCCTGCGCGCACCGAGATTAGCGAGGGGATGGCTGTTCGCACCAGTTCGCCTCTCGTCGAGGAATGCCGCAAAGGGCGTGATGGAATTCCTGCTCATCAACCATCCTCTCGATTGCCCGATCTGCGACCAGGCCGGCGAGTGCCGGCTGCAGGAATTCTCTGTCGAATACGGCAAAGGGGAATCGCGCTTCCTGGAGGAGAAGGTTAAGAAGCCGAAGCGCGTGGACATCGGTCCGCGCATCGTTCTCGACGACGAGCGTTGCATCACTGTGTTCGCGCTGCGTTCGTTTCATGCAGGAAATCGCCCACGATGATGTGCTCGGCTTCGTCAATCGCGGCGAGCCATACCACCCTCACCGTTTATCCGGGCAGATTGCTCGATAACAATTACTCGCTGAACACCGGTGGATATCTGCCCGGTCGGCGCGCTGACTTCCAAGCGATTTTCGCTTCAGTATGCGGGTCTGGTTTCTTAGGGAAACCAAAAGCATCGACGTCAATTGCGGGACCGGGACGAACATCCTCATCGGGAGCCGCGAAAACATCATTTATCGCATCACTCCGCGCGAAAACGATTTCGTCAATTCGTGCTGGATGCCCGACAACCACAGACTGAACTTCCACTACGTCAACAGTGAAGAAAGGCTCAGAGAAGCCAGTCATCAAGGGAGATGAGCTTCCCGCGAGCTGGCCCAGAGCCATCCAGGCAGCAGCCGAACAGTTGAAGCGCAATCGCAAAAGCGACCGCAATGATCGCCTCTGCCAGGATGACCAACGAGGAGCTATTTCTCGCCCGGCGGCTTGCAATGACGCTCAGTATTGAGCTCTTTGATGTATTGCCCCGTCCTCAAAAGGGCGATGGATTCCTTATTTCCGAAGATGGGAATCCCAACACCATGGGGGCAAAGCTGATCGGAGCTGCCACTGGAAAGCTGCAGGAAATTGCCTCCGGCGTTTCCAGCGGAACCATCAAGTCACTGCTTGTTCTCGGCGAAGACGCCTTGGAGTGCGGAGTATCCGAAACCGATCTCGAAAAACTCGACTCGCTGGTGGTCACGGCCATTTTGCCAGCGACCAGAACCACCGCCAGCGCCACGGTCCTTCTTCCGGCCGCAAGCTGGGCAGAGAAGCGAGGCTCGATGATCAACCTCAAAGGCCGCCTCCAGCGCCTCAATCAAGCGATTTCCTCTCCGGGAGGGCTCGCGACGACTGGGAGATTCTTCGCGACCTCATCCAGGCGGTAAGCGGTCCCAATGGCATTTACACCATCGACGAACTCTTCAAGCAGATTGCCTGCGGAGTTTTCGGCCCTCGAGGGATCTTTCGCTGAGCCGCATTGGCGACCTCGGGGTGGATCTATCCGGCAAACTCGGCGCTGCAAATCAATGAATCACAACTTTCCAAGAGTCGTGAATGCGCCGGCAAGGCATCGCGGAAGATCGGATCGACCCGCGTTCATAACGCTTTTAGCCTGTGATTGATCTCTTCTCCTACGCGTTCAAGCCCGAGGTGTTTCTGGTCTGGACCTCACTTCTTAAGACGCTCGTATTGCTGGGTATCATTCTTGGTTTTGTTTCCTATACCGTCTACGCCGAACGCAAGGTCTGTGCGTTTATTCAAGATCGCGTGGGCCCCAATCGCGTCGGGATCCCGCTGACCCTCCTGGGATTCAAGAAGGATATCCCTCTTGCTCGGACTCGGTCAGCCCATCGCCGACGCGCTCAAGCTTCTGCTGAAGGAGAATTTCATCCCGAACAGCGTCAACAAATTCTACTATTACATCGCGCCCAAAGCTCACGATGATCCCTCCGATCCTCGTGCTCGCGGTGTTGCCCTTCGGCTCCACTCTGTTCGGAGTGCCAATGGTCATTGCCGACATCAACGTCGGTGTGCTCTATGTGCTTCGCTGTCTCCTCGCTCGGCGTTTACGGCATCGTCCTCGCTGGCTGGGCGCTCGAACTCGAAATATCCCTTCCTCGGAGGCATTCGCTCCAGCTCGCAAATGATCTCCTACGAGCTGGCGCTTGGGCTTGTCAGTGATTCCAGTTTTCCTTCTTTGCGGCACCCTGAACCTGCCCGACATTGTCAGTCTGGCAGCGCGAAAATGGTTGGCTGATCGCTCCATGGTGGCCCAAGGGTTTCAGCATTCAGCAGATCGCAGCCGGCGACTGGCAAGCGGTGTCCTGCACGCCTTCGCCGCTGGCTTCTCGCTTCCAGCGCATCCTGATCTGGCTACCGATGCTCCTGTCATTTCTGGTCTTTCTCATTGCCATGTTCGCCGAGACGAATCGCCTGCCGTTCGATCTTCCAGAGGCGGAACAAGAACTCGTCGGCGGATATCACACCGAGTATTCGTCGATGGGATTCGCCCTCTTCTTCCTGGGCGAGTATGCCGCGATGATTGCCGGTTCCGGCGTGATCGTGACGCTTTTTCTCGGCGGTTGGAGTCTCGCCATTGATTCCCGGACGGGTCCTGCACCTCGTTTTTCGACCTCGCGCTTGTTCCTCCATCGGCTCGCGAGCCTGATCTGGGGCTTGGTGAATATCGGCGTCTTTTTCGCCAAAGTTTCCGCCATGCTCTTCGTTTTTATCTGGGTGCGGTGGACACTTCCGCGCTTCCGCTACGACCAACTCATGAAGCTGGGTTGGTACTTCTTCTTCGAGCTCGCCCTGCGTAAATATCTTTATCACGGCCTTGGTGCTCGCTTACGTGAAGATGTTCAAACAAACGGGCTCCCCGCCGGAGCATCGCCACCGCCGGAGCGCGAAGCGCTTCCGGCGCGGCGAGCGACGCCCTCCCGCACCGAAGACCATGTTCAGCGGCGGAAGAGCAGGAGGAACCTGCGCTGCTACCCGGCGAACTCGGATGCGATGAGCGTGGCGTTGTGGCCGCCGAAGCCGAAAGGAATTGCTCATGCGCGACCTTGACCTTTGCCTCGCGCGCCGTGTTGGGCACATAGTCGAGATCGCACTCGGATCGGGTTGCTCGAGATTGATAGTGGGCGGCACGACTCCGTGTTTGATGGCCATGGCGCATGCGGCGAACTCTACCCCGCCGGCCGCGCCGAGCAAATGCCCGGTCATCGACTTGGTCGAACTAACCATCGTCTTTTTCGCGCTATTCGCCGAGCGCCTGCTTGATCGCCTTGGTCTCGCAAACATCGCCGATGGGAGTCGACGTGCCATGCGCGTTGATGTAATCAATTTGGTCGCGGGCTGACGCTCGCATGGCTTCATCGCCATGCGCATGCATCGCGCTGCGCCCTCGCCCTCGGGAAGCGGCTGCGTCATGTGGTAACGCGTCGGCGCTTAATCCGTAGCCGGACAGCTCGCAGTAGATGTGCGCGCCGCGCTTTTTGCGTGTTCCAGCTCTTCAAGAACCACGAGGCCCGCGCCTTCGCCCATCACGAAACCGTCGCGGTCCCTGTCGAAGGGACGCGAAGCGCGCTCCGGTTCGTCATTTCGTAGCGAAAGGGCGCGCATCGCGGAAAAACCGCCCATGCCCAGGTGAGTAATGGTCGCCTCCGTGCCTCCGGCCACGAAGCAATCGGCATCGTCGAATTTGATCATCCGCCAGGCTTCCCCGATCGAGTGATTGGCGGTGGCGCAGGCGGTGACGATGGACATATTTGGGTCCGCGGAGATCGTATTCCATGGAAACCAGCCCGCTAGCCATGTTGCTGATCATCATGGCAATGGTGAAAGGCGAAACGCGCGACGGGCCGCGATCAATGAGGCGGCGGCACTCTTCCTCCATGCTCTTGAGTCCTCCGATCCCGCTGCCGCACCATCACGCCAAAACGCTCGTGGTCCACGTTCTCCAGATCGATCCCGGAGTCGGCCAAAGCGATTTTCGCGGCGGCCATCGCCAGCTGGGCGAACCGATCGGCGCGGCGGGCGTCCTTTGGCGATCTGAAATACTTGGTCGGGATCGAAATCCGCTCACCTCGCCGGCAATCTTGCAATCGTAAGTCGGCAGAGTCGAATGCCTTGTATCTGGTCGGATGCCACTCCGACCTTCGGTCAGATTTTTCCAGAAGGTATCGAGGTCGTTGCCGACCGGGCTGATTGACACCGATTCCGGTGACGACTACTCTGCGTTCGCTCATCGAATTATTTACCTGGCTCAATTTGGGAGTCGCTAACTCAGCGGGTTGGCCCGCAGGTTGGCAATCAAAAAGTTACTTTGTCCCCATTCCAACGTTTTGCACGACCTGAAAGAGTTTTCCCTCGGTTTTAATGGAGGGCGCGATAATGATCTCCGTTTCCTGAAACTCCGGATGCTCGCGCGCGCCAACGTTGCCCATGCATGTGGTAATGGCGCCGACCAAGATTCTGGCTGCCATCGTCGACTTCGGCGGGTCCGAAGAGAATCTGTTTCAAGGCTGCCGGTGACGCCCACCTTGATGCGAGTGCCGCGCGGCAGATTGGCGTGCGGTGTCGCCATGCCCCAATGGTCGCCGCTTGCCGGGCGCCTCCTCGGCTTTGGCAAAGGCGCTTCCGACCATGACCGCATCCGACCCGCACGCGAGCGCCTTGCAAACGTCACCTCCCTTGCTCATGCCGCCATCGGTGATGATCGGAACGTAGCGCGCCGGTCCTCTTGAAATGGTAATCGCGCGCCGCCGCGCAATCCGACCGTCGCAGTCACCTGCGGAACACCCAGGCCGAGCACACCGCGCGAAGTGCAGGCGGCCCCGGGCCGACGCCGATCAGAACAGCGGCCGACGCCGCGTTTGCATGAGCTCGCGACGTGGCATTGAACGTCGACCGTGTTGCCAACGATCACCGGCACCTTCATCGTCAGCGCAGAATTTCGCGAGATCGAGCGTCTTATACTCCGTGGAAATGTGCCGGACTGTCGAGACGGTGGACTGGACAACAAACACGTCCACGCCAGCTTCCTGGGCGATGGCGCCAGAAGCGCTCGGCCTTCTGCGGAATCGAGCTGACCGCAGCAAACGACGCCGCCGCTCTCTTGATTTCTTGCGACACGACGGGCAATCAGATCTTCGCGGATCGGTTCCTGGTAGAGCTTTTGAATCGAGCGAGGTGGCCTTCTCCTTGTCCGCTGACAACGACCTCGGCGAGCACCTCATCGGGGTTCTCATAGCGAGTCTGGACGCCTTCCAGGTTGAGCACCCCGAGGCCGCCGAGCTTGCCCATGGCGATCGCCATCTTGACGTCCACCACCCCATCCATCGCGCTGGCAAGAATAGGGATCTTGAGCGTGATCGGCTCGCCATCCCGCCGCGGAATATCGGAACGAGATGTCGACCTCGTTCGGATTGATCGTGACATCTCCCAGGCACAAGCGCGATCTCGTCGAACCCATAGGTCACGCGCGCCTTTCGGTTCCTTCCAATCCACATTCCCATTTCAGTATAATCTTCAATTTGTCTCGCTCGTTGAGGCTGCCGCAACGCGGACAGCGTGGGCAGAATCTGCAGGCGGTGCGATCTTCGAACTCCATCGCCGCAGACTGGCGCAGCGAATGCGGTATCGACGGGAGCGTTTTTCGCGAACTCTCCGAACCATCTCGTAGGCTATCCAAACAGCCAAAATCGCGGCAAGAAAAACCAGCAAATAGTGCAAGACCAGTTCTAGCGAGGTTGACGCGGATCATTGCCGGCTGGTCCTGCCGTGGCATCTGCTCCCCAGAGGAACGGTTGCCGTGCCCCAGGCCGGTTCAGTGCTCGGAGGGGCCGCCGCGAAGCGGCAGCCGGCCAAGGTAGCGAAGCGCGCGCGCGATCGAGGTTTTCATCGCCCGACGATCGTTGCGGAAAGAGATGCATCGGCAGACCGTCCGGCGAAACCGCGACGAGGAACTCCGCCGGCGCACGCCCCTGCCGCGGCAAGGCTGCCAGCGTCGGAAAAGTCGAACGCTTCTGTGCGGAGTCCAGGCTCGTCTTTCCAATCCGCCACCGAACCGCAGCGCGGTCGGCGGACAGCTGGCTCCCGGGACGGCGCCTTCGGGAAATCGTAAGGCCACGGTGACCGGCGCTGTTCCGGATCAGGGGGAAGAAACTGCGACGGAAGCGGAGCCGGCAGGGGGTGCCAGCGCGGGAATTTCTTCGTCGAAGCTCGCAACGTAGGATGTCTCGGGCAACTTCCACACGTTACGACCAAAGATCTTTGTGGAAGAAAAGCAGTGCCGGATCCGACGCGGCCAGCATCGGCGCGAGCTTCGCCGCTTCCGGCGAGCCTGGCAAAATGTGATAGACTGGCAGCGGAATGCGCTCGGCGACTGCCTTCTGAACCGCGGAAAGGTCGCGTGAAAGATAAACATGCACGCCGCATGCAGAGAAAACGACAGGACCAGCATGATCGGCAGCGCCAGATGCACGTTGTGGCGCGACGGCCATTCGAACAGGTGGATTCGAAGCTTCACAGGCCCTCCCCGTCCTCCTCGGCGGTGGCAAGCACCACCGGGAAACCTGTCTCGAGCGCCGCGTTCATGACCGCGCTGATGTTCTCGTAAAGCGCGCGCTTGTCGGCCTTGATGATGATCGTCTGCGACCGGCCTTGCAGTCTTCTGCAGCGCCTCGCGCAGACCGCGGCAGACATCGACCTCCTCGTTCTCAAAGAAAATGGCGGAAAGCGGCGGCGCCGTGACGCTTATGATGCCGCGGATTCGCGCTGGGGCGAGAGCAGGAACGGCGAGCGCGGCACGTCGATCGGCGACGCCAGGCTGAAGCATGAATGTCGTGCTCAGCAGCAGGAAAAATCAGTATCAGCGCCAGGACCGAGCGCTGGCGCAAAGACGATCAAGCACGGGATGCGGAGCAGGTGAACGCCGAAGTTTCACGATACCGGCTTGTTGCGCCTGCGCACCTCGTCCAGGATGGCCAGAATCTCGATCCCAGCCCGTTCCATCTCGTGGATGATCGTATTGACGCGCGCCGAGAGATAACTGTACGCCACAAACGCCGGGTATTGCCACCGGCCAGGCGAAGCGATCGAGGTGAGCAGACTTTCGTAAACGCCGTAGGCGATATCGGTTGCTGGTCGCATAGCCGCTGTGCGCGGCAATTTGCTGAAAAGCAACCAGCAAGACCCAGCAGTGTTCCCAGCAGACCGATCAGCGGAGTCGCATAGGCGATGCGTCGCAAGTAAGGGGAAGATTTTGCTCCAGCCGCGGCACCTCCAACTGCCCCGCCTCCTGAGCGACTTCACGCAGCTCGGAACGTGGCGCGCTCATGATGCAGAATGACCGCATGCGCCACACGCGCAACCGGCCCGGGCGTTCCCGCACACTCCTGCAGAGCTTCCGCGTAGTTCCTCGTTGCGCAGAACGTTAGCCAGCCCACGAAGCAGGTCTCCGACCGGGATTGAACGCTCTGTGAAGATAGAGAAGCCTCTCCAGGAAAATTCCCAGCGGCGGTGATGCTGCAGAGAATGATGAGCCACATCAGCGGCCCACCCTTTTGGACAAGATCCAGCATGCTGCAGTTTTCAGACTGTCCGAGAGCTGCCTCACACTGGCTACCGGCCTAATTTGGCGGCCTCTATGCGCAAAGTCGTGAATCGTCGCCGCGCCAGCAGGCAAGGATCGCCCTGCGACAAGATGCTCGACGACTTGCTGGAGCTTCTCACGGACGCCCGGAACGAAGCCGCGGTCCTTGGTGCATCACCAGCAGGCACAAGATCATCCTGGTGAAAAACGGTGATCGGTCCCTTTCGGCATGGATGGTACACGGCAGGCACCGCGCCAATGCCCATCCGAGCGGCGGACTGCCGCATCGCCGCAAGCATCTCAAGCGCATGGGCGCTCAGCGAGACGAGATCGATCGACTCCGGCACATTGTGAGATGCGAGCACCACAGCGCCATGCGCGAGCATACACGACTTGATGACCTGGAAGAGTTACCAGCAGAGTTCCGACCACGCGATCAACCGACAGCATCTCCTCGGTCATGAAGACCGCCTGCAGACGCATCCTGATCAGGCGATCTCGATCCTGCGGCAGGACTCAGACATGAGCAGGCGTTCGGTCTCAAGCAAGCACCGCCTCCGGCGATTTGGCGCTGACGCGGCTCCTTCACTGGCTCCACGGAGCTCGTGGTTCTGGCTCCGATCGTCGCCTGCGCTGCCGGCCGGTCTTGGCGAAATCCGAGGGAGCACTTGGCAGGCGGTGCTCGGCCTCGACCACATGGTCGATGCAGCGACTGGCGGTCTCACCTGAGGCTCAACGGCCTTGCGCCGAAATATCGGGAAATACGGAGATTGGCGCTACGTCCCGGGCCCGGGTTGTCCGTGGACCTGTGGCGGGCTTTCGACCGCTGGAGGCGAGCTCTCGCCTGACTGGCCTTCTGTTCCGCATAGCGGAGCGCCGACTCCGTTGCATCGAGCGGCACTTTCGTCGTGTTCAGACGGCGCCAGTTTGGTCTGCGGTCGACATTTGCGCTCAGGTCGCAGTGCTTCGGGCGCGCTAAGCGGCCGAAAGGTCGCGGTCGTTACCCCCTCAGCCGCGAGTTCCTGACCAGCTTTGGGGGCGTCTCATCCTTGCTGCGAAATCTTCCAATGACCGCTCCGGCTTGGCCGGTTCTGGCGGAGGCGGCTCCTCGATTAGGTTCGCGATGATTAATGAACCGGAAACGCGAGCGCCAGCCGGGCAACCGGCGAACCCGATCGAGGTCTCAGCGACCTTCGGCGGACCGGAACGTCCTCGTTCGCCAGCTCGGCCAGCCGGGAGAGCGAGAGCTTCGGCACAGGACCAGCAAAGACCTCCTCGCAGGAAAGCTCGACCGTCTTTTCCGCATTAAAGCCGGGCAAACGAGCGGCTTCCGGGATCTGCGGGGCCAGGTCAGCCAGCCGCAGCGAGACGGTCGTTGGCGGGTTCTGAATAGTAACGATAGCGTGGCTTGTGAGGCACCCGCCATGCCGCATCTTCGAGCGTTAGGGAAATCTCTGGTTCTTTCACACGACGTTTCCGATTATCCGACAGTCTGCTATTCTGCAACAGTGGAACTCGATTTCAAATTTTCCTCGGACGGTCTTATCCCGGCAATCGTCCAGCAGGCCTCTGACGGTCAGGTGCCGGCCGGTCGGGTCCTCATGCTAGCCTGATGAATCGCGGAGCACTCGAAAAATCGCTGGAGACCGGTCTCATGCACTACTGGAGCCGCTCACGAAAGAAGCTCTGGCTCAAGGGCGAAACGAGCGGCCACACCCAAAAGATCAAACGCTGGTTTGCCGATTGTGATCGCGATGTGCTCCTCTTTGAGGTCGAGCGTGCTTGTTGTGCCTGCCACAGGCTTCGGAGCTGCTTTTTCCAGAATCGATCGAGATGCCCGCTCCGCTGGCCGTGCGCGAGACGAAATGCTTCGACGACGCCAGCGTCTATGAAGACCGTAGATGACGATCCGCATCCGCTTCCCAGGTTCCGTGATAGATTTCTGCGCACGGCAGACCGGTTTCTGCTTTCGGCTGTAGTTCGACTGAATCCATCCGTCAATGCCAATTGTTCATGTGCACGTGAAAGTGAAGCCGGATTTCATTGAGGCTTTCCAGAAGGCGACGGTTGCCAACGCCCACGCCAGCGCTGTAAAGAATCGGAGGATCGCGCGCTTCGACATTTTGCAGAACAACCGCGATGATCCCACTCGTTTCTGCGTCCCTGATCGAGGCGTATCGCACCGCAGAAGCTCCGGCGGCGCACAAAGGAAACGCAGCACTACAAGACGTGGCGGAACACAGTTGAGCCGTGGGATGATGGCTGAGCCGCGCCAGAGTGTGAAGTTTGCCAACATTGATCCGCCCGGATGCGCAATACGGGTCAGGATGAATTTCAAATTTGGCGACAGCCATCTTGATTATTTGAGGGAATTCGGTGGCTGCCGCAAGGTGCATATCGCTATTAGGGGAGCTAAGCGCGAGTTTTCATATTGCCGAAAGGGGGCGATAATAGTCGATTCCTTTATTCCTCCCTTCTCCCGTCGTGCTTCCTTCCTGAAGCCCTCTTGAAATTGCAAAGATTCTCTGCTTCCTTTTCGCCCTAAGAGCCTCTGTTCGATTTCGCAGCTGCCGTCTTCTTCCCGCGCTGAGCGAGCGTTCTCGCCATGTTTTCGCTGCCGCTATTTTTCAGCACCTCCTCTGGGTATTCCTTGCTAGTCATCGTGTGGAATGAAGATATACGAGCGGAGTAGGCGGACTTGCAGCGCTAAAGGCAAAACAACTCCGCTCTTGCTCACGAGGTGCGCGCTTGTGCGCGGGCGAGGAAGAGACATTCTTGCCTCCTCGAGAACAAAACGCTGCCCATTGCATTTACCTGAAATACACTCTGCTCGTGTCCGAGCACGAAAACCGATCAAACGATATGAAGCTGAAGAGATTCCGGCGTCCAAATGTTCAAATGCATTCTCGATTCAGGATAGGTCGATGTCACGGACCTTACGGTCCTCGTCGGGAAGAACGAAGCAGGAAAGACCTCGCTATTGAGCGCTGCAGAAGTTCAATCCGCTTCACGCCCGACCCATATTCCATGGCGCGCGAATGGCCGCGCGGGCATCGCGGCGGACGCTCGACAGCCAAGTCGTTTGCCAAGCGGAATTTCGCCTTGATGCAGCTGACATAACCGCCCTTGCGAACCTTACAACCAGAGAACATGGCGGCCGAAAATCTAACGGTTACCCGCAACTACGCCGGACGTATTGACGGTGTTGTTTCCCGGAAGGCAGCTTTCCCTGACCGTCTGCACCAGAATGATGTGGATCAGAGTTGTGGCGAATTGCCCTCACCTCCTTCCGAGTGGCGCCGAGGTTCTTCGATATCGCTCAGAAGTGCCGAAAAGAGGCTGTTCGGTTAGCAAATGAAGGACGTTTCTCCGGAGCTCGAGGTCGCTGGCTGCCCATCAGGAGCATCAACTTGCGACGCTTAGTTGCCCAACGATCCGCGAAGCAGCAACGTGAACTCGTTTCCGCACTCAATACGTTCAAAAGCTAGGAGGTCGTGACCAAACTGCGCGCGATGTCGTCTATGCAGAAGAAAGCCGTCGAATGCGTGATCAATCGCCTTCCGACCTTCGTGTATATGGACGAATATCGTACATTCCGTGGAACTGCTTACTCGGATCAAGTCAAACAGCGTTTCGATATGGGTAAACCGATCAGGTGAAGACCACGAAACCCTCATTACTTATTTTGAACTTAGCAGGCCTTAATCTAGCGGGCGAGGTGACGAAAGCTGAACAGGGGAGCGCGAGGAACGTCAGTATGACCTGAGCGACGCGGCGGCGACGCTCAATCCGGAAGATCGAAAACCACTGGAAGCAGCTTCGTTACGAAGTCGATTTTCCGGGCCGACGGGCATCAGTTTACTGACATTCGTCCGCGGGTTGAGCGAAAAGGCCTTGATCAGGCTTGGAAGAGCGCTCACGCGGTTTCAATGGTTCTTTTCGTTCGACCTTATGCTGATGCATGAGACCAAAGGCTCAGCGCAAGGCGCTGCGTTGTTCTCTTAGACGAGCCGGGCTTCTCTTCATCCGGACGCCCAGATTGATCTGCTCGATCGCCTGGCTTCATACGCGGAGGATAACACCCTTATTTACTCAACTCACTTGCCATTTATGATCGAGCTGAATGCGCGCCTGAGCGAATACGGATCATCGGCGAGACGGCCGCAGGGTCGGTCGTGACTGAAAGTCTTGTCGAAACAGATCCGAGCGCCAAGCTGGTCGTTCAAGCTGCGCTCGGTTTCCAAGGACGTGCCGGCTTCATGGTTCGCCGATCAGAACCTTGTTGTGGAAGGCGTCGATGGACTACTGGATTCTAACCGCCCTCTCTAACCTGTTTCGTAAAACGGGAGAGCCTGGCTTGCCAATTGACGTATTAGTTACTCCCGCTGGGGGTGCGTCGGAGTCACCTACATCGCAACTTTCATGGTGGGTCAGAATCTTAGTGTCTGCGCGCTGTATGATTCCGATCTCGCAGGAGAGACTGCAAAAGCTAAGTTCATCAAGAACTGGTTGGCGCGTTATGCCGGACGCAAGGCTGTCGCGTTCAGCTTAGGAGAGGTTCTGGGAGCAACAGATAAGGAATGTTCAATAGAAGACATCTTTCCCGAGTTTCTACGTCAAGCGGGTATCCGAGATCTATTCGAAGCAATTGGCTGCGCCGCCGGTGCTGATCTCGAGATCTGCCTCCCGGTGATCAACTTTCAAACCGCTTGGAAGCTACGTTCCGAGCGGCCGGCTGAAGTATAACAAAGGCGCCGTTTGTAAAGTCCTCTGCCGAGATCTTCGCGAGATGAAAATCTTAGGGACTTACCCTCTGACACCGCTGAAAAGGCGAAAGCGATATTTGCGGCACTTGAAGGAGAATTCGCGAATTTTGCGAAGCGGTAGATGTCGAGTTCGGATTTTACGACCGTAGGAAATCAATTTTTGAGATCGGCGGCGCCTGGCTATGCATCCGCGAAGCGCTGCTTGGCAACGAATATAGGATAAGTGTCAGTGATAGAACTCGTGGGACGATAACCCCAGAATTGCGAGGGTTTAAGCGTGAATGATTTCAGCACAGTTGCTGTCTCCGATAGGCTGGCTTTCAAGCCTGCATCCAGTTGATCCGGGTTGGCGCCTTTGCATCTTCCATCAGATGCCAGGAAGTTTCTGCGCATCACTCGTCCTGAGGCCGGCACCGCTCAATTGCTTCCACCCTACCGAAGACTACCCTCACCATCGCCGCCCTCAATCCACCGGAGGACGACGTCTGCTAGAAGATTTCCTCCGCGCCCCTCGCGGTGAAGACCTTTCAGAAACCACAGTCCGGCAAAATGATCTTGTAGCGTTCAACAACCGCGCTGAGACATGGAAAGTCGTTGCTCCGTTCAATGGGAGCAAGGCGGACATTCGGAGAAATGGAGGCTTCGACACCCGCATCGTCACCGCACCGCTTGAACGCATCATGGTCGTGCGACACGCCGGGAGTCCGGGCTACAGCTATTGAGTTCGTCATGTGATCTTTGATGGAAGGCGTTGGTTTGCGCACCGTTCTCCCGTATAAGTCGATCAGGTTTTCACCTGATTGCATTGAAGAGCAGTTGAAAGAATGTTTGCGCAACGCCATTTCCCATCAATCCCAGCAATCATCCGCCTTTTGTAGTGGCACTCCGGAAAGAATCGGAGGGGTTGCCTACTCTGATCCGGTGAGTAGGAGAAACGAGCCAGCTAATTTGTTTCATAACGATGATTTCGTTCTCCTGACCGACGATATCGAATGTTGGATTGTGCGGATTGATGACATTGCTTTTCTCGAAGCGAGCCGGAATTTTACGCTTATCCATTTTCCGACAGCAAGCTTCGTATTCGGCGTCTCTCTCGGGGGCTGCGAGCGCAGGCTGGACAGTTCCATCTTCTTTCGCGCCAGCAGGAGTTGCATCGTAAACCTCAGTCACGTGATACGACCGCGACTCAGCGAAGATGGGGGCCTCATTTTTGTTTTTGAGGGATGGAAAAGAGGTCTTGTTGTCTCGGCGGCAAACGGCTCTCTTCCGTACGACACGATGTCTCTAACGGCGGACCTAACGCACAGGCATTGCGGATTTGCCGGGCTGTTGATGATGTGCAGGTCGTCGGACCGCGCACAAGAACCGTCGGTAAGCCCCTCACTTTCGGGCCAATCACAAAATGCCGGGCTGATCTAATTGATTTCACCCGCAAGGAACAGGCCGAAGATGGTCGCTGACGGCCGGATGAGAATGGCTCGCAACAGAAATTTCGGGAAATTTTTCGAAGAGGGTTGAAGGGAGGCCTAAGGACGGCATATTCACTGTCGCCGCAACCCGCTATAGTGGTTCCATATGGGAAAGTCGTCCGAATCCAGTCCGGTTTCTCCGTTGAAACCAAGTCAAATTCGATTGCTCGTCGTGGAAGACCATCTCGACACTACCCAGATGCTTTACCTGCTTCTCGCGGGCTTGGGCTACGCGGTCAAAACCGCCGGGGATGCTGCCACCGCGCTGGAACTTGCCTCCCAAGAATCCTTTGACATGTTGATAAGTGATATCGGCCTCCCTGATGAAACAGGCTACGAACTTATGAAAAAATCCGTGAACGTAATCCGATCAAGGGCATCGCTGTGACGGCTTACGGGACGGAAGAGGATGTTCGTAAAAGCCGCGATGCCGGATTCAGCGAACACCTCCTCAAACCCGTCGAATTATCTCGACTCCACGAAGCGATTCAACGCGTCCTTGCAGTGGGTGATTTGCGCCTCGAAAGAGGCTTGCCAGGCTCTCCGTCGTTGCGGCCTCCTGCCACGTCGCTCTTTGCCCGCGCGGGACCTGGGCTCCCGTCAAGGATTGAGGAGGGCGTACTCGATACTCAATCAAACGAGTCGCCCTGATTCTTGTCGGTGCACTTTTCGATTATTTTTAGGTCTGGACACCTGCCAGGAAACCTGTCGGAACTTCTCAATAGCTTCCTCTCTAAGATGATTACCGATGCCCTGTTGCCGCGTGCTCGAGACTCATGGGCGGTCTTCTCCCTGATCGCCTTGTTCGCGAGCGGCTGCTCGCCGTTGATCGTTCAGGAAGCCGGCCACGCCGCCCCTCACGCCTTCATCTCCTACGAAGCCCCGAAGCCGGGCGACAAGTCCCTGCGCCTCGGGGTCAAGGACCTCATCGATATCAAGGGAGAGGTGACTTCAGCTGGGTCGGAATATCTCTACAAGCATGCCAAACCGGCGAAGGAAGACGCGGAATGTTTGCGGATCGCACGCGAGCGCGGGGTGACCATCGTCGGGAAAACGAATTCGCTAAATACGTAACTGAACGAAGCACATC
>ERZ1370068.2126-contig-1288_pt1 | contig 42061 bp, 78 predicted proteins | sample MGYA00561227_ERZ1370068 | MGnify/ENA primary metagenome ERZ1370068 (study PRJEB38410, sample SAMEA6850437) | metagenome | study: Metagenomic assessment of the ecological functions of the soil: analysis of the soil microbiota associated with the... | reverse complement strand
TACGTATTGCTGACAACGCATACCGCGCCCGTATCGCTCCCGCAATGTCCGCACGATCGTGCAGCGGCGGCCGGCTCATTTCGGCGGGAATCCAGCGGCGTCGGGCCGGTCGCGCAAACGGCTCATCGGCTATGCTCACGATACATAGTTTATAACACAAAGTACTTTACATCAAGGGCAATCAATTTGGCGACCCAGGTAGGCATTTCTTGCCACCACCCCCACCCGCAAATGCCGCTATAAAATAATCAATAGCAAACGCCTCTTGCATTTACTAAACTTGTAAGCTACACTCGAATTTCAATCCTCGATGCTCAACGGATCTTCACATCCTGTCCCCACTCCCCACACCGCTTACGGTATTCCTGTAGGCATTATTATTAGCATCCTGGTCATCGTACCCGGCCCGCTTAGACCGCTCGGAACCAGTTCCGAAAGGCCATCAGCGGGGCGAAGCTAAACCCGGCTGATGGCCTTTTTGTTTCCAACGACTTTTCTTTTCTGAGGCGAACCTTATGTCTACTTTGATGAGCGGCGCGAAAATGCTGCTCGAATGCCTGGCCCGGGAAGGCGTCGATTGCATCTTCGGTTACCCCGGCGGCGTCACCCTCCCCTTCTACGACGTCCTCTACGATCACCAGATCCGTCACATGCTGGTCCGTCACGAGGAGAATGCCGCCTTCGCCGCCGAAGGCTACGCGCGCGCCACCGGCAAGGTCGGCGTCTGCTGCGCCACCTCCGGCCCCGGCGCCACCAACCTCACCACCGGCCTGGTGGACGCCATGATGGATTCCATCCCGATCGTCGCCATCACCGGCCAGGTCACCAGCAAGCTCATCGGCAGCGACGCCTTCCAGGAAGCCGACACCTTCGGCATCACCCGCCCCTGCACCAAGCACAACTTCCTGGTCAAGAAGATCGACGAGCTCGCCGCAGATCATCCACGAGGCGTTCTATATCGCCGCCAGCGGCACGGCCCGGCCCCGTGCTGGTCGATATCACCAAGGACTGTCTTCAGGCGCAGGGCCACTACACGCCCGTCACCTCCATCCACCTGCCCGGCTACAAGGTCTTCACCGAAGGCCACACCGGCCAGATCACGCCGCGCCGCCCAGATGATCCGGAATCCGAGCGGCCGCTGGTCTACGCCGGCGGCGGCATCGTCGCCGCCAACGCCTCGCGCCGAGCTCCGCGAGTTCGCCGAGCTCATCGACGCGCCCGCCGTCAGCACCCTGATGGGCCTCGGCGCCCTGCCAGCGAGCGATCCCAACTTCATCTCAGCATGCCCGGCATGCACGGCAGCTACGCCGCCAACATGGCGATGACCGACGCCGACCTGCTGATCGCCCTCGGCGTGCGCTTCGACGACCGCGTCACCGGACGCCTTGCCGCCTTCGCGCCGCACGCCAAGGTCATCCACGTCGATATCGACCCCGCCGAGATCGGCAAGAACCGCGCTCCGGACGTCCCCATCGTGGGCGACGTGAAACGCGTGCTCGTCAAGATTGAACAAGCTGCTGCCGAGAATCCCGCCGCGCCCGATGCGCAAACGCAGCGCGCCCGTCGCGCCTGGTGGCAGCAGATCCGCGCCTGGAAGGACGAGCACCCTTCGACACACTCCATCAGCGATACCGAAATCAAGCCCCAGCACCTGATGGCCGAAATCGACCGCCTCTCCGGCGGCGAGCGCCATCGTCACCACCGACGTCGGCCAGCACCAGATGTGGGCCGCGCAGCTCATCCGCTTCAACGAGCCCCGCCTGTGGATCAACTCCGGCGGCACTCGGCTCCATGGGCTTCGGCCTGCCCGCCGCCATCGGCGCCCAGTTCGCGCGCCCCGACAAGCTCGTCTTCTCCATCTGCGGCGACGGCGGCTTCCAGATGTCCATTCCCGAGCTCGCCACCATCGCCAGCCACGGCCTGCCCATCAAGATCATCGTCATGAACAACGGCTACCTCGGCATGGTCCGGCAGTGGCAGACGCTGTTCTACAACAACCGCCTCAGCTCGGTCGAGCTCGACTGCTTCCCCGACGCCGAAAAGCTCGCCGCCGCCTACGGCTTCAAGGGCCGCACCATCGACAAGCCCTGGGAGCTGGCACCCGCGCTCGAAGAAGCGGTCGAGAGCCTGGTCCCATACCTGCTCAACGTGAAGGTGTCGCCGTTCGAGAGCGTCTACCCGATGGTGCCCGCCGGCGGCGCATCAACGAAATGGTCTGGGCCCGCCCCAGCCGGTGGCGGTGCCCGCAAGTAGGACCAAGCGATCTCAATATGCTGCAAGTCATCTCTACTACTGCTAGAAAACAAGCCCGGTGCGCCTGATGCGCGTCACCGGCCTGCTCAGCCAGCGCGGCTACAACATCGAAAGCCTCACGGTCGCGCGCACGCTCGACCCCGAGCTCTCCCGCATGACCATCGTGGTGGACGTGGATTCCGCACAGCGCGCCGCAGGTCATCAAGCAGATGAACAAGCTGATCAACGTGCTGCAGGCCACCGATCTCACCGAAGGCGCCGCGCCGTCATCCGCGAACTCGTCCTGCTGCGCATCCGCACCGCGCAGGAAGCCGCACCGCCGTGCTCAAGGAAGCCGAAATCTTCGGCGCGCGCGTGGTCGATTCCGTCGTCGAAGGCTTCGCCATCGAAGTCACCGGCGATCCCGAAAAGCTCGAGCGAGTTCGTCGACGTGATGCGCAGCTACGGCGAAGATCGACGTAACGCGCTCGGGCGTCGCTCGCCATCGCTCTCGATTCCAGAGAAACTGCAAGCTGCAGCCGCCGGTTCCCACCGTGGGCAAGGCATGCAGTGCCCGTCAGAAACGAACTTTGGAGCTCGAATGCCTAAACGCTATTACGAAAAAGACGGAAATCTCGATTACCTCGAACGGCCGCACGGTCGCCATCATCGGCTACGGCAGCCAGGGCCACGCCCACGCCCTGAACCTGCGCGATTCCGGCGTCGATGTCGTCGTCGGCCTCCCCGCCGGCAGCAGAGTCGTGGCCAAGGCCGAAGCCGCCGGCCTCAAGGTCATGACCCCGGCCGACGCCGCCAAGGCCGCGCAACGTCGTCATGATCCTGGTGCCCGACCACATGCAGGGCGACCTCTACAACAACGAGATCGCGCCCCACATGACCGCCGGCAAGACGCTCATGTTCGCCCACGGCTTCAACATCCACTTCGGCAGCATCGCGCCGCCCACCGATGTCGATGTCGCCATGGTCGCGCCCAAAGCGCCCGGCCATCGCGTCCGCGAGCTCTACACCGAAGGCGTCGGCGTGCCCGCGCTGGTCGCCGTCCACCAGAACGCCACCGGGCAAGCGCTCGGAACGCGCTCTCGCCTACGCGCTGGCGCTCGGCTGCCTCAAGGCCGGCGTGATCGAGACCAACTTCCGCGAAGAGACCGAGAGCGATCTGTTCGGCGAACAGGCCGTGCTCTGCGGCGGCGCGAGCGGAACTGATCCGCGCCGGCTTCCAGACCCTGGTCGAAGCCGGCTATGCTCCCGAGATCGCCTACTTCGAGTGCCTGCACGAGCTCAAGCTGATCGTCGACCTGATCCAGGAAGGCGGCCTGAGCTACATGCGCTACTCGCGTCAGCGACACCGCCGAATACGGCGACTACACGCGCGGACCGCGCATCGTCAACGACCAGACGCGCGCCGAAATGAAAAAGATCCTCGCGGAGATCCAGTCCGGCGAATTCGCCAGACAGTGGATCGCCGAAAACAAGACCGGCCGCCACAAATTCCTCGCCATGCGCGAAGAGCCGCGCAAACCAGCCCGATCGAGACGGTGGGCCGCGAGCTGCGCGACATGATGACGTTCCTGAAAAAGAAAAAGGAAGTCGGCGTGCCGTAGGTTGAGTAGTGAGCAGGCGCTCCGCGACCTGCCAGCGTTTTCTGTGAGACTCTCTATGAAAATCCTTCACCTTCGATACCACTCTCCGGGATGGCACGCAAGGCGAGTCCATCTCTTTCTCCGTGGACGACAAGCTCATCATTGCCCAGAAACTGGACGAGCTGGGTATCGATTACATTGAGGGCGGCTGGCCCGGCTCCAATCCCAAGGACAAGGAATTCTTCACGCGCGCCGCCGAGCTCGACCCTGCACCACGCCAGGCTCACCGCCTTCGGCAGCCACCCGCTTCGCCAAGAACCCCGTCCACGAGGACCGCAACGTGCGCGCCCTCGTCGAAGCCGGCACCCCGGTCGTCTCCATCTTCGGCAAGACCTGGGACCTTCACGTCAAGCGCGCCCTCGGCATCAGCGAACGACGAGAACCTCGTCCTCATCTCCGAAACCGTCCGCTACATCAAGGATCACGGCAAGGAAGTCGTCTACGATGCCGAGCACTTCTTCGACGGCTACATCGCCAACCCCGATTACGCCCTCCGCACCTTAGAGGCCGCGCCATCAGGCCGGCGCCGACGTGCTCTGCCTCTGCGACACCAACGGCGGCACGCTCACCGGCCGCGCTGGTCGAAATGCGTCGCCGAAGTCCGCACGCCGCTTCGATGGCGTCATCGGCATCACACGTCCACAACGATGGCGATCTGGCCGTCGGCCAACACCGTGGCCGCGGTCGAAGCGGGCGCCACCCACGTACAGGGCTGCATGAACGGCTATGGCGAGCGCTGCGGCAACGCCAACCTGCGCCAGCGTCATCGCCAACCTCGAACTCAAACTGCCACCACACCACCATCGGCCCCGAGAAACTCGCCGGACTCGCCGGTGTCTGCCGCTTCATCGCCGAACTGGCCAACCTGCCGCTGCGCAACGACCAGCCCTTCGTCGGCAAGAGCGCCTTCGCCCACAAGGGCGGCGTGCACGTCAGCGCCGTACTCAAGGACTCCGCCACCTACGAGCACATCAAGCCCGAACTCGTCGGCAACCGCCAGCGCGTCCTGGTCAGCGACCTCTCCGGCCGCGGCAACATCATCTACAAGCTCAAGCAGCACGGCCTGGCCGACCGCCTCGACGAAGACGCCCGCCGCGAACTGCTCGAGCGCATCAAGCAGATGGAGTACGAAGGCTACGAACTCGAAGCCGCCGAAGGCACCTTCGAGCTGCTGGTCCGCGAAGCCCTGCACCCCGGCACGCACTTCTTCGACGTCGAGAGCTACGAAGTCTCCACCCGCGCCGCCGGCAACGGACCGTCCACTTCACCGCCACCGTCACGGTCAAAGCCCAGGACGGCATCCACACCGCCACCGCAACCGGGCACGGCCCCTTCGACGCCCTGCACGTCTGCCTGCGCAAGTGCCTCGCCAAGCTCTACCCGCAGATCACCGACGTCCGCCTGACCGACTACAAAGTCCGCGTCCTCGATTCCAACAAGGGCACCGCCGCCAACGTCCGCGTCCTGATCGAATGGAGCGACCACCGCCGCAGCTGGAGCACCGTAGGCGTCAGCGAGAACGTCATCGAAGCCAGTTGGAAGGCCCTGGTAGACGCCATCCGCCTGGAACTGATGCGCCTCACCGAAAAAGACGACACCATCGAAAAGGCCGTCGAAGACTACTGCTGGGGCGTCTGAGGAATTCCGGCGGCAAACGGCCTGACCTCCGCCAGAATCCCATCGGTGTCGGCCTGAGCCAAGGCATCGAAGTACTGTAGCACTCCTGCGAACAATGCCAGCGTCAGAGGTTACCTCTACGCGCAGCCTGGTAAGCGGCCTTCGCAGCGGGAATCTGCGCCGGTTCTCCGCATAAGGCCAGGCCGCAGAGGGAGAGTCCCGTAAAGTCGAGCGCATCGTACCGATCGGCAGTCAAAGCGATCAGCTGACTGGCTTTGTTGGCAGCGGCGGTGAAAGCCTCTCTGGCGGCATTCCGGTCTCCCTGAAGCAGCGCCACCACGCCCAGCATCGCTGAGGTCCTATGGTTCCCCAAAAGGACATCATACTTCCGTGCGGCCTCCACCATTTCTCGCGCTGCAGCCAGGTTCTTCCGGTAGACGTTGACCAAGGCAAGATGCTCTCTCGCATCCCTTGGAGCCTTCGTGGGTCCCCGATGTCATCGGCGATTTCGATCGCCTGTTCGAACTCGCGGGCCGCATCACTCCAGTTCTCCTGGGATACGATGCAACTCGCCCATGTTTTCGATGGGCTACGCGCTTCAACAAGGCGATAGCCGATTCGCGCGCGCGATAGAGAGCCCATCTTCGGTGCAATACCGTCGAGTCCTCGCCAGCGCAAGCCGCTTGTACCTCGCCCAGATTTACAAGATCGTTCGGCCTCTGTATTCCAGATTCTCAATCTCGCGGTCAATCAGCAACGCCCGCTCGCAGTACTCGATTGCCCGAGCGCTCTGACCGATTTCTGCATAACGATTTCCGAGGTTCCCCAGGCTCACCGACTCGTTGCTTCGATTGCGGACTTCGCAGCTGATCGCCAGCGCTTGCTCGAGATACTCGATGGCGCGCGCATTTTGACCGAGATCGCCGAGGGAGTGCTGCGAGGCTGCTGAAGACACGTACCCTCCATCCGCCGGTCGTTGGCGTTCACGTGCCAGTTTGAGAGCCTGTTCCTGAAAGGTCCGATCGCCCGTCTGAACCTGCCCGATCTCGGGAATAGGCTATGCCCACGTTGTCTGCGCTGTCTCCAGCGAGCTCAGGGTTGGTGATTTTTCCCTGAAGCCGTTCGTGAAGCTCGGTCATCAATCGGTAGTGTCCCCACAGGTGCAGATAGTCGTAGTCGAATTCCGAGCAGCAGTGCCGCCGCGGTGTCGTAGTCATCTCCCTCACAACGTAGTTCAAACTCGGAGAGTTGTGCCGCGAGATCACCGAGCGTTTTCCACGCCGCGCGGGGCTTACGAGACAGCTTGAACCACTCGGCCGCACGATGTTTGAGGGCGAAGCGAGTCAGGGAGCGCCGCCTCTGTGTCGCGGTCACCAGGATCGCCTTCTTCGATTCGGCTCAGGGCATAGTCCCGGTCCACTTGATGAAGGTAATATCGACCAGCATCCCGGCTGACAAACTGCATATTCACCAACCGGCCCAATACCGGACCGCTGTCTATGCCGGGCACATGGGGCTGCAACAGGTAATCCACTGCAGCCGGAGGAACCGGGTAGCGATAAGTGGCGAGCGCCTGCATGACCCGCTGCGCGGTCGGGTCGAGGCGGCTGTACGCTTCTCCCACCAAGACCGTCACCACCTGCTCCGGCAGGACGTTCCGGGTGTTGTCCAGGATTTCTCCGAGCGATGTATCGCGGTCAGCGGAGAGGATGCCAAAAAGATGCTCAAGTGCGCGTGGATACCCGCGAGTGCGTTCCCGAGCCCTGGCGAGCAGAACTACCGGCGCGTCCCGCAACCCAACCTTGCCGTCGACGTCCATAGCCTTCAGGATGTTCTCGGCATACGGGTACTCCAGTCCGGTGTCGAGGTTGAGCCGCCGCTGCAGGCCCGGCTGCACCAGCGGCAGGTCGGCCGGCGCCACCCGCGTGGTGATGATGATCTTGAGCCCGTGGGGCGGCAGCTCCAACAGGGCGCGCAGCGCGTCGCTCCAGTTCGGCATCCTTGATTTGGCCGGTCTCGACCGCGAGCACATCCTCGAAATTGTCCAGCAGCACCACCGTCCGTCCGCGCGGAAAGGCCTCCACCAGGACTTCCATCGTTGCGCGCGTAGTGGCCTGCGGGATTCTTGTAGACGGAATCGAGCTGCTTGACAGTCTCTTCCGGCAGCAGCTTGGTGAGGCCGGCATACAAGTCGGGGAGACTCACTCGGTGGCAGCGAGCGAGCCGCACTCAGATAGACAATGCCATCCACTGTCAACGGCCCGCCGTCGTCGGGAAGTTGGCCGCCCTCGAGCGAGCGCAACAGCCGGCAGACCATGGCTGTCTTGCCGATACCGCCCCGCCCGACTACGGTCATCAGATCGCAGCGATTCGTCTTTCAGAAATTCGCCGATCTGTCGTGTCTCAGAATGACGGTCCTCAAACCAGGTGGGGGCAATCAACGGAGGCGGGTAAATGAACTTGCCAACGGAAATCCCGCCGACCGGCTTGGCAGGCTGGCGTTCGCCCTCCAGACCGACCTCGATACTCTGCTGGACCCGCTGCTCCGCTGCCTTCGGGGTTGTCGATGACCTTTTGCTGCTGAGCGATCTGTCGCTCCAACTCCGGCCATGTCGTCGCGGATGCGCGCCTGCTGCGCCCGTTCGGCACGCGGCAACTCGCGCTGCGCATCCGAGAAGCGGTACTTGAGGGCCTGGAGTTGGCCCTCCGGCGAGTCCATCCGCGCCAGGTACTTGCGGAGCCGCGCCACCCTGGCATCAAACGCAGCTGCTAAAGTTGATGTATTCACGAGAGTCGAGACGGAACGGCAATTCGGCATCGCGCTCCCGGAGGAGGGGGATGACTGGCTTCTTGTACTTGAGGGCTCGTACCCACTCGTTGCTGCAGACCGAGTCTGTGCGTCACGCTGTCCGTCGTCATCACGAAAATCATTCCCTTGCACGTCTTGATCGCTTCCCCGACCTGTGCATCGCCAGTCTTCACCCGGACGCAGATCGCGCTCATCCAGCCACACTGGAATAGAGGGCGGACCCGCCGCGAGCTCATTCGCCAGCTTCAGCGCGAAGTCTTTGCCATCTACCGATGAGTAGCTGATGAAGAAGAAATCCGCCATCGTTTACCCGCCGTACTCCGGGGCGCCAGCAGCGTAGAGCGCGTTCGGCACAATCCGAATCTCCGCCGGCAGTTTGCCGCCCAACTCGCCATCGATCTGCACGAATGCGCGCCGATCGTCCACCGGCGAAATCTTCATCCGGTCCGCCCGCAACACCGTCACCCCGCCCATTCCAGCCAGACGATTCAGCGCCATTCCCGCAAAGTATTTCACATACCGCGTCGCTGTCGCACCCTCGAACAGGATCACTTCGAATTGATCGTGCAGCAGAGTCACGCTCCGCGCGATCTCGAAGTCGCCGCCGTAATTCCGCACCTTGCTCACCAGCGCGAAAGAGCATCTCCGCCGCTCGCCCGCGATCTCCACGTCGAACTCTGCCAGTCGCCTGCCCAGCAGACTCCAGCCCGCTACCCAGTAGGCGAACTTCCCCGTCCTCGCCTTTCAGCGCGGATTCACCCGTGATAACCACGTGCGCATCCAGACCGATGCCGGCCATCATCAGAAAGTGCCGTGACACTTTACCCCCATCGCAGGTGATGTAACCCAGGAAATCCTGCGGGGCCGCAATTCGCTCAAACGGCGTGCTACCCTTTCGAGATTGCCGCCTAGTTTCATCTCTGTCGCCAGCACGTTCGCCGTCCCGGCCGGCAGAATCCCGAGCGGCACCTCGCTACCGATCATGCCTTCGGCCGTTTCGTTGATCGTCCCGTCGCCGCCTGCCACCACGATCAGGTCCGCCCCGCCGGCAATATGCGCGCGCGCCATCGTGCCAGCCGCGTTCGGCCCCGTAGTCGGGCGATGCCGTTACGTTGTGCCCTTCCCGCTGGAGGATTTCCACCGCGCGCTGGATCAACGCGCCGCCGCTCCGTATGACCTTCCCCGCACGGGGTTGTAGATCAGTACGGTGTTCCTGTAGGTTGTTATGGTAAGCTCCGGTTCCTCGTTAAATTATAGATGAGAGGCTAATGAAAGATCCCGCGATCCAAATCGAGCAGCTCCGCGAGGAACTGCGCCACCACGAACATCAATATTACGTCCTCGACGATCCAGAGATTACCGATGCCGAATATGACGCGCTGCTGCGTCAGTTGCAGGCCCTGGAGACCCAGCATCCCGAATTGCTCACCCCGGATTCCCCACCCAGCGTGTCGGCGGAAAAGCGCGCGAGGGCTTTATCAGGGTACGGCACAGCTCGCCGATGCTCAGCCTCGATAACGCGCTCAACGAAACCGAACTCCGCGATTTCGACCGCCGCGTACGCGACCTCCTCGGCGGTGCCGAATACCGCTACGTCACCGAGCTCAAAGCTGGACGGACTCTCCATGGCCGCCTACTATCGCGACGGCAAATTCGCCCAGGCCATCACTCGCGGAGACGGCACGATCGGTGAAGAAGTCACCGAAAATGCCGCGCACCATCCGCTCCCTTCCGCTTCGTGTGAAGGGCAATCTCTCGACCATTGAAGTTCGCGGCGAAACCGTCATGAGCCGCCGCGCCTTCGAACGCCTCAACGACGATCGCGAGAGCAAGGGCCTCTCCCGCTTTGCCAATCCGCGCAACGCCGCCGCCGGCTCGCTCCGCCTGCTGGAGCCGCAGCTTACCGCCGAACGCCGCCTCGAATACTACACCTACTTCCTGCTCACCGAGGGCCGCCCCGCCTTCGACAGCCATTGGCGCTCGCTCGAAGAACTGCGCCACCTGGGCTTCAAAGTCAACCCGCATAGCAAAATCTGCAACACCATCGACGAAGTGGTGGAGCTGTGCAATACCTGGGAAAGCAAGCGCGAGGGACTGCCGTACGAAATCGACGGCGTCGTCGTCAAGCTGGATTCCGTGGAGCAGCAGCGCCAGCTCGGCTTCACGCGCCAAGGCCCCCGCTGGGCCATCGCCTACAAGTACCCCGCGCGACAGGCCGTCACCACGGTGAAGGGCATTGAGGTCCAGGTGGGCCGCACCGGAGCCCTCACTCCGGTGGCCCATCTCGAACCCGTAGTGGTCGGCGGCGTCACCGTCTCTCGCGCCACGCTCCACAACGAGGACGAGATCGAACGCCTCGGCCTGCAGATCGGCGACGAGGTGGTGGTGGAACGCTCCGGCGATGTCGATTCCCAAAGTGGTCCGCGTCTCCGCCCAGGGCTCTTACCGCCAGCCTTTCCGCATGCCGTCGCTTTGCCCTGTCTGCAAGAGCAAGGTGGTGCGCGAGGCGGGCGAGGCCGCCAGCCGCTGCATCAATGCCAACTGCCCCGCCCGCCTCAAGGAGTCTCTGCTTCACTTCGCCTCCGCGGCGTGATGAATATCGACGGCATGGGAGAGGCTCTCGTCGATCAACTGGTGGATGGCGGCCTGGTGCACAACGTGGCCGATCTTTACGACCTGAAGCTGGCGGACCTCGTCAACCTGGAGCGCATGGGCGCCAAGAGCGCCGCCAACGTGATCCGCAACATCGATCGCTCGCGTGCGAACCCCATGCCGCGAGTCATCACCGCCCTCGGCATACGCTTCGTCGGCGAGCGCACCGCCGTCTTCCTCGCCGAGGCCTTCGGCAGCATGGAAGCCATTGAACACGCGTCGATGGAAGATCTGCAACTGGCCGAGGAGGTCGGACCAAAGGTCGCCGAGGCCGTCATGCAGTATTTCAGCGAGCCGGGCAACCGCGAACTGGTCAGCCGCCTGCGTAAGGCCGGCCTGCAGTTCACCTACGCCTCCACCCGTCCCAAGGCCGGGCCCCTGAACGGCAAGACGCTGGTGATCACCGGCACCCTGCCCACCTTGAGCCGCGACGACGCCAAGCAGTTGATCGAGCAGGCCGGCGGCAAAGTCTCCAGCGCCGTGAGCAAGAAGACCAGCTACGTGGTGGTCGGCGAGGATGCCGGAACCAAACTCGCCAAGGCCCAGGAACTCGGCGTCCCCGTCCTGACCGAAGACGAACTGCGCGCCCTGATCATGTTCCCATAGAGCCGGATCTCCGGCACTTCCCACACCCGCACGCCGCTGGGCGATCCGCGATCGCCCGTGCCATGGTCGCGATCATCTGCTCCACGCTCACCAGCCCCAGTCGCCGCGCCGATTCGCGCGTGGACGGAGCGCCTCCAGCAGCCAGTAAACCGGCGCAATCGCCAGCGGCCATCGCCTCCCGGCCCCAGCACATACCACGGACGCAGAATCGTGGCGTTCACGCGAGCCTTGCGGATCGCGTCTTCCGCTTCCGTGCGCGCTGCAATATAGTCCCGCATGACCGGCGCCGGATGGGCCACGCTGACGTAAACCATATGCCTGCACTCCGCCGCTCGCCGCCGCCGCGATCGCCTGCGTTGCCGACGCCAGGTCGATCGTGCGGAACTGCTGCTTCTTCGCCGGGCTGGGATGGGCGACGCCCACCAGGTGAACGAGGGTATCGCATCCCGCCACGAACTTCTGGTAGGTGGAAGCGTCCAGCGGGTCGCCGGTCACGCCCCCGCACCCGAGTGCCACATGCTTCTCCGATCCGCGCCGCACCAGTCCGCGGACGCCGTGCCCGCGCGCCACCAGTTCCGCCGACAGGCGCGCCCCATGAAACCGCTGGCCCCGGTGATGAAGACACTTGCCATCCTGAAATGAAGTACGAAGGAACGCCGCGCTTGGATGACGCTGTGAAGCTCTGGGGATGCACCCGGAAGCAATTTCGATCTAGACTGTTCCTGACGAGTCCTTATATGGACAGCCAACGGATTCAACTTCTGGTGCCCGGACGGCAAGTTACAGCGGGAGCCGGACGCAGACATACGCCACCTGGTCAAGATCGAGCCGATCAGCTCGAACCAGATTCAGGCGGCGTCCCGCGGCGAACCGGCGCAGCAGACGCTGGTGGAGGGTCCGGGCGACTCCGCTCGTCAAACTGGAGTGCGAGGTCCGGCCTGGTGGAATGGCTGCGGCTGGATCAGTTGCAGACGGAACTAGGGGCGATCCCGGGCCGGCGGTCCTACGCCGGTGCCGTCGCTGCTCAATCGCAGCGGAGCGGCATCGCGCGGAGCGGCGGCCGATTGGGCACTCAAGGCGATGCACGTCTTCGGGATCAGCCCGGTGGACAAAGATTGCCCAGGGATCCGCCCTGTTGATCGTCGGCGCGCTCGAAGAAAGCTGAACACGGAGTCTGTTCCGCCTCAAACCGGATGGCTCTTTCGGCGAACAGCATCACCGCGGAGCTGCCTGGCCGATCCGCAAACCTACCTCGTGTTTATTCACGGCACCGCGTCCAGCACGCAAGGCAGTTTCCACGGCTTCTGGGACGATCCCGTGAAGAAGCAGCCCACCGACGAATGGAAGGCGCTCCTCAAGACCTATGGAAACCGGATTCTCGCGTCTGGAGCATCGGACGTTGAGCGTCAGCCCCGCGCAGAACACACTGGATCTGGTCCGCCTGCTTCCGCCGAAGGCCACGATTCACGTGATTACGCATTCGCGAGGCGGGCTGGTTGGGGAACTGCTTGGTCTGAAATCGCTGACCGCGGACGACCTGAAAGGGCTTCGCCGGGCGCCCGGATCAGCGGCTCTTTACCGATTTGGTGGGAGAAGTTTCCGCAGGAATTCAATGTCGCGAAGTTCGTTCGGACGGCCTGCCCGGCGGGTGGAACCATTCTTGCGTCCAAGCGCATCGATCTGTACCTCAACACTTAATTTTTGAACGCCATCGGCCTGATTCCCGGTCTGTCGGAGAATCCGGGTTCACGCGATCTTCAAAGCCGCGGCGCTTCAACTGATCAAACTGCGCGCCGACCCCGCGCTGCTGCCCGGCCTCGAAGCGCAAATGCCGGAATCGCCGGTGATTCACCTGCTGAACACGCAGGGACGATTCAGCGACGCCGATTTGGGCGTGATTGCCGGCGATTTCAGAAGGCGGCGGCGTTTGGGGCACGTTGAAGGAATACGCCCTCAGGGCTTACTACCTGGAAGACAACGATTTTGTGGTGAACACAAAATCCATGTCCGGCGGGATGGAGCGCAAGAAGGGGTGTGGCGTTTCCTGGACCAGGGCAGCACGGTCAACCACTTCAGCTATTTCAAAAATGCGCGCACGCGTAGGCAGATCATGAACTGGCTGTCAGGCGCGCCGGCGGTGGCGACGGACTTCCAGCGGGTGCGAGGTGTGGAACCGGCCGGAGCGTCTCGCGGCGCTACGCGCGGCACCGAGGAAATGCCCGTGGCGTTTCTGGTGCCCGATCTGTTTGGGACCTGTCTCGAGGATCAGGACCGGAAGAAAGTCTGGCCGGAGTTCGACGCCCTGGCCAAAGGGCGATTCCTGGAACTGGCAGGCGATGGCCTGGTGCCTGGCCTGCTTCACGAATCGCTACAAGCGCGCTATTCGATGCGCTGAGCCTGAGTCAGACGCCGTCCCCGTGCCCTACGACTGGCGCAGTTCGGTGGCAGACTCCGCCACGGTGTTGGAGAACGCCGTCAGCGAAAAACTGGCGGGAGAAACGCGAAGTTCGTTTCATCGCCCATGGGTATGGGCGGATTGGTGGTTCAAGAGTTTGCCAGGCGCGACGAAGCCAGGTGGAAGGCGCTCTGCGGCGAGTCCGGCGGACTGCTGATGCTGGGCACGCCGACCGGCGGCAGCTGGCATCGTCACGCGCCTGCTGGCGGGCCGCTCGCGGCTGGTGCGCATGATCGCCTTACTGGGCCGCCATCGGGACTCGGACGTAGTCCCCATTCTTCAAAGCTTCCGAGGACTGCTCGATCTGTTGCCCGAAGAGATGCTCGATCTGGCCGCGTGGCACAATGTGCCACTGGGCCGGCCGGCGGCGGAAAAGCTCAGGCTTCTGCCGCATGGCGGGACGAGATTGAAGACTTCAGGCCGGCCTTCGGACGAAACCTCTACATAGCCGGGACGGCGCCGGCGACGCCTTCCGGCATGGACGACTACACGGCGGAGGGCGACGGGCAGACCACGGCTACTCGCTCGGCATTCCGCCGCCAGATGCGGGTCTGGTACATTGCGAGCGACCATGGAGGGTTGATTTCCCAGAGCGACGCCGATCGTCCAGCTGCTGAACACCGGCACTGGCGGGGCCTCGACTCGCAACCGCACCCGCCGGCGTCCGGCCCGGATCCGAGAAGCGCTGAACTTGCGGGAAGAGGTGGTCTTCTTCCCCGGGAGAGCAGAGCTGCTGGATGCGGTGTTTGGTCGCCAGGACCAGGCGGCGGCCGCGTGACGATGCGGTAATTCGAGGTCAAAGGTGGTTCACGGCCATCTGCGTGGAAGCCAGGCATCCGTTGGCGGTGGGCCATTACTCGGGAGACGGCATTGTGAGCGCCGAAGCCGAACTCGACGGTCAACTCGGCGGGATGCTCTCCACACGATTTCACATGGAACTTTATCCGGGCCCCACCGGTACCGCCGAGGTGCGTGCGGGCTCCTTGCGCGGCATCCTCCAGGCGCACTGATCGCGGGCTTGGGCGAGGTGGGGAAATCACTCCCGAAAAGTGCGCAGGAGCATGCTTGATGCCTGCGTTCCGCTACGCGCTCATGCGGTCGGAAGACCCCGAGGACTCGGGGACTTGCCCCGTTCGGCGGCATTCAGCTCCATGCTGATCGGCATTTCCGGCGGCCGCGCGATCAGCGTCGACCGATTCGGTGAAGTCGATCGTTCTCGCCGCGGTGGAGTGCCAACCGGGTGTTGCGGCGGCGCAATCTATGGGACCGCGGTGCACATCGACGAAGTGGAGTTCATCGAACTCTACGAGCATCTGGCGATCCGGGCGGCGCACGCCTGCGGCGGACTTGCCGCAGACGTTGAAGAACGAACTTTTGCCCGACGAGCGAATCGAGTTCGAGGGCGCAGATGCGCTCGGCGAAGGGTGGGCTGTTCCGTCCACCGGAGGAACGAATACTCAACGGGTTGGTGGCGCCGGATCCAGATTGCCCAGGACCGGTGCGAGACGGGGACGCGCGAAACACGAGCGAAAGCCCGAAGACCGCCTCCTCGCTGGTTTTTGAGAACCTGACGGATCGCGCTCGCGCGGAGGAGAGCCGCGTGATCATTCAGACCGGTCTCCCGGATTCGCTGCTGGAGCAAGCGACGTCTCAGCCGTCCTACGAAGAGAGCGGCGCTAGTGGCGTTGTTCGAACTGCTGCTGCCGAACGGACTGAAGGACCAATCCAACGAACACGCCGATTTGGTGTTGGTGCTGGACGAGGCCGCAGCGGCGTTTCCCTGGGAGATTCTGGCGGCTCGAACGCGTGACCGGATCGACCCGTTGTCCGTCAAGGCGGGGATGCTCCGGCAACTCAAGGTGGATCATTCCGCGCGTGGGGCCGCGCGGCGCCAGGGACCAGAATGCGCTGGTGATCGGCGACACCCTGACCGGTACGGCCAGCAATCTGCCCGAACTGCCAGGCGCGCAACGGAGGCGCAGGAGGTGGCGGAACAACTGGCGAGGAACGGCTACCGGGCCGAGCCGCTGATCCGCCAACCGTCGTTGGACATCATCCGCCAGTTGTTTGCCCGGGACTATCGCATCATGCATCTGGCGGGACACGGAATCTACAACCCGGAGTGTCGGAGAAGAGCGGGATGGTGCTCGGCCCCAACCAATTTCTTACCTCGCTCGGAGTTGGGGACAAGTCCGGAACCTGCCCGAATTCGTGTTCATCAATTGCTGACCTGGCAAAGATCGACGCTCCTCCACCGTTGGACAGGCCCCACAAGCAGGCGGCAAGTGTCGCCCAGGAGTTGATCCAGATGGGAGTGAAGGCAGTGGTGGCGGCGGGGTGGCGGTGAATGATGCCGCCGGTCTGGTCTTCGCGAGATCTTTCTATCAATCCATGTTGGGCGGCCTCAAGTTCGGCGAGTCGGTGAAGCTGGCGCGCCAGGAAACGCACGCGCTGGGGGCAAATAATACCTGGGGTGCGTACCAAGTGCTACGGGAATCCGGACTTCGCATTGACGCCGCAGGCCGGTTCGCAGAGCTGGGCCTAAACGGGACCTTCTACTCACGGCGCGAGTGCGTGGACGAACTGAGGGACCTGGCGGCGAAAGCCACGGGAGCGCCCGCGGATCGGGTGAAGTCGCTTGCCGAATCGGTTGCCGAGCTGGATCGTCTGTTGATTTCCACCTGGCGGGATGGCGAATCGCTCTCCGCGCTGGCCGAGGCTTTTAAGAGTCTGGGAAATTTCGGCGCCGCACTGGAGGCCTATGACGAAGCGCTGCGCGACGGGAAGTCCGGGCGTCTGTGCAAACCATCGAAAGCCATGCGAATTTGAAGGACCGGCACGCCGCCAGGCTGTTCAAGAAAGATCCTGACGCGGCGAGACAACTGTGGGAAGATGCAGAGCGCCGGCTGATGGGACTGAATGCCGTTCTCGGAGACAGTTCCGAGCGGCTGTCGCTGCTGGGCCGCCAATTGCAAGAGAAGGGGGACGGTGGCCGAATGCACTGAGCGGCCAAGTATTTTAGGCATGCCGCCGGACTTCCACCAGGAGGCCTACCAGCATACGAAAAGACGGAGAGCAGTATCGATCTCTACTCCGGCTTAAACGCGGTCGCTCTGTCCTACGTCGCGGGTCGTGCCATCCGGATATCGCGGAGGAATGCCTCAAGTTTGCCGCTGTCGGGCAGAAAGACCATCCTGACTTCTGGGCGCGAGTCTACCGGCCGGAGCTCTGCTCCTGGAACACCTGCGCGCCGGCAACGCTCGACAGCCAGGCAGACGAAGTGGATCAAGGCCTATCAAGGAAGCATTCCAGCACGGGACGCCCCACGAACGCGATTCCGCGCTGGGCCAGTTGCGATTCTAATTCGCGACGCGGCGCCTTCCAGATGGGCCGGCGCTGCAACGCGAGTGCTCGACGGCGCCCGTGATGCTTACTGATCTTTGCTGAGCCTTTGAATTCTCCGCATGTTGCCGCGGATTTCGTCGGTCGCTTCCACGATCTGATTGGTGTCGTAGATCACGCGCGGCGTCAGGAACACCACCAGCTCGGTGCGCGCCTTGCTAATGCTCTGCGCGCCAAACAACGCGCCGATGCCAGCGGCAGCCTGTGCAGGAAGGGCACGCCCGCTGAACTCTGCAGGTTGCTCTCCTGAATGATGCCGCCGATGGCCACCGTGTCGCCGTCCTGTACCGTGACCTGCGTCTGGAAAGAACGATTCTGGAATGAAGGCGATTGAATGCTGCTCGATGCCGCGGGCGCCTGCGGGCGAACTCACGTTCTGGTTGATGATCATGGTCACGATGCCGCTCGAGTTCACCCGCGCCATGATGCTCAGCGTCACACCCGAACTGCGGCTGGAGACCGTGTTGGTGAACAGCGAACTACCGCCCTGCTGAACCCCGCCGGCGACCGCCTGCGAGGTCAGCACCGGCACGTCTTCACCTACGTTCAGCGAGGCCCCCACACTGTCAGTCGCGATAATGCTCGGCGCCGCGATCACCCGCGTATGGCTGGCGGTCTCCGACGCCGTCAGCGCGGCCAGCAGCTCATGGCTGCGCAGCACCAGCGCACCTGCGGTGAGCGCGATTCCGGCCGCGCGCCGCTGAGCCGCGGCTAGCGTGCGGCTGAACGGTCCCGTGTCCTTCTGTTCCAGGTAGGCCGTCACGCCGGCCGCGAACGCCCCGCTCAGATCCACTTCATAAATCTTGGCGTCGATCAGCACCTGCCGCGGAGCGCATGTCCAGTTGGCGCAGCAGTCCCAGGATCTGCTCGTATTCCTGCGGCGTCCCCTGAATCAGAATGCGTGTTGTCGAACGGGGTTGGGAATCACGTGCGGCAGCCGCGGGCTGGTTGCCCTGCCCGTTCATCGGGGCATTGCCCAGGTAACTGCCGGTGAGGTCGGCGGAGCGTTTGGTTTTGCTGGATTCGCCGGGTTTTGCGCGACAGGCGACGGCGGACGCCATCGGCGATGTGATTTGAGGATACCCCCGAACCCTGGCTTGCCATAACCCTGGATTGCCGATAACCCGAATATCCCATGGTTTGATAACCCCCATCCCCATCCCGCCGCCCATCATGGCGCCCATCATCTGCAACCGCCATACCCGCCGCCGCCCATCCCCCCATCAACCGCCGCCCCGCCCATACCGTTGCCTGCGCTCATGTTCTGCTGGTTCGCCATCGCCCCGAGCGCCATCAGCGCGAACGGGTTGCCGCTATAGAGCGCCATGATCGCCATCGCCACCGTCTCCGCCCGCGCATACTTCAACCGGTATACGTAGCTGTTCACGGAACCCGCTGAAGACTTCACCGCGATATCCAGCTTGGCGATCCAGGTTTTCACCTGGGCAAAAATTCCAGGGTTCGGCGCCACCGCGATGATGCGTGTTGATGCGGTCCACCGGAATGAATTTGACCGAACCGGCCGCCTTGTCCGAGAGCGCGTAAGCCTTGAAGACTTGATTCCAGCTCGCGCTGCAAATCGCTCGGACGGCTGTTCTCCACTTCGAACAAGCGCACGCCGCTGCCCGGCGAACGTGATCGCTGTCGAACAGCGCGATCAGGTCCATGGTGCGCCTCATGCTGCGCGCGTTGTCTTCGATCAACAACAGGTTGGCCGGCTCGTCACACGCTGATGTAGCCTGGCGCCTTCGCCCAGGAACGGCTTCACCAGATTCTGGATCTCCACCGCCGTGGCATACTTCAGGAACATCAGGTTCATCACCATCCGCTCATCTTCCGGCAGGGTCTTGGAATCCGCATTAACCATCGGATCGAGCGGAAGCTGGGAGATCCGGTTGATCGGCACGATCCGGTAAAGATCCCCCACCTTGATCATCGGCAGCGCCATTCAGCGCGCAGGATGGTTTCGAGCAGCGGCATCATAGTCCACCGGCTTCGACTTCGCCGTAGGTGATAGATGGATGACCGTACCCGCTCGACGCCCGTTGGTCGAGAATGTGGTTGATCTTCAGCCGCTTGGCCAGCAGATCGATCATCTTCGGTCAGCGAAGCGTTGGGCATGATGAAGGCCTGGCCGTCGGTGGATAACCCGCGTGCATCGGTGGCGGGAGCGCCCTCGGCGGCTGTGCCCGTAAGGGCACCCTGGTCAGCGCCCGAGCTGCCTGGCTGGGCTCCCGGCTGGGCTGGTTGCTGAAGCGGCTGGTCCGTCGCTGCGGCTGCACGACGCGGGCGGTGCTGTGATCTGGCCGGTCCGGCGGCCCCCGACCGCTCGTGGAGGAGCAATCTTGTGCCGTTGCCACGGCGCAGAGTTGCGAGGACCGCCAGGTTCAACCGGAGAGCGAAACGCGAAAGGCGCATGATTAGTCCTGTTTGGAAGCGGGTCTTGTTGCCGGCCCGGGCGTTGCGCAGCGCGGCCTTCCCCGAAAAGTCATCCAGTTCCGATATCTTTCTTTCCCACTTCCAGACGCCGAACGGCCCTCAGCTGTTCGAAACGCACACGATGTCGCCATCCTCCGTGGCTCTTGATTCCGGCGCGCCGGTGGCGGCCGCCGCTTTTCGCGGCAGCGCGCGCTCGGGAGAATCCTCCAGTGCGCGTGACCCCGAGCGGGCGTCTTGCGGTGGCAGATCCACTTCTTGCCCTGGGGATCGGTGTAGCGGTAATCGCCGTCCTCGCTCTAGTACGGCGTCCGAGGGAATCGCCGTCGGCTTGGAGCGCGTCGCCCACTTTGAGCGCGGGAGCCTCGCGGCGGCCTTCGGGGTGGCTTAGGGAGGCCGATTTCTTTGGCCCGTGGGGCCGCGGCCGAAAGCGTCAACAGAGCCGACATGCAAACTACAAGAAACAGTTTCATAGAATTCACTCTTTATGTCTTACTTCACCGATCCCAAACGCAGCCTGATTTACTGAACGGCGTGGTACCGACTTCTTCTGAAGCCGCTCAATAAGGTGCCGTCCGGCGTGTTGTCGCTTTGGCTCCGGTAAGCTCCTTGCGCCGAACCCGGTGATGGCACCAGCCCCAGCGCCGTTTTGGGCGCCGGCGGTGCGGCTGGGCCTGCAGCCGCTGCGCGCGAATCCGCCGCCGCTGGCGCCGTGGTATCCGCCATCCCGCGCAGCGAACGACGGGCCAGCTCGCCATTGAAGTTCCAGGCGAATGTGATCTCACTAGTAGTGACGTCAACCAGCTTGAATTGGCCGATGGACTCCTGGCTTAATCGCTTTTTCTGGCATGCCGGGTTTTTCCACCAACAGGGCCATCGGTCCATCCCTGAGATTCATCTGCCCGTGAACGCGCGGGCAGTTCCGCATGGGCGGCGGTGGAGGTTAAGGAGGCGGGTAATTCCACCGGTACATCGGATTGCGGACGGATGAAACAGGAACTTCATCGCCACGTCCTTATAACCCGAAGGCAGCACCGGAGGGTCGTTGCAGCGGCGTGGGATGGCGGAGCCGGCGCCGGTGAAATACGGGCCCGGCGCAGCGCGCGGCCTCGCGCGCGCTCGCCGCCTTATACTCGTTGCGTGAACCGTACGCTGCCATAAACCACTTACGATTGCCAGCGCACGGCGTTCAACAACATCAATCTGCGATTCACAGCGCGCCCCGGTATTCTTTGGGACCAGTCTCTTAGATACGACACCCGAGAGAGTCAGCCGCACCTGTGACTCGTCTTGTTCTTATCGGTGCCGCCGTTGACCTGGATTTCGTTGGTGGAGAGCATTTCCGGCTCGTTGGCCAGCGCGGCCAGCAGGTTCACCAGTTGCTCGATCAGGCAGGTGAAGCGCGCCGTCACCGAAGCCTCGCCGTAATCGCTGCCGAAGAGCCTTGATGCGCATCGTCCTCCACGCCGCGGATGTCGATCCCGTTGGACGCGCCCGCTGGTGCATCAGTTCCTGCAGCTGGGCCTGCGCCTGCGCGCCGGTCTCCGCCTTGAGCATTCCCTTCTCGCGCGATTCGAGTTCGCCGCGAGGCCTGCTTCATCAGCGCTTCTTTGCCGGGAACGGTGGCCGCGACCTGGCGCAGCCTCTCCAGGCGCTTCTCGGCCATCGGGACGGATTCCGACGCCGTAACCACGGCAGGCTGAGCGGTCGGCCAGCACCACGAAACGGAGGATCAGGATCAGGAGCGACGCCGGCGAATCAGAGGATGGCAGTCTTGCGCTCGAGCGTACCGAGGTCCATTTTCATCTGCCCTTCCGCCCGGTTGGTGCGGATCTGGAAGGTCTCGCCAGTCGGCAGCGGGGAGCGGACATCTGGATTTCGGTGCTTCTCAAAGAGCGGAGACGCGTCCAGGATCTTCAACAGCGGCGCGGTCTGCGGCGTCTCGCCGGCGATGCGCACCGTGTCGCGCGCCAGAGCGATGTTGTTGCTCCAGGCCGGGGGTTCCAGCAGGTGCGTCAACTCGTTCAGCGCGTCGAGATCCATGCGGGTCTGTTTGCGAAACTGGTCGAGCAGTCGTGCGCGGGCGCGGGCCAGGCGGTTCCTTGTCCAGTGAATCGGCGCGCCGGTGCAGCGGTTCCACTTGGCGATCTCGGCGTTGATTTGTTTGAGATACTGTTTCTCGCTCCAGGAGGCGTAGACCGCCATGGAACCGGCCACCAGGAGAAGGAGGGCGGCCAGCACCACAGTGCGGGATGAACACCGCCCGGGAATTGAAGCGGCGGTATTCCGGCGGTAGAACATTGGCCGCCGGAGCGAAACCGGGGACAGGCCCCGGACAGGGCCGTCGCATACGGCAGCGCATTGCGGGAGATATCGTTCTGCACCGGATTGACGGCCGGCTTGGGCAGCATCTCTTCCAGAGTCCTGGGAGCGGTATCGGCCGCGAGGCGTAGTCTGGAGAGCGCCAGCATGGTGGCGCGCTGCGGGGCCAGGTCGAATTCCGCGCTGAACAGCGGGCGCGACGGGCTCTCGCCGTAGACCTCCACCGCGCCGCCGGCCGAACGGCTGAGCGCCACGAACCTCCCTCGCCGTGTCCCGCCGCCATTCAACCGGATGGCGGCGTGTACCGCCGCCGCGGAAAACGTGAAGCTGCGCACGGCGATCACCGGCTTCGACAAAGAGGCGACATAGCGCTCGATGGTGCTTCGCAGGGCAATACCCACCAGCACGCCGCCGTAGGCCAGCGGCGACCAGCCCCACACCACATCGTTCTTCGCCGTAGGGGTGTAGGGTATCCAGTTGGAAGCGGATGGCGCCTTCGATATCCTTGGCCGCCACGCCAGGCAGCGCAATCTGCCGCACGATGACTTCGCGCGGCGCGGCAGCAGCACCGTGGCACTGAGGCGCTCCACGCCCGCCGCCTTCAGGGAAAGCGCGTGTACTCGGCGCCCCACTCGGCCGCGGGGCGCGAGGCATAAGTCTGCTGATGGTCAGGCGGCCCAGCACCTGAATCTTGTTAGGGACGCACGCGCGTGATCGCGACTTCCAGATCCGTGGCGGCCGATTTCCAGGCCCACGCCGGAGCCGAAGGCGAGCAGCTTGCTGAAATCTTTGGAGATGGCAGGAGTCCAGGGGCATCGGGCTAATTGCTCCAACGTCGCGTCGTACCAGCGCAGGATGTGGATGGGGGTGGAGTAACTGGAAGGCATGTACTTGACCTGCGCGGCCACGGTGCGCTTCATGTCGGAGAGCTGCCCGTTGGCCAGACGCGCACGCGCCGTGGCGCGGATGGTGAACGATAGAGTTGCCCTCCAGGCGCAGCATCTGCCCTCCCGGACCGAGCATGGGGACCAACTGCCCGATGCGTTCCCGAGTGACCAGGGCGCGATCCGCCGCTGCCGCAGCAGCAGCTTGGATGCCATCCGGCGTGATTCCGATCGCGGCCAGGACGGCGGGGTCGGCGGTATTGGCATCCACCTGGCTTTTGGAGCCGAACACGGAGAGGCAGTCCACCAGCCCGCTGCGCCGTATCAGGCGGGCTTCGCCGGGTCCGGAGTTCGACCCAGGGCCGGGACGTAGGTACCGTAAAAGAGCTCGGGGGTAATGCCTCTCACCGATAGTAATTCCTCTATCTCTTGAAGAGACGCTGCGCGGTACGGGAAAAGACGGACCCCATGGCTGAGAAGTGGGGGATTCCCGCCAGCAGGCGCGTCCGCCCCGCCGGGCTGATGATGGCCGCGAGGTGATCTCCACCGCCGGTCCGGGGTCCACGTTCGAGGGCTATCAGCAGGCGCATCAACTGTTCCGGAGGAATGTTGTTGACGTCCAGCTTGGCGGTCTTCCGGGATGAGTTCCGACGTGCGCCACGCCGGTAGGGAAATGTGTAGTCCATCCAGGTCGCGGAGCCCTGTTTGATCTCGCGCTCTTCTCCCTGTTGGACGGTGACGCCCAGAGCAGTTCGACTGGCGGCGCGGTCTACGGCGCCCGTGGCCAGATAGTAGCCGCGCATCTCGTCCGACGCTCGGTGGAGGTGCGGTCGGTCTCGCCGCGGACGGTGTTGGCCAGCGAGAACGCGACAGCGGCCAGGGCGGCGGAGATCCACAGCGACCGTCAACGAGCGCGCTGCCGCGCCGGGACAGGACCGCTGCCCTTACGGTCGCGGCTCGATCTGGAACATGCCTACCGCGGCATGTGCCGCGACACAGGCGAGCGGTCGTCTTAACAGCCAGGAACCCAGATAATCGCCATATGGAATCTCCGGTGACCGCAGAAGACGTGGATGGGGGCGACCATGGTGATGGGCTGCAGACGCGCCGGCGTCCGGATCGAGCGGCTGCCATCTCGATGCGGACGGCTCGCGGCCAGGTCGGGACCGACGAAGCGTGGATGAACCAGCGCAGCGGCAGTCGGCCTGGTCCATCCGGCTGAGTCCAGGTAGGAGAAGCGGCAGAAGGCCAGTTTGTCGGCGAGCACGAAGGAACCCGGCCCGGCCGTCACGGGCAGCGAAAGAACTTGCGCGGAGTGAGGCGCAGAGCGGCCGGCCGCCGCGCGGACTCTGATACGGAATCTCGTTGACCACCAGGCGGACGCCGCGCGGCCTTCGGCGCCCGGGATGACGAAGATCTCCAGAATCTGCGGCTGTCCGCGCCACGCCTGCCTTGCAGCGAAAACGTGGAAACCAGCCGCAGCATCTGGGCTCGCCCTGGAAGAAGGCTGCATTCGGTGCCGCCGCCACCCCCCAGTGCCACGCGCCGCACGGCGCAACCACCGGGATCAGGCCTTCGAGTTCCTGCTCCAGAATGCGCTGCGCTCCGGCGACGCGCCGGTTGTCCATCAGCCGGGTCTGGGTCTTGCGAGTAGGCATTGAGGCCGATGCGCAAGGCGAACAGCAGCCCAGACCGAGAGCATGCTCAGCAGAGCAGTGACCGCGATCAGCAGCTCCATCAGCGTGACGCCGGCGCTAGGACGCGCTTCATCGCAGGACCCCGGCACGCAAATCTTCCTGCGCGCAGGATGCGCCGTCGGTAGCTGTCGAGCGGGAACGTCCGGCGCTGGTCGCCGGCCATCCACCAGATTTCCAGCTCGATCCGGTCGAGCGCGTAACTCGCCCGGCCGCGGGCGTGGGCGACGATCTCTCCGCCGTGGTGACCTGCGCGCGCCATCCGGAATCCAGGCCGCCGGTCAGTGCGGGTCGGAAGACAGCCTCCTGCGGCACGTCTGCGCGGCAGCGCGGGGATCGGCCAGCAGGCTCGTTCATGCGCAGACGCGCCAACTGGACCACGCGGTCGTAGTCGCGGCAGGCGGGCGGCATTGCGCGTCGCGCTGGTAGATGCCGCCATCAGACCGCGCCACCGCGATCGCCCATGATGGTGGTGGCGACAATCATTTCGAGCAGCGTGAATCCGCGCTTGCCGGTCATTGAGCCACGGTTCATTGACAGCGACGCTTTCCACGCGCGGAAAGCCGGTCATGGGGTCGAGACGCGCAATCCGGCGCGTGCGCGTCGCGGCGGTTGGCCAACTGGATTGCCGATGCCGCGGCACGGTGGCGCCCGGAGAAGAGGATGCGGCGCGGCAGCGAGGGGTCGGTGCCCTCTTCGGCCTGGGGCAGTACTGCTTCGATGGTGACGCCGTCCGGCATCTCGAGTTCGCGCGTGAAGCCCGGCTCGTTGGAGTACAGCGTTGAGCTTCGGTTCTCTTGAGAGAGATGATCAAGGCGCGACCGGGACTGCTGGCGGCGCTCGGCGCGATTCACGGCGCCGTTGAGGAAGGTGGCCACCGGAATCAGCCGGCGGAAACCGATGCGCACGTTGTCCACTCCGGCGGAGATCGGCGGGAAAGCTGATGCCCACAATCAGCGCGATGATGGCCACGACCACCACCATCTCGACGAGGGTGATGCCGCGGCGGGAAGCGGCAGCGCTCAGCGCGGCTCTGATGGGCCTATTTATTCTTCCAACTGAGGATGTCGGCATTGATCCTTCGCCGCCGGGTTGGCCGTCGGCGCCGAGGCTGACGATCTCCGGTTCGTCGGCCTGATGTTCGCCGGGGAAGCGGTAGATGTAGTCGCGGGCCCAGGCGTCCTTGGGAATGTCCTTGCGGCATGTACGGGCCAGTCCACTGGTTGACGTCCGCGGGCTTGACGCGCAGCGCCTGCAGGCCCTGCTCGCTGGTGGGGAAGGTGCCGGTATCGAGTTTGTAAGTGCCCAGCGCGGTCATGAAATTATCGATCTGGGAACGCGGTGACCGTGACCTTCGCCTGCATCGGCTCGCTTAAACAGGCTGGGTCCCACGAGAGCCACGAACAGCCCGATGATGGTCACCACCACGAGCATTTCGATCAGGGTGACGCCGGCCTGCCCGGGCGTTTTCGATTGCGTTTCATAGTTTGGGCCATAATTATATCGCCACGTCGTTGATGCTCGTAATCGCGAGCAGCATACTCAGAATCAGCGCGCCGATCAGCACGCCCATCACCAGGATGACCACCGGCTCGAAGATCGCGGTGAAGCGCCGGATGGAAGCGCGCGTATCGGTTTCGTAGATTTCCGCCATGCGGGCGAACATCTGGTCGAGGCCGGCCGGTCTCCTCGCCCACGGTCAGCAGGTGCGCGGCCAGCGGCGGGAACACTCCAGCCTTGCGCATGGGGCCGGCGATGCCTTCGCCGCGCTTGACGCCCATGCGCGACGCCAACCAGGCGCGCCGGAGATGGTCTTGTTGTTCAGCGTAGCGGCGGCGATCCCGATCGATTGCACCAGCGGCACGGAGTTGCCCACCAGGGTTCCCATGGCGCGCGCGAAACGCGGCGGTCTCGGCCTTGAGCAGCGCGTCGCCCAGCAGCGGAAGCTTGAGGCGCGCGCCGTCCCACCAGAGGCGTCCGGCGACGGTGCGGGTGTAGACCCGCCAGGCGATCAGGGTGACGACGATGGCGAGCGCGCCGACCCACCACCAGGCGGTCACCACGTTGCTCGCTTCGAGCATGATCTGGTGGGCGTCGGGATCTTCATGCGTGGAATCGCTGAAGATGCTGGCGAAGCGCGGCACCACGAATGTCAGCAGGAGCACGATCGACGCCAGGCCGACGCCGGCGAGCAACGCCGGGTAGATCATCGAGGAGATGATGTAGTTGCGCAGGTCGTCGCGCGAGCGTTCGAACTCGGCCGAGGCGCTCGAAGATCACCGGCGAGCGAGCCGGAGCGCTTCGCCGGCGCGCACCATGTTGATGTACAGGTCGCTGAAGTAATCCGGGTGCGTGGCCAGGCTGTCGGCCAGCGAGCGGCCGCCCTTGAGCACGCGCAGGACCGTCGAGCACGATGAAGCGGAAGCGCGGCGCGCTCGGTGAGTTCGCGCGGTGATGCTGAGCGCGCGGTCGAGCGGCACGGTGGCGTTGAGCAGCGTGGAAAGTTCCTGGGTGAAGAAGAGGACGTCGCGGCGCCGCCTTGCCGAAGGACGGGCAGTTTGAGTTCGATGGCGACGCTTTGCGGGGGCGACGCCGACGTAGATCGGGGGTGAGTCCCTGTTTGCGGAGTTCGCGCGCGATCAGTTTGTCGTTGTCGCCGGTCAGGCTGCCGGTGCGGATCTTGCCATCGCTGGCGACGGCGCGGAAAAAAGAAAGTCGAGGCCATCAGCGACCTCGTGCACGAGGAATACGCGCTCGACGCGCAGACGAACGCAGAGCTCGAGATCGAGACGGATCTGCTCGGCGCTATCGTCAGGCTGCGCTCTGCTGTCTCTGGGCTGGTTCTCATCATCCTAGAATTCCTGCGTGACGCGCATGACTTCTTCCACCGTGGTCACGCCGTCCTCGGATCTTGCGCCAGCCGTCTTCGCGCAGATTGCGCATGCCGTTCTTGCGCGCGGTGCGGGTGAGGACGCTGGCATCCGCGTTGTTCATGATCAGCTTGCGGATTTCGTCGTTGACATCCATCATCTCGAAGATGCCCATGCGCGAAGTGTAACCGCGGCCGTCGCACTCGGGGCAGCCGGCGCCGCGCCACGGTCGACACGTTTTCGCCTTCGGGAGAGAGCACCGTGCCGTTGGGCTGCTTGCAGTGCTGGCAGATGCACGCGCACCAGGCGCTGCGCCAGCACGGCCACCAGCGAACTGCGTGATCAGGTAGTTTTCCACGCCCATGTCGGTCAGGCGCGTGATGGCGCTCGGGGCATCGTTGGTGTGCAGCGTGGAGAACACCAGGTGGCCGGTGAGCGCGGCGCGGATGGCGATATCGGCGGTTTCGCGGTCGCGGATTTCGCCCACCATGATGACGTCCGGATCCTGGCGGACGATGTGGCGCAGTCCGCTGGCGAAGGTCAGCCCGATCTGCGGATTGACGTGGATCTGGTTGATGCCGTCCATCTGGTATTCCACCGGGTCTTCGATGGTGATGATCTTCTTGTCCGGCAGGTTGATGCGTTTGAGCGCGGAATAGAGCGTGGTGGATTTGCCGCTGCCGGTGGGGCCGGTGACCAGGAAGATGCCGTGGGGCAGGCTGGTGAAATGCTCCATGCGGCGACAGCATGTGGTCGTCGAAACCCAGGCGGCGGAGGTCGTAGAAATCGCCGGCGGAGCGATCCAGCAGACGCATCACGACGCTTTCGCCGTAGAGCGTGGGCAGGGTGGAAACGCGCAGATCGACTTCGCGGCCCAGCGATCTTGATCTTGATGCGGCCATCCTGCGGCAGGCGGCGCTCGGCGATGTTGAGCTTGGCCATCAGCTTGAGGCGGCTAGATGATCGCGGCCTTCAGTTCGCGCGGCGGCGGTTCCTGATTGAACAGCACGCCATCCACGCGGAAGCGGACGCGGAATTCCTTCTCGAACGGCTCGATGTGAATATCGCTGGCGCGCTTCTCGATGGCCTCGGCGATCATGGCGTTGACCAGGCGGATGACCGGAGCCTCGCTCGCCATGTCGCGCAGGTGTTCCAGATCTGCCGGCCTGCTTCGTCGTCGCCCTCGGCGTGAGGTGCCGCTGTTCGGTCTCGCCGTAATTGCGGTCGATGGCGTCGAGGATTTCCTGCTCGGCGGCGAGCGCGGTGCGGACCTCGCAGGCCGCTGAAGGCGCGCACCGCGGCGATGGTCTCGAAATCCAGCGGATCGGCCATCGCGATGGTGAGGACGCCGTCCGCCAGGGCGATCGGGATGGCGCGGCACTGGCGCAGGAAGCGCTGCGAGAGGCCTTCGATTTCAGGCGCGGCGGGCGGCACGCCATCCACTGCGACCAGCGGCACGTCGAGCTGATCGCTGAGCGCGGCGAGCACATCGCGGTGGGCCACGGTGCCCATGTCCACCAGGATTTTGCCGAGCTTATCGCCCCGCTCCAGCTGGAGTTCGAGCGCGCGCTCGATGTCTTCGGCCTCGATCTTGCCGCGTTCCAGCAGGATCTCGCCGAGGCGCATGTTGCGCGGGCCAAGCGCGGCGGCGGCTGCCAGATGTGGAATCGGCGGCGGGGTCGGGATGCGGGGGCAGCGTGGCGGCCACTAGCGTTCTTCCGTTTCGACCTTGCCGGCGGCGGCGGAGGCGCGGTCCGCCCGCATGATGACTTGCGCGGGCATGCCCGTGGTGTCTTCCCACGGGCCGTACCACAGGCGGACCACCAGCACCATCTGCTGGCCGGCGGGAATCTGGGTGAATGCCGCCGCCATGTTGCGCATCATTTCCTTCATGCCCGTCTTGAGAAGCGGCAGGCGTTCCACACGCTGCTTGTGAACTCGCGCCGCCAGTTCCGGCGGAATCTTCGGCCGGCCCGGCATGAGGCCGGGGTGACTACCAGGCTGACCTCGCTGGTGACCACAACCCCGTAGTCATCCAGCTGAACCGCGCGAAAGTCGCCCATCAGCTCCATCGGTTCGTTGACATCGGCCAGGCTGGCGAGGCGGTAGTTGAAGGTCCGCTCCAGGTCTTTCATGGCGTCGAGCGGGATTCGGGCCGCCTTGGACGCGGGCAGGTTGGAAGAGGCGATGACCGCCGCCGGCTTGACCTGGCACCACGCCGGGGCCAGGCTCAGCAAGAGAATCGCGAAGCCGGGTTTCATTTGGCGTCCCCGTTTTCGGACGGCTGGGCATTTCCGGCGGGCTGCGCCTCGGGCCAGCACCCTGGTGACCTGGGCGCGCTTGCGATTGGCGTCGAGCTCGCCGGCCATCCAGCGGACGCTTCTCAGAGTTTCGTCGCTCTGGCGCTCGAAATAGGCGACCAGTTCCTTGTTCTTTGCGGTCTGGCGGGCCTCCACGGCGGCCACTGCCTGAGCGACGGCCTGCTGGATCTGCTGCTGAACTTCCTGCGGAGAAGGAGACACGGCGGCCACGGGAGTGACCGCCGTGCGATCCGGCGCGGAGCCGGACGGGTGGCAGCAAAATAGAAAATCGACGCGGAGAGCATGGCGGCGGAGGCGAACCCCAGGCGCGCGGTGGATCCCCAGAAGCCGCTGAGCCAGCGCCGCACGGGCGAAGGCTCGAAAATCTGGTCGCTGACGAAACGCGATGCGTTGGGGAATTTCCTCGTCGCGCAAAGAGAAGAGAGCCGCCTCGGTCAACTGCAGGCGCTCCAGCTCTTCGCGGCAGGGGGGACAGTGATTGACGTGGGCTTCCACCTGAACTCGCTGCGGGGACGGCAGTTCGCTGGAGGAAGTATTCCTTCAAATCGAATGGCGAGCAACTCATGACAAACCTCTTGCCTTCATGGGAGCCAGCTCGATTTTGAGGAGTTCGAGCGCCGTATAGACACGAGACTTGATGGTGGAAACCGGACAGGAGAGAATCTCCGCCATTTCCTCGAACTTGAAGCCCTGGTAAACCTTGAGCACGATGGCTTCGCGCTGGTCCACGGAGAGGCGGTCCAGCGCGCTGGCCACGGCCAGGGAGAGTTCGATGGGGAAGATCGAGCTTCCGCCCACGGTAACCTGGGTCTCCCGTGGCTGCGGGCTCGATTTCATCCACGTCGGTCTCCGGCTTCCGCTTGCGGAACATGCTGTACGCCTCGTTGTGCGCGATGCGGTACAGCCAGGGGGCGAAACGCCCCGGATCGTCCAGCTTACGGAGGTTCTGATAGGCTTTCAAGAAAGCGTCCTGCGTCAAGTCCAGAGCGTCTTCGCGGTTGGCCGTAATTCGCAGCAGATAATTGTAGACACGCTTTTCCCACCGGGAGACGAGGAGGTTGAAGCTCTCCACGTTGCCCCGGGTTGCCTGGCGAATCAGGTCGGCATCTTCGACCGCCCGAAAAATCAAATCTCTGGCTCCTTGTGACTAGACGCAGTACGCCCGCAAAAAGTCGGACGGGATGCCTATAGTTTAGCGGGATTTGGACGGGTCGGGGTGTTTCGGCGCTACAATACGGGTGGTGGTTCGTATCTGGCTGGCGCTGGCGGTCCTGTGTGCCGGGGACGGCCAGGGAGCAGGTCCATCCTACTCCGCTGCCGGGATTGTCAATGCGTCGAGCTTCACTGCAGGGCCGTTCGCCCCGAATTCCGTGATCTCGGTCTTCGGAGACGGCTTGGCCCGTGACGAGCACAAGTTGCTGGATGCCGACCTGGTCAAATGCCCTTCTTCGCTAGTGGGGGCACGCTGCCTTCCCCTGGAGTTGAACTTACGTCCGGGTGTACGTGCAGGACCAGCCGGTACCGCTGTTGTACGTCGGCCCAAAGCAGATCAATTTCCTCATGCCCAGCTTGATACCCGCCGGTCCCGTGCCGGTCCGTGTGGTGACCGAAGGCATTACGGGTCCGGAGATCACGGTCACGCTGGCGGATGCGGCGCCGGCGCTGTTTTCGATGGCAGGCGGATACGCCATCGCAACTGACGCGGCGGGCAAGTTGTTGACGGCGGACGCTCCGGCACACGCCGGCGATATCGTGGTGATCTACCTGACCGGGCTGGGCAGGACTTCGCCCAACCCGGCGATGGGGAATCCCCAACTATGCGGCCTCCATGGTAGTCGTCCGCTTCGCTGAAAGTGACGTTGAACGGAGACGGGGTAGATCCGATGCTGATTAAATATGCCGGCCTGACACCCGGGGTCGCCGGGCTGTATCAGATCAATCTCGAGATGCCGAAGGAAATCGGAAACGACCCGGAGATCCGGGTCACGGCAGGAATCCGGCCGGCGCAAACCGGGCTTAAACTGCCGGTGCGCTGAGGGAATCGGAGCAACTTTCCGGGCAGGTGCCGCGTTAAACCATATAGGCTAGAAGAGCAGGAGCGTTTTGGATGTCGATACGGCCAGTGCTGGTAACTACTTTTGTCGTCGCGGGATTGTTGTCCGCCCAGGAGGCTGCCCCAGCCGGTTGATTTCACGGTTCAAACCGGGACCAAGGTGCCGTTGAGCCTGATCAACAGCATCAGCACCAAACACTCGGCGGAAGGCGACCGCGTTTACCTGGAGACGGTCTTCCCGGTGCTGGTGAACGGGCGGATTGTGGTGCCGGTGGGCAGCTATGTAGCCGGCACGGTGACCCAGACTCAGAAGCCAGGGCGGGTGAAGGGCCGCGGCGAACTCTACGTGCGCTTCGATTCGTTGACCCTGCCCAACGGCGTGACGCGCGATTTCCACGGCCGCATCGGCAGCATGGATGGCAACGCCAAGGATGAACTGGACCGGGCGGAAGGCAAAGTGAAGAGCGAAGGCAACAAGAGCGGCGACGCCAAGACGGTCGGCGAGGCGGCGGCCGCGGGCGCTAGTATCGGAACGCTGGCGGGCGGCGCGGCTGGAGCACTACGGCATGGGCGCGGGAATCGGCGCGGCGGCCGGTGCGGCGGCAGGCATGATCGGTGTGCTGTCTTCGCGCGGTCCGGACGCGGTGCTGGCGCGCGGAAGCACGCTCGAGATGGTGCTCGACCGGCCCGATCAGCTTTACGGAAACCGACTTGAATTTCGGCAACTATCAGGCGCCGCGGGCGGCCATCGCGGGCGCGCCGGACGCCAATGGCGCTGGACGCTCCACGCTGCCCTTGCCGCGACGGCGTGACTGGAAAGCAACCTTAGGCTTCAAGCTGAAAAGCAAGCTTCACGCGAAGCGCGCAAAGAAGAAGCCCGTTTGTTTCTTGGCGTGCGGCGCCAGTTGACGTGGTACACCTTTCGCCTGGTGGCGGCATCGTTGAAATGCGAAGTGAAGCGCCGCCTCCCCAGCGCGCTAACCTGTAGCGATGGATAAACTGCGAGGCAAAGGTCGCGCTGGTCACTGGTTCCAGTCGCGGCATCGGCCGCGCGATCGCGTCGGCACTGGCCCGGGCGGGCGCCGACTGGCGATCAACTACAAGACTCGCGCCGCCGAGCGCGAAGGACGCCGAAAGTGAGATTACGGGCCTGGGCCGCCGTTGTGCCGCCATTCAGGCCGACGTCTTCGCTGCAGCGGAGTCGATCGCCTGGTGGATGCCGTTCGCATGGAACTCGGCCACATCGACATCCTGGTGAACAACGCCGGCATCGCTCGCGTGCAAACCATTGAAGAGATCACCGAGAAGGATTGGGACGAACTGATCGCGGTCAACCTGAAGTCGTGCTTCCTGGTGACGCAGGCGTGCTGCCCGGCATGCGCGCGCCGCTGGGGCCGCATCATCAACCTTTCCTCGGTTGGCCGCGCACGTCGGCGGCGTGGTCGGCGCGCACTACGCAGCGTCAAGGCAGGTATACTCGGGTTGACGCGCTGCTACGCATCGCGCCTCGCCAGGAAGGCATCACGGTGAATGCGTTTCACCGGCGCTGATCGAGACCGGATGGTCTGACCGGCCTGAACGCCGCGACCGCATCCCCATCATTACCGTTTCGGCGCGGGCGACAAGTGGCGAAGCCGCCCTGATGCTGGCGAATAACGGCTACATTACCGGGCAGACGCTGCACGTGAATGGCAGCTGAGCATGAGTTGATGGAGTTCCCTCGCCAAGCCACGCGCGGACGCTCAGGTAAACCATCGAGACGTAACAATATCGAACATAACGTAGAACAACAGATGATGGCGGGCATCTCACCATCCGCCAGCGACGCGCACATCGCGGTGAAGGCCATCCCGATCAGCGCTACCCACCCGCCACGGCGCCCGGGCCCAGGCTGCGGCGCTGCGTCTAAAAAAGCAACGTCCCGACGATATCGCCAGACCGAGAAAGGCCAAAGAAATAACGCCGATATACTACTCATGCTCGAACTGGCTTCTTTAATTCGGCTCCAGAACAGAAAACGCCCGGCTCGTCGAAACCGCGGATACCCGGTACGCATGTCAGAATTGCCCAGGTTCGGACGCTGAACATATACTTCGTCTCCAGCGAGAGAATGAGTGCCGTGTAAGCGTCGCGGGGATGCGTCAGGTAGAACAAAGCAAGCCGCCGTAAAAATGCGGCTTCCGGAATGCCGCTCCGCAAGCCGGCGTCTCCATCGGTGAGCCCTGGGCGACGGTGCGCATTCCGATATACCGGCGGTAAGTTCGTCCATCCCCAGCGCCGAGATCGTCTGCTCGACGTTCTTCGAGTGGGGCAATATCCGGTAGAACGCCATGGTGAATACGCCGTGGGGCGTAATCCCGACGGGGCACTCTTCCCTGATCCACACCGCCGCCAGGAGCACTATATGGATGCTGCGGCCGCCATCATCCACTTTTTCCATGTTTACTTGGGGATGGCCCCTGCCAGCAAAGAGCGGTACCAGCCAAAATCCTAAGATCGCATGCTGCGCTTTGGGTGACGGCCAGCGCACAGCAAACAACAAAGCAGAGCCCGTCCGCCCGCCGCCCCCATCGCAACCAGCACAAATAAGGACATCGCTGCATGATGAAAAAGACGACCAGTACGCGACATCATGTAAAACAGGTTTAGATAACTGACGTACATCACGTCCGTGAAGCAGAGAGAAAAATAAAATGCGTTTGCGAGCCGCAGTGCGCGGCGCGTCATCGAAGCGATCTCTCGAAGCGGATGAACGCCACCGAAGGCGCTCGTGATGCAGCCCGGTGATCGCCTGATCCTGAAATAAGCATCGCTGCCGGGCGAAGCGTCATTCCACGATCGCGCCGTCATGACCAGGTGCTCCGACGGAGTAGAACCCAGCCCGGTAGCGTTTCGGGATCGAACTTGTATCGGTGGCGGCCCATGCGTTTTCATCCTCGATGGGAGCAGTGGACGAAGACTCCGATAACCTGCGAAATCTCCATGTTCCGCCGATCCACTACAAGCGGCAAGAAAATCTGGTAACCAACGACTACGGACGCCAGCGCAAGAAATGCAGTGCGGGAGGTTATCATGATGCGCGGCCGCTATATTAGCCAATGATGGCGCATGAATTATGGCGAACCAGCCGCTAAGATCGTTTCATGCACTATCGAACCCTGGGTAGCACGGGAATGCGCACGTCACGTGGTCGGTGTCGGCACCTGGCAATTTGGCGGGAGTGGGCCCATGACTTCTCGCAACCGGAGGTCGACCTATATCCTGGATCAGGCCGCGGCCTGCGGCATCAATTTTATCGATACCGCCGAATGTTACGGCGATCATCTTTCGGAACGATTGATTGGCGACTATCTGAGCCGCCGCGACCGCTCGCGATGGATTGTGGCACACAAAATTCGGCCACTACTTCCACAGTTTCATGCGCCGCACGGACGATTATACAGTCGACAGCGCGCGACTCAACTGGAGTCTTCCTTGCGATCGCTCCGCGTGGAAACAATCGACCTTTACCAGTTTCATTCAGGGATCGACGATTCATTCCGCAACGCACGAACTGTGGACGATGCTCGATGAACGAAGCGCGCCGGGCAAGATCCGCCACCATGGGCGTCTCCATCCTGGGAAAGGGCGGCGTAACCCAGGCCAAAGAGGCGCGGGAGCGTTGGCGCGGAGGTATTGCAGGTAGTTTATAACCGGCTCGACCGGCGTCCCGAACAGGATTACTTCCCACACGCGCAACGAGGACAGCTTGGTATCCTCGCCCGCGTACCATTGGCAGAAGCGGACTACTGACCGGTAAATACAAACCCAGGCGCCGCCTTCCTGCCGAACGACTACCGCTCCACTCTGGATGCCGAAAAGCTGAAGCGCGACCTTGAGGAAGTGGAACGCATACGGGCTGCCGAAGTACCCGAAGGTATCCCGATGGCGCAGTGGGCCCTTGCCTGGTGTCTCCGGAACACCGCGGTTTCCACGGTGATCCCCGGGCTGCAAAGACGCTGCCCAGGTTCGAGCCAACGCAGCCGCGCGCCGACCTGGTAGACGGATAGTGTATCACACGGGCGAATCATGCATATCCATCTATCGTGGCAACGCCGTCCACAATTCGATACGCAGTATGGTCGAATATCGAAGTCGATTTCTCGCATGACGGTCTGCGCTTGTCGCCGAGGTCAGATCTGGTGAAATCGAGAAACTCCGCGGCCAGCTGGGTGCTGAGAGGCCAAGTTACACCGCCTTGGTCGTCAGAGCGTTAGCGCTTGCGCTGAGAGACTTCCTTATGCGCAATCAAAGGATCGTTCGAGGCAGATTTTTCCGCTGTTGAGATCCCGCATTCAAGAATTCGACCACTCGGACATTACGAGTGGCGACAGAACGTGATTTGCCAGGCGTAACCAATGTCGCTTCCGTCGATATCTTGAGAAGCGCGGAAGATCTCTCCTGCCGGCAATCAACAGCATTTTGAAAGGCTCGCGCAATCAGATGAAGCACCAATGAAAACTGGAGAAAACAAAAGTTTTCATGACCGCCAGGCCGCGCTGGCTTTTTCGCTTTCTCGTCGAAGTTTCCCAACTGGTTTCCAAAGGCATGGGTCGACTATCGCGGAGGCGCGGCGGTGGTGAGTTCGCCTGCCAAGTATGGGGCAGATACGCTTGTGACCAGTTGGAGCCTGGCCAATCGGAGTTTCCTTTGGATTCGTGAAGGAACGCCCGGTCGTCGGAGACGGGAAGGTGGTCGCTTGCCCGACGTTTAACCTGATTCTCAACTTTGTCGGAGAATCATGGCCGGGCTCGCGCGGACGGTTCTTCGCTCGCTTAAAGGGTATTTGGAGAATCCTCACCTCTTGACTTCCGGCCTCGGCGGATGTGATCATCCGCCTAAATGAAACGCCAGGGTCTCGCTACGACCCTGCTCGCCCTTGCCTCGGCTGCCGCCCAGCAGGAGTTCACCGCCGCCGACTATGCTGCGCGCCGAGAAACTCATGAGCTACAACACCGACGCCGCTCGTGCCTCGCTCCGGCGTGCGGCCCACCTGGCTGGCCGACGGAGCAGCTTCTGGTACCGCGTCACCACAACGGAGGCGCCGAGTTCGTATTGGTGGATCCCGTCAAAGGCACGCGCGCGGCCGGCCTTCGACCATTCAAAGCTCGCCGCCGCGCTTTCTCTGCCGCGCACCGGCCGGAATTACGCCGCAAGCGACGCTCCCCTTCCAGGAAATCGAGGTTCTCCGCCAGGATGCGACGAACGTCCGTGACCGTGCAGGCGGGCGGGCGCTGGAAGTGCGACGTGAAGGGCGCGAAGTGCGTCGCGGAGGAAGGCGCGGCGACCGCCGCGCGGACGCGTGTGGACCGGAGCGAGGCGTGAGCCGCGGCGCAGAGGCGCGGCGGCGGAAGTCCTGTCGCCGGCTCGAAGCTGAACGCCGCCTTCATCCGCGACTGCAACCTCTGGGTGCGCGACGTCGCAACCAATACAGGAGACCGCAGCTCACCACCGACGGCGTCAAGGACTTCGGCTACGCCACCGACAACGCGGGCTGGACGCAAGCAGCGACCGGCCCGATCGTGGTGTGGTCGCCCGATTCCAAAGCGATCGCCACCTTTCAGCAGGATCAGCGCGGCGTCGGCGAAATGTATCTGGTGGAAACGCAAGGTGGGCCATCCGACGCTGCAGGCGCTGGAAGTATCCGCTGCCCGGCGACGAGGTCGTGACCACGATCCAGCGCGTCACGATCGATCTGGATGGGCCTGCGCGTGGTGCGCCTCGAAACTGCCGCCCGACCAGCACCGCTCCACGCTCTGCGACAACGTCGCCTGCCGCGGCGGCGAATGGGCCGACGTTGCAGTGGGACGCGGATGGCGCGAAGCTCGCCTTCGTCAGTACGTCGCGCGATCATAAGCAGCGAAGTGCTGCGCATCGCCGACGCCACCACCGGCGCGGTGCGCGACGTGCTCGAAGAGAAAGTCGCCGACGTTCTTCGAGTCGCGGCAACGGCCGCGTCAACTGGCGCTACCTGCCGGAGTCCAGCGAAGTTCATCTGGTTCAGCGAGCGCGACAACTGGGGCCACCTCTACCTGTACGATTCTGAGACCGGCAAGCTGAAGAATCAGATCACCAACGGCGAGTGGAACGTCACGCAGCTGTTGCGCGTGGACGAGAAGAATCGCGCATGCTCTACTTCCTCGGCGTGGGCCGCGAGAAGGGCGCGACCCGTATTTCATCCACTTCTATCGCATCGGGTTCGACGGCAGGAAATCTCACGCTGCTCACGCCGGAGGACGCGAATCACGACGTGTCGCTCGTCCACCGGCGGCAAGTATTTCGTGGACAGCTACTCAAAGCCCGACGTGCCGGCCGGTCGCCGTGCTGCGCGACGATACCGGCAAGCTGATGGCGACGCTCGAGACGGCCGGACATCTCGCAAGCTCGCTGCCGCCGGATGGAAGCCGCCGCACGCCGTTCACCGTGAAGGCGCGCGACGGCGTCACCGGATCTCTACGGCCTGATGTTCAAGCCTACGAATTTCGACCCGTCGAAGAAGTATCCCGATCATCAACCACATTTATCCCGGCCCGCAGACCGGAAGCGTGGGCAGCCGCAGCTTCTTCCGCCGCGCGCGGCGATTGCGCAGGCGCTGGCCGAGCTCGGCTTCATCGTCGTGGAGATCGATGGCATGGGCACGCCGTGGCGCTCGCAAGAAATTCCACGAAGCCTACTTCGGCAACATGGGCGACAACACGCTTCCCGGATCAGGTCGCCGGGCATGAAGCAGCTCGCGCGAGCGCTACCCGTGGATCGATCATCGACCGCGCCGGCATCTACGGCCACTCGGGCGGCGGCTACGCGACGGCCGGCGCGATGTTCCACTATCCGGATTTCTTCAAGGTCGGGCATCTCCGAGGCGGGCAATCACGACAACCGCGAGTACTGAGGACGATTGGGCCGAGAAGTGGCAGGGACTGCTGAAGACGAATGCCGACGGCGACCACGAACTACGACAATCAGGCCAACCAGACTTTCGCCAAGAATCTGAAAGGCAACCTGCTGCTGGCGCACGGCACGATGGACAGCAACGTGCCGCCCGACAACACGCTGCTGGTGGTCAACGAGCTGATCAAGGCCAACAAGGATTTCGATCTGCTGCTGCTGCCCAATCGCGGTCACGGCTTCGGCAACGAGCTCGCTACATGGTGCGCCGCCGCTGGGATTATTTCGTGCGCTACTCTATTGGGCGCCCGAGCCCCCGAAGCGGGGTACGAACTCAAGCCTCCCCAGGCGGCGGACGACGGAGGTCGCGGGCGCCTGCAATGGTGCCCGCCGCCATCTTTACGGCAGAGCCCGTGTCTGCGGCGGGAGCCGCGACTGGATCTCGCGGAAGATTGTCGCCGTAAGCAATGCCGAACATCGCGCTCGGCCTCATCCCGCTTCGGGGGGGTGTAAAGGGCGCCAGGGTAACGCAGCTTCCACGCGTAGTCCGAAAGAACGTCACGCCTGCTCAATGGTGCAGCCAGCGTGCCATCAATGGCGCGGCAAGCTTCACCCAGCTCCTCCAGGTCGTGCGTCCGCCGGAACAGCCTGTTTCGTGCCACGTCAGAGAAAGCCTTAAGAGCTCTTCTCGGCGGTCTGCTGGCAAAGAAAGAGCGCGTTGGCGATGATATGACCCGAACCTGGTGTGGGGACGCGCGCCGACGCCCGGGTCCTCATGGGCCTTGGCGGCGACCCGCTCGCGCCGCTTCCCTGGCGCGGGCTTCTGCCGGGTGTCATGCAGAGCAGTCTTCCCTCACGCGCACGACGGTGGCCGAGCCCAGGGATGCGCTTGACCCAAGCCGCCCGCTACCTCGAAATCGGTCTTCCGCCACATGGCTGGCGATGTCTTTGGCGAACCCGGTCCCACGTACCGCTCACCGCCCCCGCACCGGGACGCCAGTTTGTCGTCCGGCGGAGATCGTCTCCGGCACAACCACCAGAAAATCCAGATCGCGCTATCCGGCCCGTCGCTCTCTCGCCACGCTGCGACCGACCATGAACAAGTAGATGCGAGATCGTGGCCGGTGAGATTCGACCGGCTTACCGGGTGATCTCTGTGATCGCCTCGTCGCGGGTCATTTGCAAACGCCATCAGCCCTAGTTTAACAGTCAGGGAGAAGCGTTCTGCCACTAAACTCCCTGCCGGGGGATCTGCCGATGCCCGGGCAGGTGGATTGTTTGAACCCGCACGGAGACATCAGAACACATGTGCCGCCTGTCGCCAGCGGAAAGCTCGCGAAGCTGCCGCCGTTTGGTCCCGCAGTTCTGAAAGCTGTTGAGTATTTCGCTCGACGACTGGAGTCGGCCCCAACGTCGTTCGAGGAAGTGTTCAGATCTTGGATCCGGCGCTAACCGCCGAACTGCTGGTGATGGCGAACTCGGCGGCCTACGGCGGGGCGGTCGCGCGTGCAGACTTATCCGGCGAGCCATTCGGTATCTGGGCCTGGAAGCCTGGTGCGGTCGATATTATGGCGGCAACATCCGCGCTCCGCTCCCACGCGCAACGCGGCCGGCGCCGCCAATACCTGGCATCGGTGTGGGCGCACAGCATTGCCACTGCCGTTGCTGAGAAAAAGCAGGAAGCGTTGGGCGATTCGTGCGAAGCTACCCCGGCCTGTACACGCCGGGACTAACCCACGATCTCGGCCGCCTGGGCCTGTTTCTTACCGATGGCGGGCAGCCATATGCCGACGAGGCTCTCCGAAAGGAGTTCCCGGACATCAGAGCAGGCCAACGCCGTGGAGCGGAATCGATTCGGCATGACCCACTGCGAGGCGGAGGCTCCCTGGTGGCGGCGGCATGGGGGCTTTCCGGTAGGCCTGGCCCTCTGCATGGGTGAGCACCATGTCATGCCCGCCGGACGGGAGCGACCACGCGCGGGTTGATTGGCGCGACCTCGTGCCAGATACTGGCGGATGGCGCTGGGGTTTCCAGAGGTCCCGCTGTCGAATGCGCCTGCCTGGCCCTAAGCTGGACCCGGCACTGGAAGGTCTTCCCCGACTCGATGGCCCGAAAGCCTGTGGGACGAGATCTGCGGGCGTACATCGCCGACCTCGGCGGGTACGTACCGGGGCGAGGCAATCCTGCCCGCTAGCCGCCTTTCAGGCAGCTCAGCGAGCTCAAAGAAGCCGGCGGCGGCAGAGGATTAGCTGCCGCTCTGCCCTAGTCGCGGGGGTGGAGTGTGCCAGCCGCAGCATCGGCGTGTGGGCGGCCGAACTGGCGCCGTAGTCCGTCGAATACACATACTGCGCGAACAGAGTCACTGGTGGATCGCGCCAGCCCGCGCCAAAATCGGAGAACCGCGGCGCGTACTGCGCCGCGGTCGGGATTCATCCGGGAAGAAAGGCGTCTTCGGCAAGCGCTGGCGCGATAGCCAGACCGGTCCGGAAACAGAGCGACTCGTTCAGATTGTGGGCTTGCCACACATTTCAGGAGCGTAACGCCGTGAGAAACAGCCGGCGCGTAATATCGCTCTGCACACGGCGGCATGCGCGGAAACGAAGCGGCTGTCCGCGGCGGCGTTTTACAGCAGCGCACCTGCGTATATGTCCCTCGGTCCGGGCGCCCCGTGCGATGCGAGCGCTGCCAGCCGGCTCAGATCGAAGCTGAGCGTGGTGCGCCGCGAGAGCGCCGACCCAGGCCCACCGCGACCGCGCTGCGAGCGGAATCGCGACTCGTGCAGAATCCACCGCGGCGATACGGTTCGCCACCGCCGACAGCCTGCGAAATCACGAGCCGCGCCGCGCAGCAAAAACCGCCATAAGACAGCTGCTCGAGGTGTAGCCGGCCCTCGCACCGCACGTCGCCGAATTCCGACGAGTGGCCGGTAGTCCGCGTGGCGTCCGAGCCTGACCGGCAGGTTGTCGATGAGCGTGGGGAAACATCGTGATCGTCGGCGCGTGGATGAAAGCATGCCGGTAAAGACGCCCAATGGCACGCTGCGCGCAACAGCTCTCGCGAATAGCCCGCGGTGAACCGCGTCTGCGAAATGTCGCTGAGGGACCGGCGTGCGCTCCTCGGCTA
>ERZ1370068.5538-contig-4560_pt1 | contig 42068 bp, 60 predicted proteins | sample MGYA00561227_ERZ1370068 | MGnify/ENA primary metagenome ERZ1370068 (study PRJEB38410, sample SAMEA6850437) | metagenome | study: Metagenomic assessment of the ecological functions of the soil: analysis of the soil microbiota associated with the... | reverse complement strand
TGAAACCCAGGAAAACCCAAATGGATGCGGCCTGGAGGAGAAAATGTCTGTTTATTCTTCGAGACAATAGGCGCTGATGCCGCTTATGTGATCAATTTGTGTTGTCGCCGCCGATCATTTGTCGTTCTGGCCAAGCGATCCACCGTACGGCGCATCAACTGGAGCGCAGATGTCGGCAGCGAAATTTCTTCCCGACTGGATATCCAGGATCGTACGCTGCTGGATCAAACAGCGCGAAACCAAACGCTGCCTGAACGACCATTTCTCAGATATGTCCATTCAAGATTTCGTGCACTAGACTTAACTGGGCCTGTGTATTTTATTTTTATATATCGTGATGGAGAGGAAAAACGCCACTGAACTCCAGGAGCTGAGGAAAGAGCCAGGTGTTCGAGCTGATGAGATCGCTACGGATGAGTCAGCTGGTGACGGCACTCGATTATCACAACCGCGCCATGTCATCCACGTGACTGAAGCCTCAAGAACTTGATGGTGAATCAACGCGGCGACCCAAAGATAATCGACTGGTATAGCCCGCGGTCTGAGGATTCAGTGAGCCGGTTAACGCTGCAAAAGCGTCGAAGTGGCACGCGTTTATTATACGAGCCCGCAATGGCGAAGGCGAACGCTGCACGAGATGAACGTGGATAATATCTGTCTGCCGGGCGTGAGCATTCGCCGAATTATCACCAGCAAGCCGCCGTTCTTATCTGGCGGGCTATCGATCGGGCAGGATACCAGGTATTTGTCGCTCTTTCAGATGACGTCGAGCGGCGTGGCGAACGGAATGATCGGTTTGTGCGAAGTCATTCCGCAGGTTTCGGGAATATGCGCGGCGCGTCTGCGTAAAGATCCGTCGCATCGTCCGCACCGTCGCGAGGCCGGGTGCAGTGGCTGCAACCGACTCTTCGTGCTACAGACAGAACCGCTGGACTCTAAAAAAGCGGCCGCCTGAAGAAACGCCGCTGGCTGGTAGCGCCGCGTCTGACAAGCCTTCTGGCTTGCTATTGTATTTCCCACCGCCGCCGCCGCGTACCGAATCCAATCCATTATCACAGAGCGGAGGCAATCATTTAAAGCATCGCCGTGTTCTATTCGGGAAAACTGATGCGACCAGAGATAACGCCTTCTTCGCCGACGGTGTCAAGACGAAATCCTTACGGACTTGGCGAAAGTCGCCGATCTAAAGGTAATTAGCCGGACGTCGGTAATGCAGTATAAGACGGGCGTGAAGCGCAATCTGCGCGGAGATCGCTAACGCGCTCGTGCCGCGCATGTGCGTGGAGGAAGCGTCCAACGCGCTGCAAACCGCGTTCGGGTCAGCGCACAGCTGATAGACGCAAGAAACCGACAGCCATCTTTGGGCTCGAACATTATGATCGCCCTCTCGGCGACGTCGTTCTGCGATTCAAAGTGAAATTGCGAAAGCGGTCGCTGATCAGCTTCAGGCTAAGCTGTCACCAAGGGGAAAAAGCCGTGATCGAGCAACCGCCGACAGCCGATGTTGCTGCGTGCGACCGATGACTATGTTCGTGCGCAAGGCTCTGCTCGCGGTAGGCGCCGATGCGCGGCAAGGGAGGAATATCTGTATCAGGCTGCGTCGTCACGCTACTGACCAGGCTGTCGCTCGTGATCCCACGTTTTTGCTAGCTTACTGCAAGCTCGCGCATACGTCCACCAAGAGCTCTATTACACGGGGTTTGACCACACCGCCTAGCCGCCGCGCGCAGGCAGATGAAGCCGTGAGAAAAGCGCTGGAATTAGGACCCGATCGAGGGAACCGCATCTCGCGGCCGTGTGGGTCTATTATCACTGTTATTTCGATTACGATCGCGCTCGATCGGAGCTTGAGATAGCACGAAGCGCACTGCCTAATGAGCCTGAGCAGTGTTTGCGCTCGCCGTGGTTATATGGATCGGCGCCAGGGACATTGGAAGCGAGCATATCCAAAATTTGGAACACGCCGCGCTGCTGGACCCACGGAATGTAGAAATCCTGCACGGCTTGGCTCATAAGGCTACCAGCTGCTCCGGCAGTTTCCCAACATGGCTGCTGTGCTGGATCGGATACTGGCTATCACTCCCGCTGATCCGCGTTGACGCGTGTAGCGAGAGGTGCGGTCGATTTTGAATCGGCACGCAGATACCAGTCCGCTACATGCGATTATTAAGAATATTATTGCGGAAGATCCGAACGCGGGTGCGCGCCGCGTTTGCTCAAGACTGGCTCGTTCACGCCCTTTGCGAGCGCAATCCGGACGAAACTCAGTTGGCTCTACAGCTTCGATCCCTCGAGAAGGAGTCACTTCGGTTACGGTTAGAATCTGCCGTCCGTTCTATGAAGGACTGGCCCGCGCGCGCCCTTAACGAGGCGGACGCTGCAAACTGACGCATTCGTCGCGGCGCGAGCCGAGATGGAGAAAATCGTCCAGGCGGAACCAGATTATCCACAGAGCGCTCTCTGCGATGGGAATGATTGATGCCGCGCTCGGTCGCAAAGAGGACGCCGTGCGCGAAGCTCGAAGGGCAGTCGAACTGCATCCGCGCGAAAAGAGATCCAGAGTTAACCTATGCTGAATTAATAAAAAACCTCGCCGTGGTCTGTGCTTGGACCGGTCAGAAGAGAGGCTGCGCTGTAACGAGTTGAAGAGCGTCTTTGCAAATTCCGCGCCGCTCTCGTTACGAGGAGCTGCGCCTGCACCCTTACTGGGATCCGTTGCGAGGCGATCCACGATTTGACCAGCTTGTCTTAGAGTCAACAAAGCCTGTCGCGATCAAGTAGCACGTCATTCTCGCCAGAAGCGGTGATCTGCTTCCGTGCATTCGCGCAAAACTCCACGTCTGAATAGATCGTTAATGGCCTGCGCTTGTCGCGCCCGCCTCGGCGGCGGGAATTTTTCCAAGATCCACTCCTCTCGTCGTGGCCTTTTAAGTAGTTGAAGTATTTCCGCTACTTTATCGCCAATTCGTAAGGTCCTGGACTCATAAGCTCGTCTGCCTGCGGTGGACCACAAAGCTATGGGCTGTGGACCCGTGTGGATATTGAACGCCACGACGCCGTTCGGTTGTCGATCTGCTCAAGCACGCTTGGGATGTCAAAAGTGTGTCGAAAAACCGTCACTCCATCGGTGAGACACATGACCCTTTCGCTTCCGTTTGTTCCGTCTTGAAAATTCCGTCTGGTTTCTGGCTGCAGTGCGCGCGCAAGTGCGCGAAGGCAAACTCGACCAACTGCCCAACCGAGTCTCTGGCCAGCTTTCTTCTCATTGATCAAGGAAAGCAGCTCTCTAAACACCTTTTGGTAAGTGATACTACCTCTCTCGCAACGCGACAAAATCGTAAAAACCAGGCTTGAAAATGTGATCTCAAGATATTCCATCACGATTCGCAGCAATGGCCCGCCGAGTGCACACAGGTGTGGGAATATACTTGTTACACCAACAATAGTTTTCCGCGGTAGCTTGGTCTCATAGAAGTGATGATTCATAAAGATATCAGGGTTGCCACGGAGCATCGTCGGACTCATCCGCGGCGAGGGTTGGGAAATTGAAGTCACTAATGTGTCCATCGCATAAGAGCTGATTCTTGTTCTCTTCATAAAGCGCGGTGCCTGGCTCTGGCGTAAGCAGATGTAATTGCAAACAGGTCGTGGTTGGCGAAATCCGATGGCAAACAGATCCAAACAATCCAGGGTAGCTTCCAAGTCTGGAAGAGTCCTCGCGCGGGAAGCCTGTAATAAATGAAGTCGTCACACTCGATTCCCAGCTCTTTCGCATCCGTCAGCGTCGGGGCAAGTAGGCTGATATCCAGTCTCTTCTTCACCAGTTCCTGAAGGTTCGAAGAGCCTGTCTCGACGCCAAAGTAGATGCCACGGCATCCGACCGCGACATCTCCCGAAGTAATTCTGAATCAACACAGTCGATACGAGCCGAGCACGTCCACGACGAAACTGCAGGGCCTGACTTCTTCGCAAAAACTCAAGGACTTTTCGCCGATTAACGGTGAAGAGATCATGTTGTAGTGAAAACTCGGTGATATTGTAGGCGCTATTGAGGCACTTGAGCTCGCTAACAAGTTTTTCAGCCGCCTTCACTCTGTATTTTCTGCCAAAGAAGGTGGCGGTAGAGCAAAAGTGCAGTGAAAGGGACATCCACGTCCTGCCTCCACTCGCATTGAACGCATTTTGAGTTCGCGTATGGGATAAAAGTGGAAGGCTGCCATCGAGAGTCGATTAACGTCCATTACCCCGGCGTCCACCGTTGAGCGACAGACGCGGGATCCGTCCCGATAACCTAATCCCCGGTATCGCTGATAACTCCTTTCCCGAGTCAAGCGCATCCAGAAGAGGAACAATTAGTCTCCTCCGCCTCCCCGCGGACAAGCACGTCGAAATCGGTAAATTTCGTCATGATTGGCGACTTCGAGCACAGTGGGATGTGGGCCGCCCAACAAAATAAGCGTTTTGGGCCTGCGCTCTTTTATTCGCCGCGCGATTTTCACAACCGCTATGAAATTGCAGCCGAGAGCGGTTAGCCGACAGCGGCCGGCTCGGTCTGCAAGCAACTGTTTCAGCGACGTCGTCATAGATCGAGCTATCGAGCGTCAAGTGTCCTCTTTGCAACTCCAGCATCGGGTCGTAGAGAAGCGGCACATGGCGAGAACTCCTCAATTTTCGCAATTAGCGAAATCAACCCAAGGTGGGGGTAGAGATTTTCGTCAGAGGGTAATCCACTGTTATCCAAAAGAAAGTTTTGGACGAACACGATCCTCATGAATTAGAAGAATCTCGCTCGCGATATCTTGAGCGGGAGAGTTCGCTTAGGACAATTCTGGCGTCGCAAAACGACCACTAGTCTCCTGGTGGTGGCGGTGGCGGCGGTTCTGGGCGGCGTCGGCGTCGGTGTTTGAACCGGGTGATTCTCACCCGCACGCTGGGAATACCTTTCACTTGTATTCCGACGATTTCAAATTTCGCCACGTCAAGCTTGCGAACACTGTCTCCACATTCTTTCGCTGTTCCTCGTTAGTTGGTGGTCACAAGCACGTTTGGCGACTTTATGGAGCGTTTTCTTGATGTTTTTCAGGGCATGCATCTCCGCAGAATTTTGAGTTTCCTTCTTTTGTCAAGCGCATTTGCTGGCCACCGCGGGACGGCTGGGCATTTAATATCTGTAGACCACCGGCATCTTACACCGCGATACTCAGCGGGCTCTGAGTTAGACGGAGATAGTCACATCGCGAACAACCTTCGCGTAAACGAAGGATCCCATTTAGGCCCTTTCGTGTCACATATTATCATTGCTCACGTATCCGAACGGTCATAGGCAAGCAAAGTTTGAGGGTGCGCTTTTGCACCCTGGCTCCTCAATCATGCAGGACGTAGCTCATAATTCAATCAATGACATTCCGCCGGGGCCTTTAACCTCCTGGATCCCGTTGAACCGGATGGTTTGTCGCCCGCACGAAGGCAATACTTCCGTTGCTTTACCTCCGTGATGTCAAATCCCGATACCTCGATTTCTTAGTAATGCTGTCTCATCGATCTTTGAATGTCTGCTCGTCGTCACTAGTTAGCTGAACCAGCGATTATCGGGCTCGCTATCCGGATGGCGCGTTTTTGGATTTTTTCCGCTTTGGCATATCAACGCAGGATTTAGACTTTTACGGCTTTTTGTCAAGCGCGCTGTCTTGTGACCCAGGAGCATAACGCATCGACGTGGGCTTGGAGTTGAACTTACACACCGCACCGGACTGACTAATGACGTAGTCGATCTTGCGCTCGGTCAGCTCGCGGAGGCCGGGCAATGAGTTGATCGCGCAAGCAGTGCTAACAGCCGGTTGCACGCCGCGGTAACGACCGCGACTTCGACTCGGTCAGACTAAATTTGCCGCGATAAAGGCTCAGCCCACCCGGAAGCGGATGTCGCGGATGGTTTTGCCGCCGAAGCGTTGCTTCAATTTTCGCAGGATTTCGGACTTGGAGATTTGATCGAGCTGGTAGTGCAATGCGGGCTGGAGCACACGGATACACGCTCGCTCCCGCAAGGCGACCGGCGTAGAATGCGCGGCGATGAAGTCGCCGTTTGTTCAAAAAGTTCCGTTGCTGCTGCCAAAATCGATCAGCCAAATTTCGCCGATTTTTCGCAGATGCGCACCGGCACGACACTTTAGACGTTCTAGCACGATCGTATTAGCGGTGGTCCTTCAGAGCTACACTCCCTTTGATTGGATGACATCGGACATCGGCCGCTTCCAACCAGGCACCTTGCTCCAGGGCCGCGCTCACGCCGAAGAATCCTCCAAAGAAGCGATGGTAGGCGCAAAGTGTCTTCTGCGAAGGCGAGCTTCTTCTACAGCCGAATTGCTACAACGTCGTTGGAGGCTCTTCGTTTTACCCTTTTTTCGGTCTAATGAGGAATAATCTGTCGCTATGACCAATCCCCGCGGACCCGCTCCGGCATGAATCTGCGTTACCAAACAGAAGCTCTATCAGGAAAAGCAGCCGTGAAGACACGAATTACACGAAGGGGTCACGAATTTTGAAACCGCTCAACCGATTGGTGTAAATTCGTGAAATTGGTGTCTAGAGTTTGCCAAAAGTGCGGAACCGAAATCCCAGCCGACGCGCCTGAGGGAGGCTGCCCGGGTTGCCTTCTCGAGACAGCGCTGGATGCTGCCGGCGGACAAATTGTGCTTTGGCCGCTACAAGCTGGTCAAGGTGCTCGGGCCGGGGCGGAATGGGAATTGTCTGGCTGGCGCGCGACGAAGAACTGGAGCGCGACGTCGCGCTGAAATTTCTTCCCGACCTGATGATCCAAGATCGTGCGCTGTTGGATCAGCTCAAACGTGAGACGAAGCGCTGCCTCGAACTGACTCATCCGCATATCGTTCGGATTCACGACTTCGTGCACGACGAACGCTCCGGCTGCATTTCGATGGAATATATCGATGGCGAAACGCTATCGAATTTGCGAGCCGAGAAAGAGCAAAAGGTCTTTGAGCCGGATGAGATCGCTGACCTGGATCGAGTCAGCTTTGTGACGCGCTCGATTATGCGCACAATCACGCGAAGGTGATTCATCGTGATTTGAAGCCTGCCAACCTGATGGTGAATCAACGAGGCGATCTGAAGGTGGCGGACTTTGGTATCGCGCGCAGTCTCGCTGATTCAGCGAGCCGATTAACCGCGGAGCAAGGCCGGAGTGGCACGCTCGTTTACATGAGTCCGCAGCAGCTGAGCGGCGAGCGCAGCACACATCTCGACGACATCTTACTCGTTAGGCGCAACGCATCTACGAATCTGCTCACGAGCAAGCCGCCGTTCTATTCGGGCAACATCGATCGGCAGATTTGCGAGCGAGTTGCTCCTTCGATGACAGAGCGGCGGAAAGAATTGGACATCGAGCCGGCGTTCGTTCCACAGGTTTGGGAAGATGCGGTCGCAGCATGTCTGGCAAAGGATCCGTCGCAGCGTCCGCAATCGGCAGCAGAGGTTGCGCAGCGGCTGCAGCTTACCGTCACGGACAGAACGAGAGTAACGACGGCTCTCGCAAGAGTTCAAACAGAAAAGCGCTGCTTATCGGTGGCATCGCGGCGCTCTGCTGTTCTCGCGCTTGCTGGCTTGTACTTCGGAGCGTTCAAGCGGCAAGCCAAACCGGTATCACAGGCGGCCGAGCGATTCCGGAAAAATCGATCGCCGTCTTACCGTTCGAAAACCGGAGCGAAGAAAAAGCCAACGCCTACTTTGCCGAAGGAATCCAGGACGAGATCCTGACGCGCTTATCCAAGATCGCTGATCTAAAGGTGATCTCGCGCACATCGACGCAACATTACAAAAGCGCGCCGGAAAATCTTGCCTGAGATCGCCAAGCAACTTGGCGTCGCCCACATCCTGGAAGGCAGCGTGCAGAAGAGCGGCGATGCCGTGCGCGTGAACGTGCAGCTGATCAAAGCAGCCAATGATTCCCATCTTTGGGCCGATACGTTTGATCGCAAACTAACCGGACATCTTCTCGGTCGAGAGCGAGGCAGCCACGCCATAGCCGACCAACTTCAAGCCAAAATTTCCCCTAACGAAAAGGCGGCGATCGAGAAAGCGCCGACAACGGATCTTGCAGCGTACGACCTTTACCTGCGCGCCCAGGAGCTCTTCGCCGACACCTCGGATCCAATCCATGCCAGGGAGAAGCTGCCTCAAGCGGCCCAACTGCTCGATGAAGCTGTCGCACGCGATCCGCACTTCTACAGGCTTGGTGTCTGCTGTCCCGAGTATATGGCGTTGCCTACTTTAGGGGCCACGACCACACCCCTGCCCGTCTCGGTCTGGCTAACGCGGCCGTGCAAGCCGCTCTGCGCCTTCAGCCGGATGCGGGCGAAGCCCACCTCGCCCTGGCCATTTATTACTACAACGGATTCCGCGATTACGGACGGGCTCGCAGTGAGCTCGTTATCGCCCGGCGCGCACTGCCCAACAACGCTGATGTATTCCGATACACCGGCATGATCGACCGCCGCGAAGGCCACTGGGACGAGGCCACGCGCAACCTGGAGCGTGCCCTTGAGCTGGACCCGCGCAACTTTTTCATTCTCCAGCAACTCGCTTTGGCTTACGGTGGCAGCATCGCTACGCCGACGAAGTCCGAACCTACGATCGAGCACTGGCGATCATGCCGGGCGATCCGACATACTCGCATAAATCGGGCGCTGGTTGCGTTGGATTGGCGGGCGGACATCAAACCTTTTCAGGCCACGCTAGCCACTTTGGTCGCTGAAAACCCCAGCGTCTGCCGCTCGATTTAGATCGCTCTTCGCTCGTGCGCTGTGCGAGCGGCCTGCGACCGCCGCAACCCGGGCGCTGACAAACTATCCGCGCGAGGGCGTCGTAAATAATGGAGTCAACAATCCCCGCGCCTATTGGGATGGCGTCGTTGCTCGTTGCCAGGGTGATTCAGCCAAAGCGCAAGCCGCGTTTACCGCCGCGCGCAGAGAAGTCGAAAAGACTGTGGAACAGCAGCCCGACTTCGCTGCCGCCCTCAGCCTGCTGGGCATGATCGACGCCGGCCTCGAGCGAAAAGAACGAGGCAATACGAGGAAGGCCGCCGCGCCTGCGAATTGCTGCCCGTCTCCAAAGATGCTATCGACGGCGCGGACCTAGCCATTAATCTGGCGCAAATCTACGCCTGGACTGGTGAGAAAGATCGGGCGATCGAACAGATCGCGGCGGTGGAGCGCGTCCCGAACACGCTCAGCTATGGCGCTCTCAAACTTCACCCTTACTGGGACCCGCTGCGTGGCGATCCGCGCTTTGAGAAAATCGTCGCCTCGCTCGCACCGAAGTAGCAGGAACACCGACTCCTGCTACGTACAGCACCGACTGGCGAATTCCATCTATCCCGAGGTCCTTCTCGATTAGCGTGTCCCCTTCGAGCGCGGCTGTGCAAAAACGGCGCGAGGCCAAGCCAGGTCGCGACTGAGACAGAATGTTTGGCACAAATGGCCCGCATCAAGAAGCACCACACGATAGGCGCGAGCAAGATGATACTTCCACATGGTGCGGCGAAACACTGCGGTCATCAAAAACAAAGCAGCCGCGTTTCTTACGAAATCGTCTGGCGAGCGCAATACAGCCATGCCTTTCTCGGCGCGTGGCGTTTCGAGCTGATCGTCTCAAGCCGATGGTGCGCTGGGTGATAGTGATACAAACCTGGTCTCAGGACTTTGCCCGCGCAGTGCCGTCAGATACTACTGCCAGGGTGCCGCGCAGCCCGCAGACGGGCTCGTTTTGTGCGGCTAGCTCTGCCGCATACGCGGGCGAATGGAGATAGCCCTTGACACCCCAGACCGAGCGATAAGCAGCCGATGGCCATCTTCCCGCGAGCGTCACGGTCTTGCTCTGCGCGAAAATCGTCGGTGCGTTCTCCGAGCTTCATCGAGGTCACGGACGAACCTCGAATCGGGAAAATCGCATGCGTCGGCAGCGGTAGCTTCATTGCCCCCATTTAATGGCCTTTTTTGAAGATTTTCAGGCTCGCGGCGTCTTTCGGCAGCACAGCCTCTCAACCGATCCAGGCTTCCAGTTGCTCCGATCAACGTAGCCGCGACGTCCTTCGTGGAGAATACTGAAAGCCTGCCCCTCGGGCAACCAAGGCGACCACTCCTGTGCGATCCGCACGTCCGTGCCTCGCTTCTGCCAGGCGAACCCTTCCGGAGCAGCAGCCCGGCATCCCACCAGCTGAGCGAGAGCGGAACGCACACCCGTCGGCGAGTAATTCGGGCGAAGCGCCTGATCGCCTCCTGCGAGGTGCGCCACCGCTCAAAGAAATTGAGAACTTCACAAACAACCGGCCCGGAGACCGTTGAGCGCCTTACGAAGTTGTGAAAAACAGCCGACCGTCCTGCCATATACGAATAAGGTTTAGCCCGTCGCAATGGGATCGTCCGCCCTGCATCTCTTTCGGTTAACCCAGTATATTTGCAGACAGCATCAAAATCGAATTTCGCAGATCTACTACCTATGATTATCCATTCTTGATGTTTTTAATATTTACCAAAGCGAGTCCAGTTCGTTCTTAAGGCCGGGGGCGAGGGCTGATCGTTAGCGAACTTTATCGATATGATTTTTGCTTCGTCCGCATCCTTGTCAATCCTTTGGGTTTTTTGGGGCAATCTTGTGGCATTGTTATTATTCCTTTCTAAATGATGGAGTTTCATTGACTTCTAGTTTTAAAGCCTCATGTATCAAAGAAGGATGGGATGTCAATAGCCCGTTTGGATGTCGCGCGTGAACGGTACGCTCGATACATTCACTACGGCAAATTAAATTCCCTGCGACAGCGCCAACCAACCCGAAACGGACGTCGCGGATGGTTTTGGCGCCGAAGCGTTGTTTTAATTTTCGCGGATTTCGACTTGAAATTTGTTCGAGCTCGTAGTGCAAAGCTGGCTGGAGCACGCGGACATAGAGAATTCCTTCGCGCAATGCGACCGGCGCGGAGTGCGCGGCGATGAAGTCGCCGACGATCTTTGACCAGGCGTCGATTACTTCTGTTTCGTGCAAGCGCTCGCGAAGTCCCAAGCGCTGCATCAGTTTCGGCACTACCTCTGCTGGCGACTGCCACCGATCGGCTCGCATTTTTCTTCAGGCAAGCCGCGCCATTCGGCGATTACGGCGGCGCGGAGAGAGGGATTCATCGGAAGTTAGAGTGTTACAAAAGTTACAAGAGTTAACACAAAGATGAAATTCGCGACTGAGATTCCGAAAATGTTTGCGAGCAGGCAGCCGCTACTACGCCGATGTAACGATGTAACTCTTCTAACCGAAGCTTACGCGTCGGTCAATATTTCCGCCGCATGTGGCTGGGCAGAATATTTAGCTCGGTCGCGGCATTTGGCCACGGTGCGCCGGGCGATCGGAATGCCGCGCTCGCCGAGAATCTCGACCATCTCGTGATCGCTCAACGGCGCGCTGCCATTCTCGTGCTTCACCAGGTCGAGAATCGCTTCTTTCACGCTGATGTTGCTCAGCGATTCGCCGGTCGCGGTTTGATAGCCGGACGTGAAAAAGTATTTCATCTCGAACACGCCCTGTGGCGTGGCCATGTATTTGCCGGATACAGCGCGGCTCACCGTGGTCTCGTGCACGCCCACGGCATCGGCAACTTCTCGCATTATCATCGGCTTCAGGTGCGACGGGCCGTGCTCAGGAAAATCGCGCTGCCGCGAAACGATCTGCTGCGCGATGTTGAAAATTGTTTGCTGGCGTTGATGGATCGAGCGGATCAGGAATTTTCCGCTCCGGATTTTGTCCCGGATGTAATCTTTAACTTCGCTGCTCTGGGTGTTGCCGGACGCGATGATGTCCTTGTAAAGATTGCTGATCCGCAGATGCGGAATCTGGTCATTGTTCAAGGTGATCTGATATTCGCCATCCACCTTTTCGACGATCACGTCGGGCAGCACATAGTTTTGCGGCGCAGCGGCGAAAACCTGACCGGGACGAGGATTCAGCCGCGCGATGTTGTCGGCGGCCTTTTGAACGTCCTCCAACGCTAATGCCCATCCGGCGCGCGATCTCAGGAAAGCGTCGCCTGCCCAAATCTTCCATGTGCTCGGAGACGATCTTACTCGAGGCGTGTTCTCCTTTTCCTGACGCTGTAGTTGAATGAGCAAACACTCGCGCAGGTCGCGCGCGCCAACGCCCGGCGGATAAAAACTCTGGATCAGCGCCAGCATCTTCTCGAAATCTTCCTTTGGAATTCCCGAGTTCAGCGCCATTTCCTCCGGCGTGCTTTGGAGAAATCCGTTGTCATCGATATTGCCAATGATCAGCTCCGCAGCTTTGCGATCGCTGGCGCTGAGCACGCTCTGATTCAGTTGTCCGATCAAGTTTTGCTGAAGCGTTTCCTGTACGGGAATCGAATCGAAAAGGAACTGGCGCTTATCTTGTGCTTCCTGCGAACTGCGAGATCCATCAGAACTGTAACTGGCCGACTGCGCCATGTAATCGCGCCATTCCTCATCCAAACTCGCCAGCTTCTCGAATTCGTCTTCGAAATTGTCGTCCGCGGAAGGTTCAGCTTCACCGCGTTCATCGGTGCCGGGCTCTTCCGGCAACTCCTCCAGCACCGGATTTGTTTCCATTTCCTGTTGAACGAGGTTGCGCAGCTCAAGCAGCGGCGTCTGGAGGATGAGCAGGCTTTGTTGCAACTGCGGCGAGAGAACTTGCTGCAGGGCAAGACTCTGTGTCTGCTGCATTCTGCCGCGGCCATACGCCGAGTTTACCGGCGTGGGCTGGCAACGAGCAAGCTACTGTAGTGGCAGGCGTGTCGCCTGCGGGCACCGAGGATTGCAGCCGACACGGCTGCCGCTACAGCATCAGGCAGCGTCTGCAGCGCTACAGCTTTCCGTTCACCATGACCCAATCGACCTGTCCTTCGAACCCCACGATTTCTTCGAATAGATCGCCGGTCCCGACCGCAGGGGATAGCAATGAGATCGGCGCAAAATCCTGGGCGAATCCGTCCGATCACGTTTTCCTCGATGCAAGGCCATCGCAGGATTGACGGTTACCATTTTCAAAATTTCATCCGGCGAAATCCCGGGCTCGCTGCGCTGAAACGCGCGCATCTCGGCGAATAAGCTCAGGTTCTCGTTACTCGCGAGACTATCGGTGCCCAGGCAAATGTTGAATCCCAGAGAGTGCAGCCGTTCGAAGGGAAATCGGCTGTGCTTGAAATAGTCGTGACTGCGCGGGCGAATGCACGACGTGAAATTGTCTCGTCGGAGTTTTCCAGCAGCTCGAAGTCGCTCTCCGTCAATTCATTCAAATGAGCGACGATCCAGTTGTGGTCAGGTCGCGAGCGGAGCCTGATCGCCGAAGCCGAGGAATCGCACTGTCAAATAACGCTCCAGCGGCGTCTCAGTTCCCGCAGTCATCCATTGGCCGTCCGATCCCCTTCATGAATTCGTAGAGCGGCCCCGACGCCGTCGCGAAACATCTCCATCTCTTCCCGCGACTCGGCCAAATGCGTAGTCAGCAAGACATTCTCGCGTCGCGCGATTTCCTCGCAGCGCTCAATACAGATTTTTCGACGCGGTGAACAACGCGTGCGGCGCCAGGCCCCAATGTTGCGTTTGGAGTGCGGCGATCCGCAGCTGCCGGACCGCTTGAAAGCGCGGACATGTCCGCGCACTCCAGAGATCGATCAGCTCGCCGCAGTGATCGTCCGGCTGCACAGGTCGACAATTTCGTTTGCGTGCTCTGGTGCGCGCACATCGATCAACTCCGCAAACCACCACGTGCGAATCGGTGCGTGAATCTGCGGAATCAAATCTGGAAACGCAGTCAGATTGGCGACTGGTCGTTGTGCCGAATCTTTTGGCTTCCGCGAAACCTTCGTTGATCGATGAGAGATAATCTTTTGGCGAAAGCTTTGCCTTCTCCGCGTTGATTGCGCGGATCCAATCGGCAAACGTTTTTTGCGGCGGGATTTTGCCGCGCAAACAGGTGTAATCGAGGTGGCAATGCGCGTTGATCAGTCCAGGCAACAGCGCCTGCTCGCCAAGATCGACAATTTGCACCGGCGTTGCGCGTCTTTGATCTCATCAAATTTCCCGACATCGATAATGCGGCCTTCCGAAACCGCGACCGCGCCATTGTCGATCGGCGCCGCATCCATCGTCACGACTGTGCGCGCGCGAATGATCATTCGTCAGCTGTAGCGGCGGTCTACGACCGCCGTCAAGCGCTCATAGCAAATGGTGGACAGTGGTTGCGCCAGGTGGATCGGCTTCTCCGAAGACAATGGCAATCCTCGCCGAAGCGCAGTATTTCTGAGCATGATCCCGCCGAACACAGCTCGGTGTTAAAAATCAGGCAAAGCCGATTTGTTGCCAACGCGTTGAGGACAACGCGTTCCACCCTTGCTACAGATTTGAAGCGCTTTCGCCTTTCACCATTTTCCGGCATTCGGCGATCAGCAGATTGCACGCTTCCTGACAAAGCAGAGGCACTGTAGCCGAAGTCGGCCTGTCCGCCGTAGCTTTAGCAGAGGCAGATGATCCGGCTGAGCCGACGCCTCGACCTGGTCACATGCAGGGTCAAACTTTTCATTCGGCAATTTCGTGGACGCAACCGCTCCCTCTGCATCGCGTTTCCATAAGATCGTTCGCAGACAGCCGCCATTGGATCGGCAGAAGTCCGCGACGAGATCATCGATCTGCGAATCTGAAATTTTTGCCGCGACACGATACATTCCCGATTGCCGATCCAACGTCTCGCGCAATGGCGTGGTTTGCAGTTTCCGCTTTTTCCAAGCAGCGAACACAGCGAGCCTGCCGGGATAAAAATAATCCAGCGCGCGTCATCAGGTGCTTCGAGTGTGTCGAGCTCCAATCGCCAACCATGACGCAGGTTAGGCGCCGTCTTTAAGCGGACGATAATTTCCTGCGTCATCGTATTTTGCGATTTCGATCGCGTCTTCTGCGCTCCGAAATATTTGCAAGTGATCCAGCGTTTCGTCATCGCGATGCGACACGGACAAAGCACCCCGACTTGTTCTTCGGATCAGATTTGACCGAAAATGAGGATGGTGCCAGCGCACCTTCGAGCAGCTTGCTCGATGGAGTCCGGCATACTCCTTTCAACTGAGAAGCGGAACGCGATGCGGCTTACGCGCGCAGGAGCTAGACGGCTTCCCAGCCGTCGCATTTCGACGGTCGCCCAGACCGTCGCTCCTTGTGTTCGCGCGCGAAGCGCGCGCTCTGGAGTGTCGCGCGACTTGACGCCGCTTTCTGCCTGCGACGGGTCCTAGTGCAAACAATGCGCGATCAAGCCGCCTGCGCGCGTCCAGAAATTGTCGATCTTCATCGCCGAACGCGTTCAACTGGTCACTCTCCACATCCAACATGCCGAGAATATGCCGGTGCTCATTCCTCATCGGGACGACGATCTCCGAGCGAGTGGTATGAAACGTGGGCAGATAGCGCAGATCTTTGTGCACGTCGCCCACGATGATCGGCTTGCCCGACTCCAGCGCGGCGCCGCATAAGCCCCTGCGATGGAAAGCGCGGATACGTCGCGGGCTCGTTCCCCGTTTCTGCGAGAATCACGAACTCGTCCTTGATGATCTTGTAAACGCCGACCCAGCGATAATTGCGTGCAGCGCGAATCATCTCCACGAATTGCGTCATTCGTTTTCGGGTGCACCCGCCAGCCAGCGCAAACGCCCCGATCTCCTGCAGCTTTTTGCAAGTCGGTTTCCTTCATTCGCGGGAAAGCAATCTGGCGCAAAGAAACCAAGCGCGAGCACGATTTCAACTTTTTGCAGTAGGAGGCCTGCTCGAGGATGATATCGGCAAGACCGGGCTCCGTGCCGATCGACGGCGCATAGAATAAGCGAGCGGCCTTCGATGTTGTAAGGATTTCGACGGAAGATCTCGCCACGCGCTGTAGCCGGGGGCCGCCGACCCCGGCCGGCCGCGGTCAAGCGCCCGCGGCTACCAGCGATTCCGAGCAAACTCGGAATGTCTTCGTAACTGTGCAAGTCCGTCAGAAATGAAGAACGGAACCACGACTACGTTCCGGGTTTTCGTCAATTTCCGCCAATCGGACACCAGCGGCGGCTCTTCCATGCACAACGTTCAGCACGGTCGCGTATTTCCCGAGCGCACGGATCTTTCCGCTTCGCGTTTCGCCGCGACGGCGCTGTTTTCATTCAAATCGGTTCCGTGGGCGACGATCAGCAGGCTGCTTTCGGCCAGGATCTACACCCGGTGCGACCTCGCTCGCGCGCTTGAGCAGCAACTCAGTCATCATCGGATGATTTCCGACCGGCTCGCAATATTTCCAGACCTGGCCGTTCGATCGTTTTGTGATGCGGCCGTTCAGCTCAAGCTCGCGCGGAACCACTGTCTGCGTGAAGTAGCCTTCGCTGATGAAATTCGGCACCACATAAACTTCGCGAATCGATTCTGGATCGAACAAGAAAATCGCGTCGCGCAAACTCGGTTCCTCTTTCCAAAACGCGCACTCCACATCCGCAAAAATCTTTCCGGCGCCGAATTTCCGCCGCATGCGCCAGCGTCGGCGCGCTCGAATCCGGGTTCACCGTCGAGCCGTGAGCGACGATCAAAAGCGCTGCGTTATGCTATCAATTGTCGTTCAGCCTCATCGTTTACTCCCCGGCTGGCCAGCTTTTGTCAACACTCAGCTGCTCTGAACGATCTCATTATGCCTTCACGCGCGTCATCAAGAACGGTTGAGACACCATCTTCGACCCGCTGCGGAATGACAAAGCAGGTAAGATTCGGCCGCTCGATCGCTGAGAATTTGCTCGAGACAGGTCTCTAGAATCTTTCTTCACCTGGACTGTCACCCAGAACCGGCCTTTGATCGTGGCAAGCGATTCGTCGTAGCCGTTCTCGACAGCTGCCGGCCACGAAAGGCGGATCTTCGTCGAACACGTTCTGCATCCCAAGCGTAATCGTGGTGTTATTCAACCACGCGCGCCATCCACAGGATTGTACTCGGCCGTAGAAACAGGGCATGACGTTTTTCTCCTTGCCGTCCTTCATCTTCACATTTTTACCGCCATCCTTGGCGAAGCCAGGCACTTCGGCCGGAGCGGGCGGTGGCAGGTTGAACGTGTATGGATGCGATCAGGTCGAGCGTAGTCCACGCGGCCACTTTCCGCGCGCGCAGCGAAGGAGCAGCGTTAGCCCGGACCGCCGTTCTAGGCATATTGTGGCTTCGAGCGATCCGGTCAGGATGACATTGTCATCTTCGTATTGGCCGGTGTAGTGGACTACCGCGCCGACATCCAAACCCTGCAGCCACGTATCAGCCGGGCCGTCGTAGAACAGACTGAAATTGGCGCGACTCCATGGCAGCGAGCTGGTCAGGCTGAATCCCGGCGGGATGAACTCGCCCGCGATACCGAATCGTTTTGTATCAGGCCAAATCTGAAGCTCAGCCCGGGATAGCCACGTGCCGTTGACCGTTGCCGTCAGTCTGCCAAAATCCCCGTGACCAAAGATCGAAGAGTCGAGAATATAGATCGCTTCGTAGTCGAGACCTTCAAAAATCGCGCCTGTAAGATTTTCGTTGGGATCAATGACCAGGATGATTGGGCCCAGTTCACCAGGAATCGCAGGAGGACCACGGATAACCAGACCGGGGAGATTATTCTCAACAATGAATTGCGCACCGAGGAGGGACGCGATCGATCGCATATCAATATGCCACCAATCCGCGCTGAGCGTCAGGCCCTTGAGCCATTTCGGGCTGTAAACGAGCTCCGTAAGACCATTCATAGGCCACCTCCGGCTGTAGGTTGGGATTTCCTATAACGCGTTCTTCGCGCATTGCCCGCTCTGCCTCGAAAATGGATCGAAGAACGATGGTCGAAGCTCTGCGAGGAAGCGGGCGAAATCTCCGATAGAGCCGGAGCATGAAACGCTTCGGTGTAGCTGCCACGCAAGGTGAGCGCGCCGATATATTTGGGATCAAGCGGTTGCCAGCGAACGGAAACTTTTGGCTTCTGCGCGTTATACTGGCTGTGGGCCGCCGGCTGAAATGGGAAGGCTCCAGAAGGTAGAACTGCAGAGGTGTTCTGGCTGTACCATTCCTCGCGCTCGGCGAAGTCAACCTCGAAGCTGTAGAAACCGGGAAGTTCCACGTCGGGCTGGTGAAAGGCACCCGCACTTCCTGGTAGATTGACCAAACATCCCGGTTCACCCGTGCGCTTCCCCCATCCGTCGAGCCGATGCTTTGAAACGTCGTGTTGAGCGCGTCGCGATCGCGCGTCCACCTCGGCGCGTCATACTCACCGCCGAGAGCAAAGGAGACAGGCCCTGCGGGAAGATTGAACAAGTCGCCGTTAACGGTGGCATAGCCAATGGGCAACTCATATTCGCCTGAGTTATGCAGGGTAACGTAAACTCTTTGCCTGGCCGCCTTGGTGTTGTGGGCAGTGAAATTCAGGAACGGATCAAATGCCGTGGCCGGGTTCGTATCCAGCAGCGCGTCCCGCAATCCAGGCTGGCTGACTTCGCCGACGGACAAGTCCTGCCCCTCGTTCCGGGAATAACGAAAGCCCAGTTCCCAGTTCCAAGTCTTGAAAGTAATCGCCAAATTCTCCCATCTCACCACGCAGGCCGACATCGAAGAGCGAATCCGTGGTAGGTGAACTTTTCATGTCTGGGACCGGTGTCATTAATGCCGCGGAACCGAACGCCGGTAGTCACCGGGAGACCGGAGCCGTCAGGAAAGAAATTTGGAATAGTCGCATCGGCGACTGTGAAGGGATTAAACGGATTCGAGATTGGCACACTGATGCCTGATTGGGACTAAAGCCTATGTTAGTGCCTGGGATCTTGAATGGGTCGGGCGTAAACGGCACAGCTGCGAGCGGACGCATCGAAAAATGAGCGGACATATTTAAAGTCGGCAAACACCGTCAGGTATTTGTCGCACAGATCGCGCGTGAAAGAGCCGTAGAAGCTCTGGCGGTCTGCTGGCGGAAGCGCTGGCGTTACAGCCGCGAAGTTATAGAAGAAGTAGTCGCCGCCGCCCTTATAATCAGTGCCGATCTGGGAAAGAATTGCAATCTTGGATTGATGGATGCCGAGGCGCGCCTGGATATGCATTGGGATTAACCACAAATGGGTCCTTATAAAATGGAGAAGTCTGCCGCATTTGGCGCCGGAATGCGGCAGCGGCGTGTTCACGCCGAACTGCGGAAGTACCGCCCGGGCCGAAAAACATTTTCGGGAGCAAGCTGGAAGCCAGGACCCTCCAACGCTGCCAGGTTCATCCACGCTGCGAGTCTCGAATCCGCCACAAGGTATGTAAAACGCGTTAGCCGACAGGTCCCGGTCACGACTGAAGAGACCGCCGGCATGCTCCCAGAAATCGGCAATGACCACGATGTCGGTCTTGTCATCTCCGGTGCCGGCTTTGATCCATGCCTCCCACTCGCCCATGTCGTTGGAAGCTCCCAGGTTTGTGTTCCCGTAACTGCCCCCGATCTCCAGTCCACGGAACTTGTGAAGCAAAAAGAAGTTGACCACGCCGGTAATCGCGTCGGAGCCATACACGGCCGAGGCGCCATCCTTCAAGATGTCGATGTGATCAATCATCGGAAAGCGGAATCAGGTTAATGTCCACACCCCGCTGAACCCGACGGCGTTCAACGAACCAAAGGCGACACGTTTTCCGTCAACCAGCACCAGGGTTTCTTTGCCCAACAAGCCGCGCAGGTTGAATTGGACAGTGCCGTCCCCGCCATTGGCGATGTTCAGGTTTGACGGTTCCGCCCGCCTCCTGTGGCAAGAAAGTTGTCAGGTCCGTTGCGTTGCGGATGCCCAGTTTTTCGATGTCTGCCGGACGATAGCGTATCCACTGGGTTCGGGCCGACTTCTTCCGCCGTCGGAATGTTCGAGCCGGTCACGATCACCTCCACTACTGTAGCGACACTGCTGGTCAGCTTCCCGAGATGCGGACAGTGTCCTGGCCGAATGAGATCGAGGCCGAGCAAACGAATTCCGCTATGCTCCATCCGGCACACCAGATGAATGGTCGCTTGATGACAAGCTCCTTTCGTTAGACTGTGCGTCGTCTTAGCAAACTGCCTGACAAACAACAAGCTTCCTTTGTAACTGTGCTCAGCGTCTTCTCCGGCGCGAGGTCGAAGGAAAGCATCACCCTGTCGATTGCGATTCGAGTGACGGTCGCAGACCGTCGCTACAGCATAACGAATTTATCGGGCCACTACTGGGTCAAGGAGCGAGCTGATCTGGAGCCGGAAAGAGCGTTAGCAATTCCGGCGGCGTCGCTCGCGCATCTTGTAACTGGCCGTCGAAATACACTCGGACAATAAACCCCCATACTCGCGTCCGTCAGCTGAAGGCGATTGGGTCTTCGGACGCACGTAAGTCGCTGCCAGGAATTTCGGAGTTGCATCTGCCCAGTCCTCGGAAGCGGTAAGCCAACTATAACTTGTCCGCGCGTTAGTCGGCTTCATTTTGTTATCTTTCGTCCGGTCGTAGAAGGAGACGATAATCCTTACGACGTGGCCATTTTGCGTCCCGGGTCGTGGCTTTACTCCAACTTTGAGGGTCAGGTGAGCTCTGGGCGTTCGGATCGGTAGTCTCTGACAGAGTTGTTTCGGTGATCGACAAAATTGAGTTCTGCGAAACGCCGATTCGCCGCAGTAGGTGAGGGAAACGTGCGTCGGAATGGAGCGGACGAAATTCGGGAAGAAACGCGATCCACTGTAGTACTCCCGAGTGCTCCTCAAAGGCGCGTTCGAGCCAGCGGAAAGCCTCTTCTTTGTCGCCAAACGCGATCGTAAACTGCTGCGATCACAGGCGCCGAGACGTATCGCTTCTCCCTCGCTTGCACGAGCTGAGCGAGAATATTTCGCGCCTCCGTTTGCCGCGCCCATGCGCGCGTAGGTGATGGCAAGGCCGCTGCTCGGGAGATGGGTCGCCTCCTGGGCTTTGGTGTAAAGCGCGATCGCTTCGTCGAAGTTGCCTTTCTCGCGATAGGCGGCGGCAAGATCCGAATCCAGATAAAAGTAATTTGGATCGAGCTGCAGCGTCCGCTGACCCTCACTAATTGCCTCGTCGATCTGGTCGTTAGCGAGGTAGGCGGCGGTGGCGACGTAACTGGTGATGGGTGACACTGGATCTAATTTCTCGGCCTCCAACACAAGCCGGAGTCCGTCTTTTAGCTCGCCGCGGAAGAGCGAGAGCAGCGCCGAGAAGAAGTGAGCGGGCGCCGAGTTGGGATCGAGTTCGAGCGCGCGCTTCAACTCTGCATCCGCGCCGGCCAGGTCCCAGTCGAGGACACGTTTCGCTTCGCTAAGATAGCAGTGCGCCTCGGCATCCTTCTCGTCGAGCGCGATTGCCTTTAACGCGGCTTCTTTTGACGCCGGGTAAGCGTCGAGCGGTTTTACGTAGACGTCGGCCAGAAAATACCAAACCTTCGCGATCCCGGTCCAGGCACGCGCAAATGTCGGATCTTTCTCGACGGCGCGCTGAAAGAAACTGAGCGCCCTTCGCAAATCCTCCTCGCTGCCCTTGTTTGAGAAATAGAGGCCCTGGAGGTAAAGATCGTATACCTCTGTGTTACGTTGTTCATGGGCGGGAAGCGAAACGGCGAGCTTGATCTTGAGCGCATCAACAATTGCGCGAGTTATTTCATCCTGCAGCGCAAACACGTCCTCCAATTCGCGGTCATAAGTCTCCGTCCAAAGGTGGAAACCGCTGCGCGCATTAATCAACTCGGCGGTAACACGAACGCGGTTACCCTCACGTCGCAAACTTCCTTCAAGCACATTCGCAACGTTTAGCTTTTCCCCAACTTCCCTCGCGTTCACGCTCTTCCCTTTGAATGAAAATGACGAGGTGCGGGCAACGACACGCAGCCCCTCGACTTTAGCCAGGGCTTCGAGGATTTCCTCGCTCATGCCGTCGCAGAAATACTCCTTGGTCTTTTGTCTCGCTAAGATCGAGGAATGGCAGCACGGCGATGCTTTTCTCGGGTGGTGAGCTCGTCGTCAGGTTCCGATGCCAGTAGAATGGAAGCGCCAGCGCCAAAGCAGCTACTAACAATACGAGCACCAGAGCGGCGGGCGATCGTATCCAGCGCAGCCATGAAGCGCAGCAGCGGCGCGTGCCAAGTCAGCCTCGACTTCCAATTTGTGACGAAGATCTTTGAGCGCCTGCAGTAACTCGTGTGCGCTGTGATACCGTTCCTCGCGATCTTTGCGCAGCGTTTTGCTGATAATCTGCTGAAGCTCAGCAGGCGCGTGCGCGATGTAAGTGTGTGAGCGGCGCTGGCTCCTTCTCAAGAATCGCAGACATCACTTCTTTTGGTGTGTCGCCAGTGAATGGCGCATGCCCGGTTACCATTTCGTAAAGAACCACGCCGAGACTCCAGATATCGGTGCGTTTATCAACCGGCGCGCCGCACGCCTGCTCCGGCGACATATAACGAACGGTTCCCAGTATGGAGCCGAGATTGGTCTCAACCAGCAACAGCGCTTCGTCTCGTCGGCGTCGTTGCCTGGCACTTCGTGCTCGGCAAGCTTTGCAATCCCAAAGTCGAGCACTTTCACGTATCCGTCCGGCCGGAGCATGATGTTCTCCGGTTTGATGTCGCGATGGACAATTCCCGCGTTGTGGGCGGCGGCGAGTGCACTTGCCACTTGGATGGCGACGTCAACAGCTTCACTCAACTCCATTCGGCCGCGCGTCAGATGTTGACGCAGCGTCTCGCCTTCGATCAGTTCACTGGCGATGTAATGAGTCGAGTGATCCTCGCCGATCTCGTAAACCGTCAGGATATTTGGATGATTCAGCCCGACCACGGCGTGCGCTTCTTGTTGAAACCGCTTCAGCCGCTCAGCGTCACCAGTAAAGCGCAATGGCAGAAGTTTGAGCGCGGCTTTGCGACCCGCCGTGATGTCGGTGGCCAGATAGACTTCGCCCATCCCACCGGTACCGATCGATTCAGAAATTTTGTAGTGGCCGATCGTCCGACCGACGAGCGAATCAGCTTGCTGATTTTGAATAACCTTCGTCGCGAGACCAACACTTGATGTTTCTATAAACCGGCCTGCTCGTTGATCTGACGCCAGAAGCGCTTCAACTTCACGCCGCAAAACCGCGTCGCCTTCGCAAGCCGTATCCAGGAATGCGCTAACCTGGTCCGGCTCTTGTTCCAGCGCGGCAAGGAAGATTTCCTCAATCGTTTGGAACCGCGCCGGCGTCATAGATCACGAATTACACGAAGAAAGCGAGACACGAATTGCACGAATTATCACGAATTTTCATGCAAGCCCTTGGCTCATTCGTGTGAATTAGTGAAATTCGTGTCAAGCCGCGTCCGTGCAATTGTGTATGCAGCCATGCCTTGGCAAATCTCCAGTCGCGCCTCACTGTCACAGGTGAAATCTTGAGCACTTCTGCCATCTCGTCGTAGTTGAGACCGCCAAAATATTTCAGCTCGACGACTTGAGCTTTTCTGGAGTCGAGCGTGGCCAGCGTTTCCAGTGCCTCGTGCAGATCGACGATCTGCTTTGATTCCTCCGGTGAAACCAGCGCTGCCTCGTCCAATTCTATTTTGAGCGCGCCGCCACCGCGCTTTTCCGCTCGCTGACTCCTGGCGTAGCTAACCAGGATTTGGCGCATCGCCCGGGCGGCCACAGCGAAGAAGTGGGCACGGTTTTGCCAGCGTGGATTGGTTTGGTCGGCCAGACGCAGATAAGCCTCGCTGACGAGCGCCGTCGTTTGCAGTGTGTGGTCCGGACGTTCCGCGCCCATCTGACGATGCGCAAGGCGTCGGAGTTCCTCATACACGAGCGGCGTTAATTCCGCGAGGACAGCATCGTCCCCTTCACTCCATCGCGTCAGGAGATCGGTCACTCTCTGCTGAGAGACCGAAGGCGTATCCATAACCGGCTCTTCATAGCGCTATCAAGCCCAAACAGATCTCTGCACGCCGAAAGCGTCTCCGAAAAAATCTCAATTCAGATGATCACTTTGATCGCTCTTTCGCGCCTTACCGAGATGAAAGCCAAACAACGAAACCAAAGAAAGGAACAACCAATGAATCCATTAACTCAGTTTAAAAAGAATACTAATTCTACCACTTCTCATCGCGCTTATGCTCGTCGCGCTCGCGGCGCCCGGGTCGGCTACGTTGCCGCCAGGGGAACACCGTTGCAGCAGTGGAACAAGATCGCCGAGGACACAGTCGTCGGCTCGGGCGCGTTCCAAGCAGAGGGTACATCTACATGGCCTACACCTCGGCTGCCGTCTATGACGCTGTCGTCGCCATCGAGGGCGGCTTCCAGCCGTATGGTCCACCGATCACAGCGCCGCCTGGCGCGTCGGTCGATTGCGCAATCATCGAGGCTGCCTACCGGACGCTCGTCAACTACTTCCCTTCACAGGCAGTCACTCTTGGCGCGCTCTATGCCGAGGCGCTCTCGAACTTCGGCGGTTGCACCGGCGATGGCGGGGGCACGCTTGTCGGCCAGACAGCCGCGACGAACATCATCGCCTTACGCACCGGCGATGGGCGGATGATCCCGATCGGAACGACGTCGTCGTTTCCCACGCTGCCGCCAGCCCCGGGCGTGTGGCGACCTGACGCCGCCGTTCGCGTCGCCGCAGACGCCGTGGGTGGGGAGCGTTCGCCCATTTATCGTGCAGAGCCTCGACCAATTCCTGCCCGATCCACCGCCGTCGCTTCAGAGCGATGAGTGGGTCGACGCGTTCGATCAGACCAAGGCCTACGGCGCCGTGACCGGCAGTTTGCGCAGCGACGAGCAGACCTTTATCGCGAAGTTCTGGTCGGCGAACGTGATCCGCCAGTACAATCGAGTCGGGCGCGACATCGCGGCCACGCGCGGCCTCAGCCTACTCGACACAGCACGGCTGGCGGCGATGATCAACGTCGTCGCTGCCGATGCAATGATGTCCAAGATGCATGCCAAGCTACCACTACTTGTTTTGGCGGCCGGTCACTGCGATCAACGGATCGCTTGATCCTAGCGCAGTCACAAACGACGGCTTCGGTCCCGTGCCGGGTTATGACGACGGCAACCCGGCTACTGTCGAGCAGGCGGGCTGGCGGCCGCTCTTGGCCACGCCTAACCACCCGGATACCCTTCGGCGCACTGCACGCTTACATCGGCAATGGCCGAGGTGTTCAGGACCTTTCAGGCACCAACCACATCGACCTCGATATTCACGGCTTCGACCCTGCAGGTCCTGCCGGAAACCTGAACGCGGTGCGGCACTTCGACATGCCTAACGACCTGCGGCAGGAAGTCATCAACGCCCGTATCTGGGCGGGGCTGCACTACCACTTCTCCTGTGTCGCCGGGTACCGTCCTCGGCCGCCAGGTCGCGAAGTTCGACCTCAGGCACGCCTTCCAACCGGTCGACTAGCACTCGCCAAAGACTCAGCTCGGGGACGCGCCCACTCGGCGCGCTCCCCGAGTTAGTCAGTTGATCCGTCCTAGCGCATATTCTTGCTAAGCCGCTGGGACGACCTTTCCAAAATGCGCGATTAGGCGTGGTGTGCGCTCGCTGCGCACGCCTTGGGTCAATTGGCAATCTGACCAGAGAGCGAGACATGTGTCTTCCTTGCGCGACACTTGTAGTATCGGTAATCTGACGAAGCGATGCGGTTTCGCACTTACAAAAACACTGACCTGACGGTAAGCGAAGTGGGGCTTTGGACTGTGGACGATTTCCACCGGCTGGTGGGGAAATTTTACCGAGGGCGAAGCTGATCGCGCTCATGCACAAGGCGTTCGACCTCGGCGTCACCGTTGTTCGATGCGGCTGATACCTACGGAAACGGTTTGAGCGAAGAGCTGATCGCCGAAAGCGTTCCCAAACCAGCGGGACGAAATTGTGATCGCAACCAAGGTCGGCTACGATTTTGTCCATCACGGTGAAGCGCGCGGACGCGGGCAGCGCGAAATTCCACAGGATTTTTCGCCGGAAGCGGTGATACGCGCGACGGATGCAGCGCTCAAGCGCCTGAAAACGGACCGCATTGATCTTCTGCAACTGCACAATATCCGGATGGAGCAGGTTTATGATGATGCGCTCTGGACGACCCTCGAGAAATTAAAGAGCGAAGGCAAAGTTCGCTATTACGGCATCGCGCTTGGCCCTGCGATCGGTTGGCTTTACGAAGGGGCGAACTGTATTCGCGAACGAGACGTCACAAGCGTGCAGCACATCTACAACGTGCTGGAGCAACATCCTGGCGCACGCTATTCACGATGCGGCCACCGACGCCGGCAAGGACACAATGTTTCTAATTCGCGTGACGCATTCGTCTGGAATGCTCGAGGGAAAATACACTGCCGAGACAACCTTTCCGCCGACCGACCATCGCAGCCATCGGCCGCGCAGCTGGTTGCTGAATGGAATTAAAAAGGTTGAGAAATTACGGTTTCTTGAAAATTCCGAACGCACGCTCGGGCAAGCGGCGCTGCAATGGCTGCTCGCCGACGATCGCGTGGCTTCGACGCTGCCGAACATTTATAACGAGGAACAGCTCGTTGAATTTGCCAAGGCTCCGGATTGCCTCACCACTTACGGCCGACGACCTGGTGAAAATTGATGGGCTTTATGCCGATAACTTTGGCGTTGAAGAAGCACCGCCGAAGTTTAAGGGAACAATGGAGCTGCCAAAGGAAACTGCGGCCGCATGACGGTAGCCGCAGGTCGTTGACCGCGGCTGATCGAGAAATTACCGAGGTCCGCGCCCTCGGCTACAGTTAATCTGATTCGTCTTCTTCCTCCACCGGCTCGGCGCGTCGAATTTCTGGTTGTTCGCGACCGCGACGCTGCCGGCCGACGGCCGGTTGACAACCTTTTCACCCTTGTAAATCTCTTTGAAAATATCGGCAATCATTGGGGCAGCCGCGGAGCCGCCATGGACTTTGCTGCCGACGTCGCCCTCGTAAATAGCTGCGAAGGCATACCGCGGTTGGTCGGCTGGTAGAAACCCGGCAAACCATGCCGCCGTGCGCTCTTTATTTTTAGGTCCCCATTGCGCAGTGCCGGTTTTGCCGGCGACCTCAGCATTATCGAGGCTGGCCTGGTGCGCGGTGCCGCCCGCGCCATTCACAACGTCGATCATTCCCGTGTGCAATTCGTCCAGCGTCTCGGATGACAGATTTAGCGTTCTCTTCGCTCGCACCTGATAGGCAGTAACTATTTGGTTATCGAATGTCTGCACCTGTTGGACCAGCCGCGTTTGATACAGTGTCCCGCCGTTTGCCACGACGCCCATGGCCTGGGCCATTTGCAGACGGAGTGACCTGTGTGTCTCCCTGGCCAATCGACATGTTTGCAATGTCGCCGTTGAGCAACCTGCGACCGTGCGTTGCCTTCATGTATTCATCGTTGGGAACACGACCTTCCGCTTCGCCGCGCAAAGGGATGCCGCACTTCGCGCCAAAGCCCAGTGCTAAAGCCCAATCGATGATGGGTTGCGCGCCGGTTTTGATCCCAACCTGATAAAACCATGTGTCGCACGATTCGGTAAGCGCCTGCACAAAATTCAACGCGCCGCGATTGCCCTTTTTCCAATTGTGGAAGGTGACGTTGCCAATTTGAATTGCCGGAACGCATTCATATTGATCATCCGGATGACACCGCACGGCTTTCGAGCGCGGCGATTCCAACGGCAATTTTGAAGGTCGATCCCGGTGGATAAGACGAACGATACGCTCGCGGCAAAAGCGGAATGTCTGGATCGTTCTGCAAAATTTTGAGTTGTTCAGTCGAAATTGACGGAACAAACAGATTTGGATCGTACGTAGGCCAGGAAGCCAACGCCAGAATGTCGCCGTTGTTTGGATCGATAATCACGATGGCGCCGCGTTTCGCTTTTGCTTCCAGCGCTTTTTCGGCGAGTTGTTGAAGACGCAGGTCAAGCGTGGTGACTACGTTGTAACCGGGCTCAGGCGGAGTGATCAGTTTCTCGGAAGTCTTCCGACCATCTTTATCAAAGGTGAGTTTGTATTCGCCATGCTTGCCTGTGAGCATGTCGTTGAACGTTTGCTCGAGTCCCTCGCGTCCCTCGGTTTCAGGCCAGAGCGTTTCGTGATTGTCGACAATGCCGTCGGGATTTCGCCCGGTCTTGCCGGTGTAACCGATAATTTGACCGGCCACTTTTCCGTTCGGATAAACCCGCACGTAGATCGGGCGCACAATCACCCCGGGCGGCGGATCATTTTTGATCTGTTCGTATTCCAACTGGCTGAGATTCTGCGCGATCTCCATACGGCATGATTCCTCGGTTATGGTAGTGGCGAAGAATCGCTTCGTCGGAAATCTTGATTTTGCGACCAATTAGCCTGGCTGCGTCCTGTCGATCTTTTCCCTGGCGAAGCTGAGCGTCTGCGCATCGGAAAAATCAAGCGGCGTTGGGAAATTGATGGCGAGATTGTAGCTAAGCCGATTTTGCGCGAGCGGTTCGCCGTTGCGGTCTGTAATCTGGCCGCGCGGCGCTGGAACATCGAGGATGTAAGTGCGCGCGAGTTTTTGCGTCTCGAATGTGGGCACAATTGTTTCTTCGTCGGCTTGTGGAGGTGTGCTTGTGCTGGGCACAGCAGATGGCGCCAGCGCCTGGGCGAATGATGCGGTCGGCGTTGCCTAGATCGAGAAGGCGACCCACAAACCGCCCAAAGTTCCCCAAAGTGATTTCATTCGAAAAGCGAACTCAAAGGAGCTGATGGATCAGCGACATAGAAGGTAAAGCCGCGACGGTAGCGGCGAGCGATCTGGGAAGCGAGCGAGTTCAAATCATCGGTAAATCAATGCTTTTGCAGGAATTGATGCACGTCTTCGGCCAGCTTTCGACCTATTCCTTCCGTGGAGGCGATTTCGTCGACGCGTGGCCTTACGTAGGCGATTCACCGAGCCGAACTTCGCAGCAGCAAATTCTTGCGGTTCTGACTCACGCCGGGGCAATCGTCAAGAATGCTTTCGCCGACCCGTTTTTTCATGAGCAATTGGTGATATGCGTTGGCGAAGCGATGCGCCTCGTCGCGAATGCGTTGGAGCAATCGCAAGGCGCCGGAGTCCATTGGAAGCTGCAGCGGCAACGCCCGGCCCGGCCGGTAAATCTCTTCCCGTTCCTTGGCCAGGCCGATAATGGGAAGATCGTGCAAGCCTAATCGCTGCAATTCGCGGCACGCGGCGTGAAAGCTGGCCTTTTCCGCCATCGACAATGATCAGGTCTGGCAAGCGAACGGCGACAAAACTCTCGTCATTCCGAGCCCCGAAAGATTTCTGGGGTCGAGGAATCCCGCGAAGTTACCTGTGGGTCTTGCAACGGGATCGCTCGACCCACTTCACTATTGCCTAGGCAGGTTTTGGTCGGATGCCGGAAATTCGCGCCAGCGCATCCGCCGCATTCTCCTGCGAAAACTCCGCTACCTCGGAGTTTGCATCGCGCGCCTCCAGCAGAACACGCGAATACCTGCGCCGAACGACCTCGGCCATGCTGGCGAAATCGTCCTGGCCGTCGACCGTTCGCACCCGATAACGGCGGTAATTGTCTTTATCCGGCACGCCGTCCCGAAAACAAACCATCGAAGCAACAACGTGCGTCGTGGAAATATTTGAGATATCGAAACATTCCATCACGCGCGGCACTTGTGGCAGCTGTAGCGCATCAGCCAAGGCGCGCACGTCCGCCATCGGATCGATTGTGCTCGGCAGACTGCCGCGGGTAAATCGACGCATTGGCCTTGTCGTGCTGCGCAAATCGTCAATCATGTTGCGTAGGTCGGCGGCTTTCTCGAAGTCCATTTTCTTCGCCGCTTTGCGCATTTCCTCTTCCAACGTCGCGATCATTTCCCTCGATTTTCCTTCCAGAAATTCACAGGCTTGCAGCGACACGCTCGCGGTATTGCTCCGCGCTAATTTCGCTCAAACGCACCGGCACCTGATAGGTCGCTGATTTCAATTCGCGATCGTCAGGCGAGCCTCGTCCAAATGTGAGCACCCCGAACTTTTTCCGCATGAAATTCAATGTCTGCCGCAGCGCCCCAGCATGCGCGATACGGACCGAAGTAGCGGCTACCATCGTCCTTTTGAATCGTGCCAGCCGAAAGCGCGGCCATTCCTCCGAAAGATCGACCCTGACCAGGAGGAACCGCTTATCGTCGCGAAATGAAACATTATAACGCGGCCGGTATTCCTTGATTAGTTTGCCTTCGAGCAAAACCGATTCCGCTTCGCTGCGAACTGTATGTGTCTCAAAATCCCATGTCGCGTCGAGCATGGCGCGCGTTTTCAAATCGGCCTGCGCCAGCTTGGACGGCAGGAAATATGAACCCACTCGTTTGCGCAGGTCGCGCGCTTTGCCTACGTAAATCACGCGGTTAAACCGGTCGCGCATCAAGTACACACCGGGCTTGTGCGGCACCTCGTGCACCTTCTTCTGCAAATCCGGCTTCTCTTTGGTTGATACAGCCATCCGGCTGTGAATCTACGCGAGAAGCGGAGATCTGGAAATCGCTATCGCTCCGCTCCACCGCGTCGCAAGCAGCGCAGACGTCGCGACCGCAAAAGCGCCCGCGAAATTTCTCGCGGGCGCTTTTGGTCTTAGCGCGAACGACTTTTCGCGTTAAGGTCTTGTCGTTGTCGTAGTGGTCGTTTCTCGTGCTTGATAACTCGTGGTGGCTGGCTCAGCACGACCTTGCGCACCGACGCACCCGGTCGCCAACTGTCGTGTAATAGATGGTTGCCGGCATGTCTGGTCGAATGGCCGACCAACTGACGGTGCGACCTTCCGGATCCACGACGGTCGTGTCCTGCGTGTAGTAATAACGCACTGGCGCCACATTCGGCGCTGTCCGGAACATGAAGTAATCCGAATCCGGCGTGTATGTCACGATATTGTGCCGGCACTGCTGGTCGTTGTCTGCTGAGTTGTCGTCGTGCCCGTTACCGGGTCTGTGTCGTGGTCGTAGTAGTCGTGGTCTGCTGCGCGAGCGCTATCCCCAGCGCCGCCGCGCAAGCCACTCCAGCTGCTAATATTTTCACTAATCTCGTTTGTTTCATATTTGTCCCTCTGCTTTGATTGAATGGATGTTCTCCATTCATGTATCTCTCCGGCTCCTTAGTGCCGAGAGCTTCTTCAGTTACGCCCTGATATCGTAAATTCGGCCTCGCGTGGTCGCATCCGTGGGACGGTAACTCCGCTTTTGCGTTGCAACAAGGTAGGAATCGAAACGTAGCGATTTTATGCAGGCTTTACCCGGTTTTCGCGATTTTCTTCCCGACGACTGCGCGGTGCGCAATTACATCTTTGCGCGCTGGCGCGAAGTCGCGCGGCGCTACGGTTTTCTTGAATGGGACGGCCCCGTTCTCGAGACCGACCGAGCTATACAGAAGAAGAGCGGCGCAGAAATCGTCGATCAGCTTTTCAACTTTACTGACAAAGGCGAACGCGAAGTCGCGATGCGCCCCGAGCTCACGCCCACGCTTGCTCGCGTGGTCGCCGCGCACGAGCGCGAATTCAAGAAGCCGCTCAAATGGTTCTCAATTGGCCAATTTTTCCGTTACGAAAAACAACAGCGCGGAAGATTGCGCGAACATTTTCAACTCAACTGCGACATTATCGGGGAAGCGAACCTTGCCGCTGACATCGAGTTGGTGGCGCTCTGCATCGATATCCTGCGGGCGTTTGGGTTCACCGAAAAGATTTTGTCGTCCGGATCAGCGACCGCGATTTCTGGACCGATTTCCTGCGCGAAAGAGATGTACCAGCAGATCGATGGGACGAATTGTTGCAGGCAATCGACAAATCCGGACGTGAACCGCGCGAGAAAACAGCGGAGAAACTTGGCGAACTCGCCGATCCAATCTTTTCAATTCTAAAGAGCGGCGGGAAGAGCCAGAAGCTCGACCAACTTGTTGATGGCCTTCGCGAGTCGAGGACTTGCCGATTACGTGGCGATCGATGTCGGCATCGTGCGCGGACTGGCTTATTACACCGGCATTGTATTTGAGGTGTTCGACCGCGTCGGAAAATTCCGCGCCATACGCCGGTGGCGGCCGTTACGACAACTCTAATCGCGCAACTGCAGCGATGGCGCAGTTTCAATGCCGGCCCTCGGTTTCGCGATGGGGGACGTCGTGCTGGGCGAGTTAATGAATGAAACACGCGCATGCGCGTGAGAAACTGGAGACTGCAATCGCACTGGGCCGGAAGATCGACATCTACGTAGTTATCGCGAAGGAACAGCGCCGCGCAGACGCTCTTGCGCAAATTCAACAATTTCGCGACCGCGGCTATCGCGTTGGATTATCCGCTCACCAGCGAAAAGGTCGGCAAACAATTTCAAACCGCCGAGCAACTTGGCGCGCGCGTTGCAGTCCTGTTCGGAGACGAATGGCCGCAGGTGAAAGTAAAGAACCTGGCTACACGCGAGAGAATCTTCAGTTCACCACGCGGAGTTACTTGCGCACTTGCAGAGCGTAATCCAGCTTGCCATCCTGAGCGCAGTGAAGCGGAGTCGAAGGATCCCGTCGCAATTGTCCGACGTTTCGCACACGGGATTCGTCGACTTCGCTCGGAATGACAACGACACATGTATCGCACCCACGACTGCAATTCACTTCGCAAGAGCAGACATCGGCAGGCAAGGTCGCGCTGGCCGGGTGGGTCAATGTCACGCGCGATCACGGCGGGGTAATTTTCATTGATCTCCGCGATCGCGAAGGCCTGACGCAAATCGTGTTTCGGCCGGAGGAAAATGCGCAGCTTGCGAAGCAGGCGCATACATTGCGCAGCGAAGACGTCATTCAGGTGTCGGGTCGCGTCGCTGCGCGGCTGCCGGGCACAGAAAATCCAAATCTCGCCACCGGCGACATCGAAATCATTCCGAGCGAGCTGAAGATTCTGAATCGGGCGGACGATCTGCCGTTCCCGATTGATGCCGAGCCGCAGAACGAAGATTTGCGGATGACGTACCGATACTATGACCTGCGCCGGCCACGTTTCGCTCGCAATCTGCGCTTGCGACACATCGCGGCGAAGGCGACGCGCGATTATCTCGACAGCCAGGGCTACGTCGAGGTTGAGACGCCGATTCTTTCCAAGAGCACTCCGGAAGGCGCGCGCGATTTTTGGTGCCGAGCCGGATCACGCCCGGAAAATTCTATGCGCTGCCGCAGGCGCCGCAGCAATACAAACAACTGCTGATGGTCGCCGGCGTGGAAAAATATTTCCAGATCGCAAAATGTTTTCGCGACGAAGATTTGCGCGCGGACCGGCAACCGGAGTTTACCCAGATCGATATCGAAGCCTCGTTCGTAACGCCGGACGACATTTTCGCGGTGACTGAAGGAATGCTCGCTGCGATTTTCAAGGCCGCGCGCAACATCGAGATCAAAACGCCCGTTTGATCGGCTTACTTATCGCGAAGCGGTCGGTCGCTACGGCAGCGATAAACCGGATCGCCGTTTTGGAATGGAACTTGTCGATCTTGGAGAAATTTTCGCGAGAGCGGTTTCAAGGTTTTCCGTAACGCGCTCGGATGCCGGCGGCGTGGTGAAAGCGATCAACGCGAAAGGCTTTGCCGGAATCACGATCGGACAAGCTGACGAATTAACTGAAATCGCGAAGTTGTATCGGCGCAAAGGGACTCGCCTTCATCAAGATCGAGAACGGCGAATGGAAATCGCCCATTGTGAAATTTTTCTCCGAAGCTGAGAAAGCGGCGCTGCAATCGAAACTGAAAATCGAGGAAGGCGACTGCATCTTCTTCGCGCGCGGACAAATGGGAAATCGCCTGTGAAGTTCTCGGCCGCCTGCGGCTGCGCATCGCCAGAAATTGCAGAAAGCTTGCACGCCTGTCTGCCGAAATCTGGGATTTCCTCTGGGTCACAGATTTTCCGCTGTTCTGAATGGAGCCCGGAGGAAAACAAATGGAACGCCATGCATCATCCCTTTACTCGACCGAAAGCGGAGGACATGCCGCTATTTGAAGCGAAAGAAGTTTCCGGATGTTCGCGCCGAGGCGTACGACGTCGTTTTGAACGGTGTCGAGATCGGCGGCGGCAGCATGCGAATTCACGAGCCGGAGTTGCAGGACAAAATGTTCGAAGCGCTCGGTATCAGCCCGGAAGATCGGCAATCGCAGTCTTGGCCATTTGCTGCGCGCGCTGCGTCTTGGCGCGCCGCCGCACGGCGGCATCGCGCTCGGACTCGATCGGCTGGTCATGCTGATCTGCGGCGAACAAAGCATTCGCGACGTGATAGCCTTCCCAAAAAACAATCGCGGCATGGATTTGATGTCGCAATTCGCCCGCCGAGAGTCGATCCACGCCAACTGCGCGGACTTGTCGATCAAGCTGACTGCGGAAAAGAAATGAGAGCAGCGGATTGTCCCGGCGGTCAAACGTGCAGGTAGCCACCGGCTTCGATCGCTCAAGTAACCCGGGGCCGTTCTTTCGCTCCGCCGCGGTGGGCAGAGGATCCTTGCGGGCTGTGATCGCCTCCGCGCCCGAGTCCTTCAGCTGCTTGAGCCTGGAGTCGCGTTGAACTCGACATCTTTCGTGAATTCCGGCGGAAGGTCCGTGCTCCGCATAGATGGCGTGCACCGGGGCATACGTCCACACATGCCATGCAATCAATGCAGTCATCCGGGTGAATGACCACCTGGTTGTCCATTTCGTAGAAGCAGGCGACCGGGCACACTTCTACACAGTCGGTGAACTTGCATCCGTTACATTTGTCGGTCACGACGTGGGGCATAGGATTTCGGTGGTTGAGGGTTGCAGTGAAAAGACCGCCGTTGACGCTCAAGTAATTAGCGATGCCCGTGCCAGTCAATTCCTGCTTTCAACATCGGCGTTAAGCGACGACCGTGGTGATGCTCGCGGCCGGTCCGGAAAAGAATCGCCACTGAAAACGTGACGATTGTGCCGAAGCAGATCCACCAGGGAAATTCCATTACTGGTAGCCAGGCTGGGTTGGGTGTAAAGTTTGCCGGCAAAGATTTCGGCAATGTTGTTAGGCAAACCGCTCAAAATCGCGACGACGATGAAGCCGATGATCATCGCGATGATGTTGCCGAAATTGTTTCCGCGCGATTTGGTTAACATGCCGGCGAGAAAGACGCCCAGCACCGAGCCGTAGGTATAACCGTAAATGCTGATCACAATCAGAATGATCCGCACGTTTGGGTGCACGATGACGAGGTAGGCTGTTGTAGACGCGACGACGATCATCAGCACTGAGAACCAGACCGTGGCCCAGCGCACGGCGCGAAGACTTTGTTCGCTTGTCGATGCCGGATTGATATAGGGCTCGTACCAATCCCGAGTAAAACTCGTGGCCAGCGCGTTGATCGCTGTGCTGAGCGAGCCCATTGCTGTTGCGAAAATGCCGGCAATGAGCAGACCGCGCAGGCCGACCGGCATTTCGTAAAGAATGTAATGGCAGAAGATCTCGTTCGGAGTTTTCGGTAATGCCGGATCCTGATGCGTCTGGTAAAAAACCCAGAGCAGCACACCGATGCTCAGAAACGTGAACGCGATCGGAATATCGGCCAGGCCTGACATGATCAGCGAGCGCCGGCTCCGACGAATGTCAGGCGCGGTCAACATGCGCTGGACCATGTCCTGATCGGTGCCGTGCGTCGCCATGGTCATGAAGGTTGAGCCAATCAAGCCGGCAAAAATCGTATGCTCGATCGCGAACATGCCTTTCCATTTTGACCATCCATGCTTGGCTGGATCCAAACCGGTGGTGAAGAAATCGGAAATGCCGAACCCGCCGTGACGTTGCACGATTTGATGAAAACCACCGGGTATTGCGAAAGTAAAGCAACCCGAGAGCAATGAGCGCGCTGCCGATCATGATCGACGCTTGAATGAAGTCGGTCCAGATGACGGCTTTGATTCCGCCCAGCGTTGTGTAGATGGCCGTCAAAATGACGATGGCAACCGTTGAGCCGATGTAGATGAAAAGCGTTTCTTTTGGCCTGGCTGAACGCCGCGAATCATTTCATAGGCGAGCGCAAGCGCGATAGCAGCCGCATACAGTCGCGTGCCGGACGCGAGCAGCCGTGTAAACAGAAACACGGCCGACGCCGCGTTCTTGGTCGGCACTCCGAAGCGGGCGGTAAGATATTCGTAGATCGAGTAAACTTTGTAGTCGTAATACGGCTTGATAAAAATGTAACTGACCAGGATTCGCGCGATAATCGTGCCGAGCGCCAGCTGCAAATAGGTGTAGTTCCGCAGCGCGAATCCTTCGCCCGGTGTTCCGAAAAAGTGCCGGCACTTGTCTCCGCGGCGATGAGCGAAGCGAGCACAGCCCACCATGGAATTCGGCGGCCACCCAGCGCGAAGTCTTTGAGATTTTCCTCCTTCCGGCCCATGTAGAGGCCGATGGAGATGATGAGAACGAAATAGAGCAGCAAAACCGCGCTATCGATCGCGAGTCGCGCTGTCCATGTCGGCGCACTATTTAGTCAGGATGACGGACTATCGAATGGTGAACGCACGAAATGCCATGAAAATCACGAGTTTACAATGACGAAGCCTCGACGAAGTGCGTCCTCCTGGCTTCGTCATACCTTCGGTCTGGATTTGACATCGCGTCGAGCCATCGTGTTATCTAATGAAGCTGCATGGAAATTCCCGCACCAGACTTTGATCTTGCGATGACGCTCGACTCCGGCCAGGTCTTTCATTGGCAAAAGTCGCGGCGACGGATTTGTGGGAACGATCGGGGATTGCCCGTTATACGCGGAACAAGGCGGCTAGCGTGCTTGAAAGTGCTCGCTTGCGGCGCGATCGTCCGCAACCAGGCGCGATGCGACGCTGCGCTCCCACGAATCGCTCGCGCATTATTTCGCGCTCGGATCATCCGCTCGCGGACATTTGCGCTCGTTCCCGGACGATCCGGATGATGAATGCGGCGCGAGAATTTCTGTCGCGGGCTGCGGATCATTCGGCAGCCGAAATGGGAAATGTCTGGCTACTTTCATCTGTTCTTCGATGAAACAGGTGGCGCACATTCGTCAGATCTCGACTAGCGCTGCGCGAACGCTTTGGTGTCGCAAAGACGACAGCTAATGTGCAAGCCGCTTCTGCGCAGCTTACGCTCTCCACTCGCGCGCGGCGACATTGCCCGCAGCTTCCGAGAATGAGTTGCGCAGAATGCGCCTGGGTTATCGCGCCAGGAACCTGCTTGCGACGGCTGCGCACTCGTTAGTCTCAGGCGAAGGCGGACTTGAGAGCATGGTCGGCGCTCTGCCCGATGCCGATCTCAGAGAAAACTGTAGCGCGTTGCCCGGCGTGGGAGCGAAGGTTGCCAACTGTGTAATGCTATTTTGCCTATGAACGACGTGCGCGCATTTCCGATCGACGTCTGGATCGAGAGAGCTTTGAGAACAGCAATATTTTCCGCGGAAGAAGAAAATGACGCGCATGCGAGCTGCGCGAATTCGTCCGAAACGCTATTTTGGCGAACATGGCGGTTACGCGCAGCAAGTATTTGTTTCATCATGCGCGCGTACACTGAAGTCAGGCGTCCCAGCCTCGACTCCGGCGATAAGAACGAACGACAAGCAAGACGTCAGCCACGCAGAAGTCAGAAGACTGGAGCCTGCACCGCCTGGCGCAAGTTGTCAGCGCCCCATGGGCTGAGATAGGTTCCTGCCTTAAACTGAGGACTTCCAGAGGCCCAATCCTTTCTGACCACTGAGAAGACGCTCTGCATGACGACGGCCGACATTATGTTCGCCCAGCCGGGCAACCCCGAAAGCTATCGGGATCACGAATACGACGACGCGAACGGTTTTGTTGGCGCTGCTTGCGGCGATTTTCATTCACCCTGCTTGTGGCGTTTTTGCTTGCCGCCTTTGGCGGCGTTTCTCTCGCCGACGACCCGATTGAGGACAAGCCGGTCCGAGCTCACGTTCATGGATCTTCGCCAGCGCCAACTGGCTCCGAAGAATTCCGCGTTTATCGAGACGGACGAATCGAAAAAAGCACCCGAGCCGCAAGAGAAAACATTTGAATCGAACGCCAATTCGATTGCAGCAAGCGAAGCTAGCTGCCGCTGGGAAGTGCCATTGCCGTCGCAGACGGGCAAGAGATCGGCCATTTATGGATTTGGAGACACATCAGCATTCGCTCGACATGAAGGGCGCGCAGCGCACAACCGAGTGCCGCGCCGCAGGAGAGTCCGAAACCCGTCGCCGGCCGCCCCAAACCGCAACCAGCTCCGATTACCGCGGCGGAGCAATTTGCGATGTTAACTCAAAAACCCTCGCAAACACGTGAGACCCTCAACTGCAACATCGCAACCGCAATCGGCGTATCGGCCGGTTGAAGCAGCGAACACCATCGCCGGAAACATCACCAATCGCGGTATTTCTTCCGTTAACGCCTTGGGCACACCCGCTTGGCCGCTACACAAAGAGTTCGTAGCGGATTCAATTGGATCGCGGCTGGTATGCGTTTGTGGAGCAGAAGCAGGACTTGGTCAACATCGGGACTCTGCGGCTCCGGTTTTATATTGATCGGAGCGGACGAGTGAAGGATCTCAAAGTCGTACCGAGAACAGCTCGAACGAGGCGTTCGCAAACTGTCTTGCGTACAATCGGTGCTGGAAGCGCACCTTCCTCCGATTCCCGGATGATGTTGCGAACACGCTTTGCCTCCGAGGGCTTGAAGTAGATGGACTCGGTTTCATTATTTTTCCGAACCGATGATCGCTTGCCTGAGATAATTATCGAAACTCCGGAAACCGTGAATACGTGTCTTGGATTCTTCGCGAAGGGCGGCCTTTTCATGTGGCCGCTGCTGGCAGTGCTCGATTGTCTCGGTGACGATAATGATTTTGCGCGGCCTGGCTTTGCGACGGAACAAGGTTATGCCGCCACTGATCGAGAGCGAAATAGAACGTTTGACCCCTGGCGAAAGTCCTGAGCGGCTGTCGCGCATCGTGCATCATGATGGTTCGTCGCTGTCGCGGATCGCTCGCGTGGCGTTGCAATATTTGCGCAGCCCGCGCTCGGAAAACGTGGAAGCGGTTCAAACACGCGCTCGCCACGAGATGGTGCGCCTGGAAAAAGGTCTTATCATTCTCGAAGTCATTGTGGGCATCGCGCCACTGCTCGGCCTCATCGGCGCAGTTTCGGGATTGGTGCATGTCTTTTCCCAGCTCGGACTGAACTCGGGCGCATCGGATACGCGTCAGATCGCGCTCGGCATCTCCGAAGCTTTGAACTGCAACCGTTTTCGGCCTTTCGAGGTTGCTGTGCCGACGCTGATCGGATTCACCTATTTTTCGAGGAAAGTTGAAGTGATGTCGGTGGAGATGGAAACGCTGGTCGTCGAATTGATCAATAAGTGCTATTACGGTCGCTCTTCGCGCGAATTCGAGCCGGCAAAAGCAACCGCGCCGCCAGCTCGCGATGCCGATTTCGACGCCGGTAGCGTGAAACGCGCGGGCGCATTTCACACCATGAAGTTTGCAGTCGAAAACGCAGAGCGCCCGTCATCATCATCGTTTCGCTCGTCGATATTCTCATCATCCTGCTGATCTTTTTGTCGTTTCTACAACGTTTCAGAAAGACCAGCCCGAAGTTCAGATTAATCTGCCGGAGTCCAAGACAGCGCAGAAACAGCCTTGCGGAGCTCGAACACGCGATCGTGAGCATCGATCAAAATGACGAGATCAAACTCGATCGGACGAACCGATGGGCGTGGACGAACTGGAGGGCGCAGTGTGCGCGATCTGCCGGAGACCCGCAAGTCCACGCTGGCGCTGCAAGCGGACAAGAAAGCTTCCTTCGGCACGATCATTAAGGTTATGGACGCGTTGAAGCTGGCGGGCGTGCAGAAATTTGCCGGCGTTTACGCGGGAAGAGAAAATGATCCTGCCGATTTTGCGAGTGAGCGACCCGATCCTGCTGGGCGAAAGGCAAACCGATCGACAACATAGACGATCGGATTCGCGGAACTGCAGCGCGCGAACATGATCGAGACGATGCACGCGGCGCATGGCGTCGGACCTCGCGCAGCGCAGCAGAGTCGGTGAAGCCTTGCAGCTCACGGTGCTCGACGTTTCGGCTAGTCGAAGATCGGCCGAGAGCACGTTGAAGGTGGATGGCAAAGACGGTCGATCCCAAGGCGTGCGATGCCGCTGGTGTTGATCAATCCGGAAATCGAGCTGCACGGTGCAGGCGGAACTGGGATTGAAGGTTGCTTAAGTTTTCCCGAAATCACCGGCGACATCGAACGGGCGAATACGGTGATCGTGCGTGCGCAAACTTTGGAAGGCGGCACGATCTGAAATCGCAGAGCGAGCCGGATTTCTTGCGCGCGCGATGACAGCACGAAGGCGATCATCTTAATGGAATCCCTATTTATCGATCGGATGAATTCGGCGGCAAAGGCCGCGTTGTCGAGCCGCCTGAAACGACTCACAAAGGAGACGAGACGCGGCGTCCAGGACATCGGGAAGCGCTCGTCGGTGCAGACGACGCTGTAGCGGCTCCAGTAACTGTCGGAGTCGAATCTGCAAAATTCCCTGATGAGCAACATTTGGGTCAAATGGGTTCGCAGGCTTCAATCAATTGGGCGCGAAACTACGGCAAGAACGAATTCGACCTGCAGCGATATCAACAGGTTGAGGACGTCGCTGCCGAGATCGCCGCTAGGTATCCGATGGCGAACTGCAGACCATCAAGGCGATGTTTGGACGCGAGACGCTGGACCGGCAACTCCAAAAATCGACGTGCGAGCGGCCGTTATTTCAGAAAACAAAATATTGCTTATAAAGAGCGAGGCGATGGTTGGACATTGCCAGGTGGATGGAGTAGATCCCGGAGAGTCCCCAAGCGAAGCAGCTGTCCGGGAAACAAAGGAGGAGTCTGGGTATGACGTCAATGCCGTTAGACCTAATGGCGATTTACGATCACGCGATAGACAGGGGCATCCTCCGTGTCCTTTTCATGTCTATAAGCTGATTTTCTGTGTGAGGTTGTAGGAGGTTCGGCCAGGACGAGTCTTGAGACTGACGCAGTCTGCTTCTTTGGCGAGGAAGAATTACCCGCTCTTTCACGAATCTCCGAATCTTATCACCGCAGGTGAACGCGCATTCGCTTTCGCCAGAGACCCGAATTTGCCTGCTGACTTCGACTAGATTAACGCGCGCGACTTAGGAAGCGATGCCGCCGCGATCTTCAGAATTATCGTGGTCAGAAATCCCGTCAACGGACTAGTCGCTGCCGCGACATCCAGTTTTCAGCTAATCCGATTTCGCGCGCTTCGCGTCCGGCTTCAATTGCTTTTTTAAATGCCTTTGCCATGCGAACAGGATCGGAAGCAATTGCGATGGCAGTGTTGACCAGCACCGCATCGGCGCCCATCTCCATCGCTTCAGCCGCCTGACTTGGCGCGCCGAGCCCGGCATCGACCACTACCGGCACTGTGGCCTGTTCGATGATGATCTCGATCTGCGGACGCGTTTCGATTCCGCGGTTACTGCCGATTGGCGAACCGAGCGGCATCACCGTGGCGGTGCCCGACGTCCTGCAATCGTTTCGCCAGCACCGGATCGGCATTGATGTAGGGAAGAACCGTGAATCCCTCCTTCACCAGAATTTCCGCGGCCGCCAGCGTCTCCACCGGATCGGGAAGCAAATAGCGCGGGTCGGGATGTATCTCGAGCTTGATCCACGTCGGCAAGCCTGCGCTCGCAGCCAGCCGCGCGAGGCGCACCGCCTCGGTCGCGTTGCGCGCGCCGCTCGTGTTCGGCAAGAGAAGAAACCGTTTCGGATCGATAAAATCGAGAATGTTGGCAAACGGATCGCGCTTTGCCGGAAAGATCGGCGCGCCGCAGCGCCACCGTCACCAGCTCGGTGCCGCTCGCGATCGAGCGCGTCGCGCATCAGCTCGTTCGACGCGAATTTCCCCGTGCCGACGAGCAGGCGCGAGGTGAATTCGCGATCGGCGATCTTCAGTTTGGAAGGCTTGTCCGCCATT
>ERZ1370068.7266-contig-6196_pt1 | contig 42078 bp, 53 predicted proteins | sample MGYA00561227_ERZ1370068 | MGnify/ENA primary metagenome ERZ1370068 (study PRJEB38410, sample SAMEA6850437) | metagenome | study: Metagenomic assessment of the ecological functions of the soil: analysis of the soil microbiota associated with the... | reverse complement strand
ATTTTCGTTCAGTTACACGTATTGCTTGTCGTCGACGGGCGCTGGGACGTTCGCATGCGCAACCAGGCGCTCCGCGCGCCTGCTCAAGACCGTTTCGCGATTCATACGAGATGGAAAACGGGCTTGCCGACAACGCCATGCACGTCGTTTTCCATCCAGGGGCCTGCGGCAGTTCATCGCTGAACTGGGACGAGTTCGCCGGCCAGATGATCCAGATCCTGCATCGCGACGTCGCGCAGGGCAGCCGGGCGCGCGGCGCAACTGCTCGACGAGATCATGACCTATCCCGGGCTGTCCGGCCGAATGGCGGCTCCACGCCATTCGCCAGCGTCCTCGCCGGTCATGACGATGCAACTCGCCAAGGGCGACTTTCGTCTCGCCTTCTTTTTCCACCTTCACGACGCTGGCGATGCCGACCGACGCAGCGCTGCAACAGATCAAGATCGAATGCTTCTTTCCGGCGGACGATGCGACCGCCGGGAAGGCGCGCAACTGGCACTTTCGACAAGAGCCCGAGGAGATGGAAATGCAACCTGCCCTGCGTCGATCATCAATCGGCCGAGGCAGCATGGACGAACTTGCGCGCGCTGAACGCCCGCTTCATCCATAATTTCGTGACCAACGACGTGGCCTCGCACGACGCCATTCTTCATCCCGCTTCATCAACATCTGGCCCACGGGCCAGCGCTGGGATCGCGCGACCTATCTGAAATACTGGGCAACCGCCTTCGATCCCGAGGTCATCGTGTACTGGGACGTCCGCGATGAGCTCATTACCGTGATCGGCGACGTTGCGCTGGTGCGCTCCACCAACAAGTGCACGCGCCGCCGCGATGGAAATGAAGTGACCGGCATGACCACGTACACCGATACATATCTGTTCGAGGACGGCGCGTGGAAGTGCATCCAGGCCCAGATCACGGCGGTCGCGCCCGAGCATTATCCCGCCGATGACACGCATCGTCAGCGTCTATATCGCGGGAAAGCTTCAGCGCGCGCGCGGCGTGAACGGCGACGCGGCAGCTGCCACGCAGTTGCGTCGAAGCTGCAACGCTGCGGGATGGACGGCGGACAGACGCGCGGCTAACGTCCGGCTTTCTCCACGAGGATCAGCCATGTTCAAGCTCTATTACGCCCCCGGCACCTGCGCGCTGGCTTCGCACATCGCCTGGAAGAGGCCGGCGCCGCCTACACGGCCGAGCGGCTCGACTTCAAGAACAGCCAGCAGACACAGCCCGCAATATCTCGCGATCAATCCGAAGGGGCGGGTGCCGGCGCTGGTGACCGGATCGCGGCATCCTTGACCGAAACGCCGGCGATCCTCGCCTTCATTGCGCAGAGCTTTCCGCAGGCCAGGCTGGTGCCCGATGACGCCTTCGCGTTCGCACAGGCGCAGTCCTTCAACAGCTATCTCTGCTCGACGGTGTCACATCAACGCATGCCCACAAGATGCGCGGCTATCGCTGGGCGATCGATGAATCCTCGTTCGCCGACATGAAGCGCAAGGTGCCGGAGACGCATGGCCGCCGGTTTTGCGCTGATCGAGCGCGACATGCTGAAGGGGCCGTGGGTGATGGGCGAGCAGTACACGGTCTGCGATCCCTATCTGTTTACGATCGCCGGTTGGCTGGAAGGCGACGGCGTCGATCTCGCGCACGCTGCCGAAGGTGGCCGCTCACCGCAAGCGGATGTCGGAGCGGCCGGCGGTGCAGAAGGTGCTGGCGGAGGAGAAAGCCTGAACTGGCTGGTAGGGTGGGCATAGCGAAGAGCGTGCCCACCATCTATCCGCATCGCTCATTGGCGAACGGTGGGCACGCTTCGCGCTTGCCCACCACCGCTGACAGCTGCTACGCAGCCTTCCGCTTGCCCCGCTCCATCTCGCGGCCGATGCCGAGCATGATGTTGCGCAGCCAGATCGAGCCGGGGTCCATCTGGGCGCGGGTCGGGTAGAACATGAACTGCTCGTCGATCCCGGGATCGAGCGGCGGCGTGATCGTTGCCAGCGACAATTGCTTCGACAGCGCGCCGATCAGGCGGCGCGGCACGAAGGCGACGAGATCGGTGCGCGCGGTAACGTGCAGCGCCTCGATATAGCCGGGCACCACCAGCGCGATCCGCCGCTCGATGCCCTTGGGCCGCAACCAGCTGTCGATCAGGTCCTCGCTCTGGCCGCGGATCACGACCGCGACATGGCGCGCGTCGAGAAAGCGTTCCGAGCCGCTTCAGCCGGGCGCCGACGGGGTGGCCGCGCCGCACCGCAAGCGCGTCGCTGTCGGTGTAAAGCCGTTGCCGGTGAAAGCCGCGTGAAGGCGTTGCCGATCGAGATCACCATGTCGATGGTGCGGGCGAACTCCGCCGTGAAGATCGCCGGCCCCCGCCACGGCACCACGTCGATCCGGACGTTCGGCGCCAGCTTTCGTGATCTTTTCCATCAGCGGCGGCATCAGCAGTTCGACCGCCAGATCCGGCATCATCAGGCGAAACTGGCGCTCGCTCCTGCGCGGCGTCGAAATCGTCGGGGATGAACAGCGAGCGCACCTGGTCGAGCGCCTGCGCCAGCGGCGCGCGCAGCGCCTGCGCCCGCGGCGTCAGCTCCATGCGCGCGCCGGTGCGAACCAGCAGCGGGATCGCCGATCAGGCGTCGCGCAGCCGCTGCAGCGCGTGGCTGGCGGCCGGCTGCGACAGCCCGATCCGCATCGCGGCGCGGCTGACATTGGCTTCCTGAGCAGCGGCGTCGAGCGCGACCAGCAGATTAGAGGTCAAGCGAATTCAAATTCATGCAGAGTGAATATATATCATATTCACTATCGATTGGAAGAATGGCGCGCGCGACGCGCGATGATCTGCAACATCAGATCAAACGGAGAAGCCGCCATGAGCGCCGCAGCCAACAAGAAACTTGTGCAGCAGGTCTACGCCGGATTCCGCAGCAACCGCGGCGGGACCACGTTCGTCGACAACCTCGCCGAGGACGCGACCTGGATCGTCACCGGCCAGTATTCGTGGTCCGCATGAGTTCAGAGGGCGTGATGCGATCAACAACGGCCTGATGGGCCATTTCCGCTCGTTCTTCGCCGTGCGGCCGCGCACGCGTGGCGTTCAACTTCATCGCGGAAGGCGACTATGTCGTGGTCGAAGCCCGCGGCGACAACGTCACCAAGGCCGGGCGTCCGCTACGACAACCAATATTGCATGGTCTGGCGCATCGAGGACGGCAAGATCAAGGAGATCAAGGAATACTGCGATTCCGCGCTGGTCGAGCGCGTGCTCGGGCCATTTCCCGGCGGAGCGAAAGCTGGCGGCGGCTGTTTGAGTCACAGCCGACCAGCTGCGCTAGGGTGGCGCACAAGCGAAGCGTCGCCCACCATTCTTCAAGCTTCGCAGATGCGTCCGATAAAGAAGAAAGGTGGGCACGGCGCACGCGCTGCCTTCTGGCCCACCTTGACGAAACACGCTCTCGGTCGTTGGCCTGCTCAGGCTGCCTTCGATCTTCGATGATGCTTGAACATGATTGCCGCGGGCCTCGTCGTCCATCTCGGCCTTGAAGGTGAAGCTTGTCCTTCAGCGCGATCGCGCTTGGCCGCCGCGGGCGGTGCCGATGATCTCGTCGACCAGCCGCTTGACGTTGGGATATTTCGCGCACGGCGTCCTCGCCCATGCACGAAGGGCATCATGCGCGCCCAGCCCCAGACGTCCATGTCGACGATGGTGTAGGTGTCGCCGACCATGTAGCGGCGCTTGGCGAGGTGGTCGTTGAGAATGCCGTAAGTGCCGCTGCGCCTCGAACTGGTAGCGGTTGTGGGCGTAGTCGACCTTCTCCGGCGCGAAGTGCTTGAAGTGCACGGCCTGGCCGGAGATACGGGCCGACGCCGGTGGCGACGAACATCAGCCACGACAGCAACTCGCCGCGGTTGGCCGGCGTGTTGGCAGGCAGGAACTTGCCGGTCTTCTCGGCGAGGTAGAGCAGGATGGCGTTGCTGTCGAACACGCTGACGCCGTCGTCGTCGATCGCCGGCACCTTGGCGTTCGGATTGATCGGCGAGATATTCCGGCTTGAACTGGTCGCCCTTGCGGGTGTCGACGGCGACCGGCTCGATAGGCGAGGCCGGCTTCCTCGAGGAACAGCGCGACCTTGGTCGGGTTGGGCGATCCGTTGAAGTAGAATTTGAGCATTTGGAATATCTCCCTTGCTTTCGTTGCCGACAGATTAATCGCGGCACGCGGCGGCACTGCCGCCGGGCAGTCACGTCCATGCTCAAATTTTGCAGGGAGCGCAAGCGACGAGTTTGTGAGCGAGGCCTGCGCAGCGCGCAAGCTGCTCGAGACAGGCGAAGCTCGCTCTCACGACAGCAGCCAGACCGCACTATGCCCGCGACGCGCAAGGCCGGCACCGGCTGCGATCATGACGGTCGCGAAGCGCATTGCCGAACGCAGCGTCGTGCGTTGCACCGCGCGTTCGGTACCGCGCGCATAGCCGTGGACGATGATCTGCTCGCTGAAGGTCGCTGTTGGCGTCCAGCACGTCGGTCAGGCCCGCGCTGGCAACCAGGATGCCGAGGATGACCAGGCCGGCGGGGCCCAGCAAGCTCAACAGCAGCATCGGAAACACGCCGATCAGGAAGATCGGCAGCAGCGGCAGCAGCAATGAAGCGACTCGGAGTCTCGCGTGCGCATGGCAGTCAATCTCATACGGGATAATGGATGTCGCGACTGTATCCTGAAATAGGAGCGAAAAGGCGCATGACTGCCTGCGCGCCTGACACGGCTGCCATGCCGGTTGATCGGGGTGGTTGCGCAGCGGGGTAGGCAGGCCGCATTTCGCGGCATGGCCGCCGAGATCGTGCTGCACGCTGCGGTGCTTTGGCGCGTCCTGTCGAGCCGCGCCTGCAGATGTCCGGTGATAGCGCCGGCGCGGCTTAGCCCGCCGCCATTCCGGAGCGGATTTCGGCGCGCAGCTCGTCGATCAGCCTGCAGGCCCTTCTTGGTCTCGACGTGCCAGAAGGTCCAGCCGTTGCAGGCGTCCGAGCCCTGCGCCACCGCGCCGATGCGGTGGATCGAGCCGACCTTGTCGCCGAGCATGATGGCGCCGTCGGCGCGCACCAGCGCGCCGTGGCGCTTCTTGGAGTCGACCAGTTTGGTGCCGGGCGAGATCATGCCGCGCTCGATCAGTTCGGAGAACGCCACGCGCGGCGCGTCGCGCGCGGTCATGAACGGCGCCAGCGTGGCCTCCGGCAGCGGCTCGATCGGCGGCGATGCGCGCTTCGGCCGCTGTCGCATAGGTCTGGTCGCGCTCGAAGCCGATGTAGCGGCGGCCGAGACGTTTTGCCACGGCGCCGGTGGTGCCGGTGCCGTTGAAGGGATCGATCACGAGATCGCCGGGCTTCGACGACGACAGCAGCACGCGCGCCAGCAGGCCCTCGGGCTTCTGGGTCGGATGCACCTTCTTGCCGTCGTCGCCCTTGAGGCGCTCTTCGCCGGTGCAGAGCGGGATCAGCCAGTCGGAACGCGCCTGCACGTCCTCGTTGGCGGCCTTCAGCGCTTCGTAGTTGAACGTATAGCCCTTGGCCTTCTCGTCGCGCGCGGCCCAGATCATGGTCTCGTGCGCATTGGTGAAGCGGCGGCCGCGGAAATTCGGCATCGGATTGGTCTTGCGCCAGACGATATCGTTGAGGACCCAGAAGCCGAGGTCCTGCATGATCGCGCCGACGCGGAAAATGTTGTGGTAGGAGCCGATCACCCACAGCGTCGCCGACGGCTTCATGACGCGGCGGCAGGCGAGCAGCCAGGCGCGGGTGAAATCGTCATAGGCGGCAAAGGATGAAAACTTGTCCCAGTCGTTGTTGACGGCATCGACATGGGATCTCGTCGGGGCGCTTGAGGTCGCCCTTGAGCTGCAGATTGTACGGCGGATCGGCGAACACCAGATCGACCGAACCGGCCGGAAGCTTCGACATCTCGGCGACGCAATCGCCGACGACGATGCGAGCGCTCGGACTCGGACTCAAATTTAGTGCGGGGCGCCCTTGCAGACGCCCCGCGACGCGACACAACCATGACTCAATTACTCTGACTCAGGCGACGCTGTCGGCGACGCGGGACTAAACAACCGACTGGCGATACATTGACCGCGCAAAGTAAAAATCGACTTAATCGGTAAAGTTGCTGAGACGAGATTGCCAGAGAAATTGCGGGTTGGCGCACTAGGCAATATTTGCCGGGCGGGTTATTGATTAATGGAATGGAAATTTTACGTGATTGCTGCGTTGGGTATTCGGCAAGCGCAACAGCCGACTGGAATGAGGAAACACCGCCATGCGTTACGATGATTTCCGCCGCAGCGACGACATCGATGACCGTCGCGACGACGGCGGCGGCGGAATGGGCGGTGGCGGCGGCGGTTTGGCCTGCCGATGGGCGGCGGCGGGCTCGGCATCGGCACCATCATCGTGCTCGGCCTGGTCGGCTATGCCTTCGGCATCGATCCGCGCATCCTGATCGGCGGCGCCGAAATCCTCACCGGCGGCAGCCAGGCGCCGACCTACCAGACCGATCGCCAGTCGGGACCGGCCAAGACCGGCGCGCCGAAGGACGAGGTCGGCAGCATGATCGCCGGCGTTCTCGGCGAGATCGACGACCGCTGGAGCGAGATCTTCCAGGCCAGCGGGCAGAACCTACACCGGGCCGCGCATCGTGCTGTTTCGCAACGCCACCAATGGCGGGCGCTGCGGCATGGCGCAGTCGGCGATGGGGCCGTTCTATTGCCCGCCGGACAAGCAGATCTTCCTCGACACCAGCTTCTTCCGCGAGGTCGAGACGCGCTTTCGCGGCTGCTCGGGCAATGCCTGCAAGTTCACCGCGGCCTACATCATCGCGCATGAGGCCGGCCATCACATCCAGAACCTGCTCGGCATCCTGCCGCGCGTGACAGCGGCTGCAGCAGCAGGCCGGCAGCAAGGCGGAAGCCAATGCGCTGCAGGTCAAGGTCGAGCTGCAGGCGGATTGCCTGTCCGGCGTCTGGGTCAACCGCGAGGAGAAGAAGCGTCCGGGCTTCCTCGAAGCCGGCGACATCGATGCGGCGCTGACGACGGCGACCGCGATCGGCGACGATACGCTGCAGCGGCAGGCGACGGGCCGGGTGGTGCCTGATTCCTTCACCCACGGCTCCGCCGCGCAGCGCAAGCAATGGTTCATGACCGGCTATCAGCAGGGCACGGTGCAGGCCTGCAACACGTTTGCGGGGGCGCGTTGTAGCTCGAGGCGCGCTCGCGAGTCGTCTTGCAGATCGAGGATCGCCCGGCGCGCTTCGGCACGGCGCATGAGCGGGATACGAAGCGGTCATGTCCTCCATCGACGAAACAAAACATTCGTGCCGCTCAACATCGCGGTGCTGACGGTCTCCGACACGCGCTCGCTGGCCGACGACAAATCCGGCACGACGCTGGCGGAGCGGCTGACCGCGGCCGGTCACACGCTTGCGGCGCGCGAGATCGTCGCCGACGACGTCGAGGCGATCCGCGTCATCATCAAGCGATGGATCGCCGATCCCGGCGATCGACGCGATCATCACCACCGGCGGCACCGGCTTCACCGGCCGCGACGTGACGCCGGAGGCGGTCGAGCCGCTGTTCGAGAAGCGGATGGACGGCTTCTCGATCGCCTTCCACATGCTGAGCCACGCCAAGATCGGCACCTCGACGATCCAGAGCCGCGCGACCGCCGGCGTCGCGGGCGCGACCTTCATCTTCTGCCTGCCGGGCTCGCCCGGCGCCTGCCGCGACGCCTGGGACGGCATCCTGGCTGCACCAGCTCGACTACCGCACGCGGCCCTGCAATTTCGTCGAGATCATGCCGCGGCTGGACGAGCATCTGCGGCGGCCGAAAGCGCAAAGGCGCGTCGGCCGTGACGGCATGCGTCAGTGCGGTCCTCGGATCAGCGCACGACCAGATGCGCGATGCCACATGTCGCGATAGCCATTCGTGCGCGCAACGCATGGCGCGCGCTCGATGTAAAGATCGCAGCAGCTCCGGCGTGATGCGCCGCGAGTGATCGCGACGCACGGGCTTCACAGTTCGCAGCTCCCAGGTCTCGCCGATCAGGCTTTGGCCAAAACTGCGGTGCGGCTCGGTGGCGACCAGCTCGAAGCCGGCGTCCTGATAGATCTTGCGCGCGGCGACCAGAATGCTCTGGGTCCACAGCGTGATCCTGCGATAGCCGCAGGCCTTGCGCGAACGCGATGCATTCGGCGACCAGCCGCTGGCCCAGCCCCTGTCCGCGCCCGGCCGGATCGACCAGCAGCAGCCGCAGCTTGGCGACGTCGTCGCTGTGCCTGACCAGAAACACCGAGCCGACCTGGCGCGCCGTCGATGTCGGCGATCCAGCAGCGCTCGCGCGAGGCGTCGAACGAGGCGAGGAATTTTGCCGCGATCTCGGCGACCAGGCCCTCGAACGAGGAGTCGAAGCCGTATTCGCTGGCGTAGAGCGCGCCGTGGCTCTGCACCACCCATCCCATGTCGCCGGGCCGCGGCTCGCGCAGGATCGCGGGCGGACGTGGCGCCGCCGCGATTCGCCGAGCAGCCGCTCGATCGTCGCCATCGCCCCGATCAGCCGCTGCGCTGTCGCCGCGCGGCAGCGTGGCCAGCATCGCACGCGACATCGTCGTGCGTGCTGCGCTCGAGCTTTGCGAACGCCTGCCGTCCCTTGGCGGTCAGGCTGAGCCGGTATTGCCGGCGGTCCGACGGCAGCGGCTTGCGGGTGATCAGCCCGTCTTCATCGAAATTCTGCACGATCCGGCTGAGATAGCCGGCATCGAGGCCCAGTTCGGTCCCGATCTCCTTGGCGGCGCAGATCTTCGCCGGTGCGCGAGTTCGTAGAGCACCCGCGCCTCGCTCAGCGAGAACGGGCTCTTGCAGCAGATGCTGGTCGAGCACGCCGAGCTTGCGGGTGTAGAAGCGGTTGAAGGCGCGAACCGCCGCGATCTGGCCGTCGGAATCCGGATTGAGGACATCGCACTACCTCGATACTTGCCATTGTCAAATAATTATTTGACTTTGGCAAGTATTTTGCAGCGCGGTCAGGCCACCATGATCCGGCTGCGCAGCATGGGTGCGCGAGGAGCGGCCGAGCTGGCGCAACAGCCTCGCCTCGGAGCGGCGGGCGTCCGGCGCGGTAGCCGCCGAGCCGGTCGTAATGGTCGCGCGCGATCAGCAAGCCCCTGTTCCGCCGACGGCCCGGCGATCATCCGCGCGACGAATTTGAAGCCGTCGCGCAGCCGCGTATCGGCATAGGGCGAGCGGGCGTAGCGGAAAATCCCGGCGCGCGGGCCGGCCGCTGCTCGAGACGCCCTGGATGAATTGCGTGGTCTCTTCGATCCAGCCCGGTGTCGAGCACCGCGCCGGCATGCAGGAACATCAGCCATGGCGAGCGCGCCTGCGCGCGCGCCGGCCGGCCAAGCGCCGCGGCGCGCGTTCCCTCGAACGGCAGGAAGCGGCAGCCCGGCGACGTCGGCGACCCGTTCGATCACGCCGGTGCCGGCCCGGTCGACCAGCAGCACCTCGCGGATCGACGCCGGCCGCGGCGCCCGGCACCAGCGCCGGCCAGCGTTGCGACGGCGGGCTGCTCGACGCCTTCGGTGGGAATGATCACGCTCAGCATGAATGAGGCTTCGATGGCTCAAACGGGGAAAAGCGCCGCACTGTTATCACCTTGTCACAATCAAAGCAGCCGTTTCGCGTGCAGTTTTTGCGGCACGTGGCGCCGACTGTTCCGAGCGTTGCGTCTCGTTGTGGATTGTTGTCGATGATGTTCTTGATTTGTTCTTTCGACGTGCTATGTTCGCTCCATGAGCCGAGCATCCTCTCATGCCCTCAAGCACCCGCCGGTCACGGCGCCCTCCGAACCGGCGGGTGCGACTTCTGCTTTCCCGAACTCGCGGTCGCGATCGAACGCGAGCGGCGGCGCGGCCGCGGCGCGCAATCCAACGACAGCGGCCGCTTCGAGGCCGAGGCGCGGGTCGCCTTCGACGACGGCTGGCAGAGCCTCGACGAACTGCCGCCGTTCAAGACCACGGTGCGCGCTCGACACCTCGCGCAAGGTCATCACCCGCAACGACTCGCCCGACATCGGCTTCGACCGTTCGATCAATCCCTATCGCGGCTGCGAGCATGGCTGCGTCTACTGCTTCGCGCGGCCGACCCACGCCTATCTCGGCCTGTCGCCGGGGCTCGATTTCGAATCGAAGCTGTTCGCGAAGCCGGACGCGCCGGCAGCTGCTGGAGAAGGAGCTGGCGGCGCCGGACTACGAGCCGCGCATGATCGCGATCGGCACCAACACCGATCCCTATCAGCCGATCGAGCGCGAACTACAAGATCATGCGCGGCATTCTCGAAGTGCTGGAGCGCGCCGGCCATCCGGTCGGCATCGTCACCAAATCGGCGCTGGTGACGCGCGACATCGACATTCTGGCGCGGATGGCGAAGCGCAATCTGGTCAAGGTCGCGCTGTCGGTGACCACGCTCGATCCGAAGCTGGCGCGCACCATGGAGCCGCGCGCCTCGACGCCGGCCGAAGCGGCTGGAGGCGCTGCGGCAACTGTCGGAAGCCGGCATTCCGACCACCGGTGATGGTCGCGCCGGTCATCCCGGCGCTGAACGATTCCGAGATCGAGCGCATTCTCGATGCCGCCGCGCATGCCGGCGCCAAGGAAGCGAGCTACGTGCTGCTGCGGCTGCCGCTGGAAGTGCGCGACCTGTTCCGCGAATGGCTGATGGCGAACTATCCCGACCGCTACCGCCACGTCTTCACCCTGATCCGCGACATGCGCGGCGGACGCGACTACGACTCGCAATGGGGAACGCGGATGAAGGGCACCGGCCCGATGGCCTGGATGATCGGCCGCCGGTTCGAGATCGCCTGCGAGAAGCTCGGCCTCAACAAGCGGCGCTCGAAACTGACGACCGACCATTTCGTCAGGCCGAAGCGACAGCGGGCAGCAGTTGAGTTTGTTCTGAGGCGTGGAGAGAGCGGCATGAGTCATGAATTGCAGGCACCGACCGCTGCCGGCTTCACCGTCATCACGCTCGGCGTCAGTGACATGCGCGCCAGCATCGCGCTTTTACGAAGCGCTCGGCTTTGCCCGAAAATTGCAGCGCAACCGGCGAGGCGCGTCGCGCTTCTTCGATACCGGCGGCACGGTGATCGCGCTGTTTCCGTGGGATCAGCTCGCCCGCGACGCCACGCTGCCGGATCAGCCGCGGCCGCAAACCTTTCGCGGAACGACGCCTCGCCTGGAATTGCGGCTCCGTCGCGGAGGTCGATACGGTGCTGGATTTCGCAATCTCCTGCGGCGCGTCGCTATTGAAGCCCGCGCACAAGACCGATTACGGCGGTTACTCCGGCTATTTCGGCGATCCCGACAGCCACCCCTGGGAAGTCGTGGTCGCGCCCGGCATCGAGGTCGGCGACGACCGGCGGGTTCACCTGCCGGATTAGAAGTCCGCGATGCTCATGGCCGTGCCGCTTCTCTCTGCCGGCGAATTGCCGTATTTGGCCTTGATGGACCAGAAGCCCGCGCCGCTATCGGAAAGGCAGCCGCTCGTCATCTTGACGACGCCGCGCCTGATCTCTGCGCGCTGCGGTCGAAGAGGATGTATCTGTTCCTGCAGAATCTGATCCTTGGCGACAGCGATGTGATGCGCTTTGCATTTTCCGGCGTGCCGATGGCCGGGGACGCCGCCGAAGATTTCATCCGGCGGTCTTCACCTTCGGTGGCAGCCTCACGGGCATGGCGGTTCTGACGGAAAAGCCCGCGGGCGAAGTCATCGGCTTTGCCGGCTTGGCCCCATGCGACGCGTTGGGAGCCGACGATTTCGAGATCGGGTTTGTCCTTGCGCGCCGGGCATGGGGCAGGGGATCGCGACCGAAATCGGCGAGGCGCAGCTCGCCTTTGGGTTCGAGCAACTCAAATGCGGCAGATTGCTCGGACTGGTCGATCCGCGAAATGCGCCGTCCATTCACGCGCTCGAGAAGCTCGGAATGCGCCATCTGAGACGATTGCGGACCCCAGGCGCGGAAGCCGGAGCGTTTATGTGATTGAGGCCGGAGAGTGGCGAAGGCGTCGCGCTGAATAACGGGAATTGTGCCAGGTTTCCGGTTGCGCGCGGGCGCGCGCTTTCGCACGATCCCGGCCATGATCTCGAGACAAGTCCGCGAAGAGAACCGACAAGAAATCCGACAAGAAGGCCGGCAAGGAACAGGCCGAGCTGCCGAAGGGCGTCATCGCGGTCGCGCCGCCGAGCTTTCGCCGCGAGCGCGCGCTGATCAAGCGCGGCGTCTGGCCGGTGGCCGGCTGCGACGAGGCCGGGCGCGGTCCGCTGGCGGGTCCGGTGGTGGCCGCGGCCGTGGTGCTCGACCCCAAGCGGATCCCGAAGGGCATCGACGATTCCAAGCGGCTGACCGCGGAACGCCGCGAGGAACTGTTCGAGGAGATCTGCGCGACCGTCGTCGTTTGCGGTCGCCTTTGCCTCGCCGGCGCGGATCGATCGCGACAATATCCTGCGCGCCTCGCTCTGGGCGCTGGCGCGCGCGGTCCGCGCGCTGCCCGAGATGCCGAAGCATGTGTTTGTCGACGGCCGCGACAAGATCGACGCTCCTTGCGACTGCGACGCGGTGATCGGCGGCGACGGCATTGTGATGTCGATCGCGGCCGCCTCGATCATCGCCAAGGTGACGCGCGACCGCCTGATGAGCGCGCTGGCGCTGGATTGCCCGGGCTACGGCTTCGAAAACCACAAGGGCTACGCCGTGCCGGAACATCGCGAGGCGCTGGACCGGTTAGGCCCGAGCATCCACCACCGCCGATTTCTTCGCGCCGGTCGTCGCCGCGCGGGAGAAACATTACCCTGAGACGGTCGAGGCGACGGTCGAGCGCGATCTCGTTCACCGGTGGATCGGTCGAAACTAGCCGATCCGAGATTTCCAGTCACGATCTGAGGCCGGTTGCCTCGGCGGGCTCGTGCGCTCTATCAAACGTCCTTGAGGACAGGGCCGGCTGCCGGCCCGGGCATTTCGGACGTTTCATGCGTTTCACCTCGCTGGTTGTCGAACTGATCCGCGCCCGGCCGCGGCTGGTGGTCTGGATCGTGGTGCTGGCTCCAGGCCGGCGCTGTGGCTGATCCTGCCGATGCTGCTCTATCGCAGCCCGCCCGGCGACCTTGCGACCGTGCTGGCCTTCGGCCGGGAATACCAGGTCGGAACCTGATCTCGGCCCGCCGCTGGCGTTCTGGCTCGCCGACATCGCCTTCCGCGCCGCCGGCAACACACATGTTCGGCGTCTATCTGCTGGCGCAAGCTTTGCGCGGTCGTCACGTTCTGGACGCTCTATCAGCTGGCGCGCGCCGATCGTCGGCGGACAGCAGGCGGTGCTCGCGGTACTGCTCTCGATGACGGTCGTGGCGTTCAGTTCGCCCGGCGTCGAGTTCGGCCCGCTGGTGCTGGCGCGCCCGCTCTGGGCGCTGCTGTTGCTGCATTCCTGGCAATTGATCGGCCAGAACCGGCGCAACGCCTGGTTCGCCTGGTCGATCGAGGCCGGCCTGTTGCTGCTGACGACGTCGGCCGCGCTCGGGCTGCTGCTGCTGCTCGCCGGATTTGCCGCTTGCCACCGCGCGCGGCCGGCGCATGCTGATGTCGCTCGATCCGCTCTATGCGCTGCTCGTGATCGTCGTGCTGGTGCTGCCCTATCTGATCTGGCTGATCCGCGCCGACGCACTCGCCGCTGCCGCCATGGCCGGCGATCGCCGATCTCGGCGCGCGGGCGCTGCACTGGGGCGAGCTGCTCGGCGGCCTGCGTGCTGGCGATGTCCGGCATCGTGCTGCTGGCGATCCTCAACTCCGGCTGGTTCGCCCGCAACGCCGAGGATGCGCCGATCATCTACCGGCCGCCGGTCGATCCGCTGGCGCGCGACTTCGTCTATTTCTTCGCCATCGCCCCGGCGCTGCTCGGAAGCCTGATCGCCGGGCCTGTTCAATCTCGACCGCGTCGTGGGCGGCGCGGGCGTTGCGCTGTTGATGTCGGGGCTGGCCGTGATCGTGGCGACCGGCGATCTGATCTCATCTGCGGCGGCAGCGGCGTGCTGCGCACGGTCTGGGCGGCCGCGCTCGTCGCGCCCGCGCTCGCGGTGATCGCGACCACGCTGTTCCTGCCGTGGACCGGCAGCGGCCGAAGTGCCGACCTCGCTGCCGGCGAACGCGATCGCGCATTTCTTCGGCGACAGTTTTGAGCGGCGCACCAACCAGCGGCTGCGCGCGGTGGCCGGCGATCCGCAACTGGCGAGCCTCATCGCGATGGACGCCGGGCGTCCGCATCTGTTGCTCGACGCCACGCCGGAACGGACGCCGTGGCTGACGGTCGCGAAATTCAACCGAGACCGGCGGCGTCGTGGTCTGGCGCGCATCCGACACCGTCAGGCACGCCGCCGCCCGATATCGCGCAGCGGTTTCCCGGCCTGGTGCCGGAAGTGCCGCGCGCCTTCGAATGGATGGTGAACGGCCGCCAGCCGCTGCTGCGCGATCGGCTGGGCCATCGTGCGGCCGAAGGCGCCGTAGTCTCGTCTCCTCATGGTGAGGAGGCGCGTGAGCGCCGTCTCGAACCATGAGCCGTGGCTCATCCTTCGAGACGCACGCTGACGCGTGCTCCTCAGGATGAGGACGAGCCTGCTCCAGCGCCTTCGCGATCGCGCGCAGATCCTGCCACGACATCCGCTTGTAGGACGGCGAGCGCAGCAGATAGGCCGGATGGAACGTGGCGATGGCGCGGATCGTGCGCGTGCCGGTGTCGTAGTCGAACCATTTGTCCGCGGGTCCTCATGATGCCCTCGCGGGTCGACAGCAGCGTCTGCGTCGAGGGATTGCCGAGCGTCACCAGCACGTCCGGGTTCACCAGTTCGATCTGCCGCTGGATGAACGGCAGGCAGATCTGCGTCTCCTGCGGCGTCGGCGTGCGGTTGCCGGGCGGCCGCCACGGGATGACGTTGGCGATGTAGGCGCTGCTGCGGTCGAGCCCGATCGCCGCGATCATCCGGTCGAGCAACTTGCCGGAACGTCCGACGAACGGCAGGCCCTCGATGTCCTCGTCGCGCCCGGGCGCCTCGCCGACGAACATGATGCGCGCCTGCGGATTGCCGTCGGCAAACACCAGCCGCGTCGCGGTGTTCTTCAGCGCGCAGCCGTCGAAATTTTCCAGCAGCGCGCGCAGCGCCTCCAGCGTCGGCGCGGTTCGCGCCGCTTCGCGCGCCGAGGCGATCGCCGCTTCCGGCGCAGGCGCTATTTCGCTGCGCGGAACTGCCGGGATCGCGGCGGGCATTTCCTGCAACGGTCTGGGCGGCGCCGTCTCGCGGACCGGGACGGCGGCGGGGCGACGTCGGGCTCGGCCAGCCGGTCGACCGGCTCGTCCGTCAGCGCGCAATCGACCCCGGCCTCCAGATAAAAGGCCAGCAATTGCTGAACGGTAGGGGCGGGTTCGGGCGTCATGGCGAAATCGGCATCTATGCCAATCTAGTATGGATCGCGCCGGCAGCGAAACGCCCCGCAGTGCATTTCCATGGTTGTCCTCGCCGCAAAAATCGGAAACAAACGAGCCTTTAGAAGCCGTTCTCAACCGGGCTGAGATCAGATCATGAGCACCGAAGAACTTCCGCCCCGCGAATCCATGGAATTCGACGTCGTGATCGTCGGCGCCGGGCCGTCGGGCCTCGCCGCGGCGATCCGGCTGAAGCAGCTCAATGCCGATCTCAGCATCGTCGTGGTGGAGAAGGGTTCCGAGGTCGGCGCGCATATCCTGTCGGGCGCGGTGATCGATCCGGTCTCGCTCGACAAGCTGATTCCGGACTGGCGCGAGGACGCCGATTGTCCGCTGAAGACCCAGGTCAAGGACGACCGCTTCTACTGGATGACGGCGGGCAGCGCGATCCGGCTGCCGAACTTCATGATGCCGCCGCTGATGAACAACCATCACTGCTATATCGGCTCGCTCGGCAATGTCTGCCGCTGGCTGGCGCCGAAGGCGGAGGCGCTCGGCGTCGAGATCTATCCGGGCTTTGCCGCGGCCGAGGTGCTGTACGACGACAACGGCGCGGTGCGCGGCATCGCGACCGGCGACATGGGCATCGCCAGGGACGGCACGCCACAAGCGATTCCTATCACCCGCGGCATGGAACTGCTCGGCAAATACACGCTGTTCGCCGAGGGCGCGCGCGGCAGCCTGACCAAGCAGCTGATCGCGAAATTCTCGCTCGACGCCAACAGCGAGCCGCCGAAATTCGGCATCGGCCTCAAGGAAGTCTGGGAGATCGATCCCGCCAAGCACCAGAAGGGCCTGATCCAGCATTCGTTCGGCTGGCCGCTGAACAATTCGACCGGCGGCGGCTCCTTCCTCTATCACTACGACGACAACAAGGTGGCGGTCGGCTTCGTCGTGCATCTCAACTACGACGATCCGTATCTGTCGCCGTTCGACGAATTCCAGCGCTTCAAGACCCATCCCTCGATCCGCACCGTGTTCGAAGGCGGCAAGCGGCTTGCCTATGGCGCGCGCGCCATCACCGAGGGCGGCTATCAGTCGGTGCCGCGCCTGAGTTTCCCGGGCGGCGCGCTGATCGGCTGCGCGGCCGGGTTTCGTCAACGTGCCGCGCATCAAGGGCGTGCATAACGCGATGGGCAGCGGCATGCTCGCCGCCGAACATGTCGCCGCCGCGCTCGGCGCCGGCCGCGCCAATGACGAACTGGTCGAATACGAGAACGCCTGGCGCGATTCCGCCGGTCGGCAAGGATCTGTACCGGGTCCGCAACGTCAAGCCGCTGTGGTCGAAGTTCGGCACCATCATCGGCGTGGCGCTCGGCGGCTTCGACATGTGGTGCAACACGCTGGGCTTCTCGCTGTTCGGAACCCAGTCGCACGCCAAGCCCGACCGCAAGACGCTGGATCCGGCGAAGACGCATGCGCCGATCGCCTACCCGAAGCCGGACGGCAAGCTCACCTTCGACAAGCTGTCGTCGGTGTTCCTGTCCAACACCAATCATGAAGAGGACCAGCCGGTTCATCTCAAGGTCGCCGACATGAACCTGCAGAAGACGTCCGAGCACGACGTCTATGCCGGTCCGTCCAACCGCTATTGCCCGGCCGGCGTCTATGAATGGGTCGAGGAGACCGCGGGTCCGCGCTTCCAGATCAACGCCCAGAACTGCGTCCACTGCAAAACCTGCGACGTGAAGGACCCGAACGGCAACATCACCTGGGTTCCGCCGGAGGGCGGCGGCGGCCCAATTACAGGCATGTAGGCGATGTGACCACGATTGCGTGAGCTGGAGGCGGGCGATACGGCCGCCGGCCACGATACCGCCACAGTGAAAGCGTTTCCGGGTTGGGCTGGCTAAATCGGCGGCCTAAGGGCCTAATCTGCCAATCGATTCGCCACCCCGTATCCTTGCGGTTGAAGGCCAAAAGCGGCATTGTCGCTGGCCGTGATGCCGCCGCTTGGGTTCGCATTCGAGACTGATCGTAACGATCCCGCCATACATCCTGGAGCTAGGCGAACCGTGATGCTTTCCATTCGTTTCAATCGTTGGACCATCGCCGCAGTTCACCCTCGCCGCACTGGCCGCGCCCGGCTGCGGTTTTGGCGCAGACGCCCGAACATCACGGGCGACAACGCGGCGCAATTCCCGAGCAAGACCGATCTGAAATCGCTGACCACGTCCGGCAGCTATCTGGCCGCCCGCCACGCCAGCGTGCGAGCGCGACGCCGACTTCGGCCGCGGCGTTCTATCGCTCGGCGCTGCGCACCGATCCGAAGAACAACGAACTGCTCGACCGCGCCTTCATCTCGTCGCTGGCCGATGGCGACATCGACGAGGCCGTCAAGCTCGCCGACCGCATCCTGACGATGGACAAGTCCAACCGCGTCGCGCGGCTGGTCGTCGGCGTGCGCGACCTCAAGCAGAAGAAATATGCCGCCGCGCAGCTCAACATCAACCAGTCGATCCGCGGGCCGATCACCGATCTGGTGGCGACGCTGCTGTCGGGCTGGGCCAGCTACGGCGCCGGCGATGCCAAGGCGGCGGTCGCCAATATCGACAAGCTGACCGGCCCTGAATGGTATCCGATCTTCAAGGACCTGCACACCGGCATGATCCTCGAGACTTCGCGGCAAGGACAAGGATGCCGGCGCGCGCTTCGAGCGCGCCTACAAGCTCGACGATTCCATGCTGCGCGTGTCCGACGCCTATGCGCGCTGGCTGTCGCGCAACAAGGATGCGCGCGGCGGCGACCGGCATCTACGAGGCGTTCGACAAGAAGCTGCCGCGGCATCCGCTGGTGCAGGAAGGCCTGCGCGAGACCAAGGCCGGCAAGAAGCTGCCGCCGCTGGTCGATTCGGCGCAGGCCGGCGCGGCCGAGGCGCTGTACGGCATCGGCGCCACGCTGACCCGCCGCGGCGGCGAGGATCTGGCGCTGGTCTATCTGCAGCTCGCGCTCTACCTGCAGCCCAATCATCCGCTGGCGCTGTTGTCGCTCGCCGATCTCTATGAGTCCGTGAAGAAGCCGCAGATGGCGATCAAGGTCTACGAGCGCATGCCGGCCAGTTCGCCGCTCAAGCGCAACGCGCAGATCCAGCTCGCCACCAATCTCGACGCCGCCGACCGCAGCGACGAGGCGATCAAGATCCTCAAGGGCGTCACCGCGGAAGACGCCGAAGGATATCGAAGCCATCATGGCGCTCGGCAATATCGAGCGCGGCCGCAAGAAGTTCGCCGACTGCGCCGCGACCTATACGCAGGCGATCGACGCGATGCCGGCCGTGACCGACAAGAACACCTGGGTCACCTACTACTATCGCGGCATCTGCGAGGAGCGTTCCAAGCAGTGGAACAAGGCCGAGGCCGACATGCGCAAGGCGCTCGAACTGCAGCCCGAGCAGCCGCATGTGCTGAACTATCTCGGCTATTCCTGGATCGACCAGGGCATCAATCTCGACGAAGGCATGAAGATGATCAAGCGCGCCGTCGATCAGCGTCCCGACGACGGCTACATCGTGGATCTCGCTCGGCTGGGCGTATCTACCGCATCGGCAACTTACGAGGACGCGGTGAAGAATCTCGAGCGCGCGATCGATCTCAAGCCCGAGGATCCGACCATCAACGACCATCTCGGCGACGCCTATTGGCGCGTCGGCCGCACGCTGGAAGCCAAATTCCAGTGGGCCCATGCCCGCGACCTCAAGCCCGAGGCGGAGGAATTGCCGAAGATCGAGGCCAAGATCGCCAACGGTCTGCCCGAGGACACCTCTTCTGCGGCTTCCGCCGACAAGAAGAAAGAAGACGGCAAGGGCGGCTGACGGCAGGACTGTTGAGGGGCTGTTCGGCAATGCCGGCACTGAGTGATGAGGGGCGCGCCAAGGTCAACCTGACCTTGCGGGTGAATCGGCCGCCGCGCCGACGGCTATCACGATCTCGAAAGCGTGGTGGCGTTCGCCGACTGCGCCGACCGGCTGACGCTGACGCCCGGTTCCGATCTCGATCTGAAGATGTCCGGACCGCTGGCGCAGGCCTGCGGCGAGACGCTCGGACAATCTGGTGCTCAAGGCCGCGCGTCTGCTTGGCCGAGCGCGTGCCGGATCATGAAGGCCGGCAGTTTTCGCTCGACAAGGTGCTTGCCGGTCGCGGCCGGTATCGGCGGCGGTTCGGCCGATGCCGCAGCGCGCGCTGCGGCTGCTGGCGCAGCTGAACGGGCTTGCGCTCGACGATCCGCGCATGCATCGAGGTCGCGCGACTGACCGGCGCCGACGTGCCGGTCTGCGTCAGCCTCGCTGCGCCTGCGTCATGACCGGCGTCGGCGAAACGCTGCAGCCGCTCAGCCTGCCGAAAATGCCCTGCGTGATGGTCAATCCCGGCGTTCCCGTCGCGACCAGCGACGTCTTCAAGGCGCTCGGCCTGCGCAACGGCGAATTGCTGGTCGGCGCCACCGACGTGCTGCTGCAGGACCGCCTGGCCCGATGAGCAGGCGCATCGCTCGAAGATTGGGTTGAAGCGCTCGCCGCCAGTTCCAACGATCTGGAAGCGCCCGGCCATGCGCGTCCAGCCCGTGATCGGCTGAAGGTCATCGCGGCGCTCAACGCCGACCAACGGCGCCTGGCTGGCGCGGATGTCCGGATCGGGCGCCACCTGCTTTGCGATCTATGAGAACACCGCCGAAGCCGGCCGCGCGGCGGAGAAGATCCGGCGCGATCACCCCGGCTGGTGGGTGCATGCGGGAACGCTGAGCTACAGCTCGCCGGCCGCCGCGCCAGCGCCAGCGAAATGCCAAGCCCTGCCGATGAACAGCCCCGGAGCCTCGCCGCAATCGTTGAAGCAGATCTGGCCTGGCGCGTGAGACCTGCGCGCGCGGTCGCGGCCATCATCACCACGACGACATCGGCGAGCGTGTTGAGCGCCACCGAGATCAGGCCGAGCGCCGATGAACTGGAGCGCGACGTAGCCGCCGGCCGGATCGATGAATTGCGGAATGAAAGCCAGAAAGAACGCTGCGGTCTTCGGGTTCAGGGCTTCGACCAGCACGCCTTCCCGAAACACCCGCTGTGTGCCGGCAGCGATGGCCTGTTGCGGCAGCAGATCGCGCGCCTCGCGAAACGTCTTGATGCCGAGCCAGACCAGATAGAGCGCGCCTGCGAATTTGAGCGCGGTGAACAGCTCGGCGCTGGCAAGGATGATCGCCGAGACGCCAAGCCCGCCCGCGATCACATGCACCAGCCCGCCGAGCGCCGTCCCGAACGTCGACGCGATGCCGGCTCGCTTGCCGCCCGACAGCGTCCTCGCCGCGACGTAAAAGATTCCAGGGCCGGGGACGGCGGCGATGACAAGCGCGGCCAGGAGAAACAGTGTGAAATTGGTGCCGTTCAATGCGACTCTCTTTCGTAGGATGGGTAGAGCGAATCCATCGACGCGCCAATGATGCCGTCATCACCCGCGAAGGCGGGTGATCCAGTATTCCAGAGGCATCAGTGTTCGCTGAGAAGCTGCGGCGTACTGATACCCGCCTTCGCGGGGTATGACGGAACGGAATCAATGCGACCTGCGCCAGACAGAACGCCACGACCTGCTCGAGCGCGGTCTTCATCGGCGAGGCCGGGAACAGCGCCAGCGCGTCGACGGCCATCGCGCCGTAATGCTGGGCGCGGCTGATCGTGTCTTCCAGCGCGCGGTGCTTGGTCATCAGGCCGATGGCGTGATCGAGGTCGCTGTCGCCGATCTCGCCGCGCTCCAGCGCGCTGACCCAGAACGCGCGCTCGCTGTCGTTGCCGCGGCGGAACGCCAGCACCACCGGCAGCGTGATCTTGCCCTCGCGGAAATCGTCGCCGATGTTCTTGCCGAGCTTGGCGGCCTTGCCGCCATAGTCCAGCACGTCGTCGACGAGCTGGAACGCGATGCCGAGATTCATGCCGACCGAGCGGCACGCGGTCTGCTCGGCCTTCGGCCGGTTGGCGATCACGGGCCCGACCTCGCAGGCGGCGGCGAACAGCTCGGCGGTCTTGCCGCGGATGACGGCGAGATATTCGTCCTCGGTGGTCGCGGTGTTCTTGGCGGCCGCAAGCTGCATCACTTCGCCTTCGGCGATGGTGGCGGCGGCGGAGGAGAGAATGTCGAGCGCGCGCAGCGAGCCGACCTCGACCATCATGCTGAAACGCCTGGCCGAGCAGGAAGTCGCCGACCAGCACGCTGGCCTCATTGCCCCACAGCATCCGCGCCGACAGCTTGCCGCGCCGCAGTTCGCTCTCGTCGACCACGTCGTCATGCAGCAGCGTTGCGGTGTGCATGAACTCGACCGAGGCGGCGAGCTTGATATGGCCGTCGCCGGAATAGCCGGTGAGGCTGCGCCATCGCCAGCGTCAGCATCGGGCGCAGCCGCTTGCCGCCTGAGGAGATCAGGTGGTTGGCGACCTCCGGGATCATGGTGACTTCCGACCCGGTCCGCGACAGGATCGTGGCGTTGACCCGCTCCATGTCGGCGGCGACGAGCCCGACCAGCGCATCGATCGAAGCGTTGACGGGCTTTCGAAGGGTACAATAACCGCCACGCTGGTCTCCACATTTGGCCAATTCGCACTATCCTTATTCTACAATAGAAAGTGCCGGCTGAGGCGGCAAGGGCACGGTAGCGGTTGACAGACCGTGCGCAGCCGTCGCACCGCGGGCGACAAGGAGAGCGTCACGTTGCGGGAATTGGTTCAGAACCAACGATATCGTGCTGGTTTCCGCAGTCGGCGCGCTGCTCGACGGCGCCAATATCCATCATCTGGTGCTGGACCAGAACATGAGCGTCATCGAGGGATCGCTCGGCATCCTGCCGCGCCGTATCCTGGTTCACGAGGACGACAACCGCGAGGCCCGCCAGTTGCTGGCCGATGCCGGCCTCGCTCACGAATTGCGGCCCGATGACTGACCCCGTCCTCGAAGTCACCGAGGATGCGTTTCTCGGCGGGCAATTGCGTCTGCGGCAGCTGAAATCGGGACATCGCGCCGGTCACGATGCCAGTGCTGCTGGCGGCGGCGACGCCGGCCCGTTCGGGCGACCGCGTCGCCGATCTCGGCGCCGGCGTCGGCGCCGCGGGCCTGGCGGTTGCCAGGCGCGTCGGCCGGCATCGATCTGGTGCTGGTCGAGATCGATGCGGCGCTGGCGGGCCTCGCGCGCGCCAATGCGGACTGCGAATGCGATTCACGCTGACGTGATCGTGCTCGATGTCGAGATCTGCCGCCGACAGCCTTTGCCGCTGCCGGATCTAGCTCCTGACAGCGTCGATGTCGGTGCTGATGAATCCGCCGTTCAACGATCCCGCGCGGCATCGCGTCTCGCCGGACACGGCGCGCGGGATCGCGCATGTGGCGACCGCAACGACGCTCGCGAACTGGATTCACGCGGCGCGGCGCATCCTCAAATCCAGGCGGCGCGCTGACGCTGATCTGGCGCGCCGATGGGATTGCCGAGGTGCTGTCGGCGCTCGATCACGGTTTCGGCAGCTTGCAGATCCTGCCGGTTCACGGCGATGCGCGGGCGCCCGCCAACCGCATCCTGGTTCGCGCCACCAAGGGTGGGCGGGCGCCGACGCAAATCCATCCCGCCCTGATGCTCAATGATGAGTCAGGCGTGCCCAATAAAGAGGTGCAGGAGATTTTGGCCGGGAAGGGAGCTTGCCGCTCGCGAACCCGTAGAAGGCTCGGCTGCTCGCTCGAGCCTGCAGAGACAGCTATTGCGGAAGCGTCTCTGACTGCTGTTTCGGCGCCGATGTGAAGTGGATCGCGGCCAGAAGGGTGCCGATGAGCATTATCAGCAGGTAGATTTTCATGTCAGTCTCCGCTGCGCCATTGCAGCCTTGACGTCTGCAATGCAAAAGGCGTTCCAGCCCAAAAGGCGTTCCGGCCTTTGCAATGACAGTGGCGCGATAAAAAATGGTTAATTCGAGGTAACGGCATGAGTGAACAAATAAGTGATCGCGCGGGATTGCCGAACCTCGTCGGACAGGCTGAAGCGAATTCATTCCGGCGAAATTCCGGCGCGGACGCCGCGGTCGTGCCGGTGGTGCGCCTGTCCGGGCGTGATCGGTGCGGTGACGCCGTTGCGGCCGGGCATGACGCTGGCGGGCATCGCCAAGACGCTCGAGCGCGCTTTCGCCACCAAGCACGCCAAGGCGGTGGCGCTGGTGATCAATTCGCCCGGCGGCTCGCCGGTGCAATCGCGCCAGATCTATCTGCGGATCAGGCAGCTCGCCGCGGAAAAGAAACTGCCGGTGCTGGTGTTCGTCGAGGACGTCGCGGCCTCCGGCGGCTACATGATCGCCTGCGCCGGCGACGAGATATTTTGCGATCCGTCCTCGATCCTCGGCTCGATCGGCGTGGTCGGCGGCGGCTTTCGGTTTTCAGGACTTGATCAAGAGAATCGGCGTCGAGCGGCGGCTCTATACGGCCGGCGAGCACAAGGCGATGCTCGATCCGTTCCTGCCCGAAAACCCGATGACGTCGCGCGCCTGAAGGCGCTTCAGCGCGAGATCCACGCCATCTTCATCGCGCTGGTCAAAGGCAGCCGCGGTGCGCGGCCTCAAGGGCAGCCGACGACGTCCTGTTCACCGGCGAATACTGGGCGGGCGAGAACTCGGTGTCGCTGGGCCTTGCGGACGAGATCGGCGATATCCGGTCGACGCTGCGCGCGCGCTATGGCGAGAAGGTGCTGACGCCCGTGATCGCGCCCGCAAGCGGGATGCTGGCCGGCCTGTTGGGCCGGCAAGTCGCCGGGGGCGGGTGCGCTGGCCGCGCTTCGACGGTATCGGGGACTGCCGGACGACCTGATTTCGGCGCTGGAGACACGGGCGATTTGGGCCAAATTCGGGTTCTAGAAATCAACTGGAGGTCATCGAGCCGCGCCATTTAGTCCCAAAAGCGGAATTGCGGCGCAGGCCGGCTTGGGCGAGAATGCGACCCATTGGGGGCTGACACGTGAACGACAAGGATCGACCGATGCCGCCGCTGATCGCATTCGCGGGTGCCCTGGGTGGGCTCGCCGTGGTCCGATGGGCCTACAAGACCGCCGTCCGCATCAACAGGGAGCTGGAAGAGGCGCGCCTGGCACGCGTCGCCGAGGCCCAGACGGCGCGACATTCCGACGCTGCGCCGCGACCCCGTCACCGGAGCTTATCGGCCGGGCTAGGACAAGCCATACAAACCGCCAATTCGGCGATGCCGGACCTCCGGCATCGCCTTGATTCCCCGCCTCCGCGTCGATACGGTCCCGCGCTCTTAAACCCCCCTCGCGAGACCGATTCTGCCGATGGACGCACTTCCTGCCCATATGCGCCCGGAACGTTCGTTCCAGGGCTTCATCCTCGCCCTGCAGCGGTTCTGGGCGGAGCAGGGCTGCGTGATCCTGCAGCCCTACGACATGGAAATGGGCGCCGGCACCTTCCATCCCGCGACGACGCTGCGCGCGCTCGGGCCGAAGCGCTGGAACGCGGCCTATGTGCAGCCCTCGCGGCGGCCGAAGGACGGCCGCTACGGCGAAAACCCCAACCGGCTGCAGCACTATTACCAGTTTCAGGTGATCATGAAGCCGTCGCCGCCGAACCTTCAGGACCTGTACCTGAAGTCGCTCGGCCGCGATCGGCATCGATCCGAGCCTGCACGACATCCGCTTCGTCGAGGACGACTGGGAGAGCCCGACGCTCGGCGCCTGGGGGCTGGGCTGGGAGTGCTGGTGCGACGGCATGGAAGTCGTCGCAGTTCACCTACTTCCAGCAGGTCGCGGGCGTCGAATGCGCGCCGGTCGCCGGCGAACTCACCTACGGGCTCGAGCGGCTCGCGATGTATGTGCAGGGCGTCGACCGCGTCTACGATCTCAACTTCAACGGCCGCGACGGCGCCGACAAGGTCACCTACGGCGACGTGTTCCTGCAGGCCGAGCAGGAATATTCGCGGCACAATTTCGAATATGCCGACACCGACGATGCTGTTCGAGCAGTTCAAGATGGCCGAAGACGCCTGCAAGAAATATCTCGCCGCTGGCTGGCAGACAGAGGGCAGCAATCAGAAGGAACATCTGATGGCGCTGCCGGCCTATGACCAGTGCATCAAGGCGAGCCACGTCTTCAACCTGCTCGACGCCCGCGGCGTGATCTCGGTGACCGAACGGCAGAGCTACATCATGCGCGTGCGCGAACTGCGCAAAAGCCTGCGGCGAAGCCTGGGTTCACACCGAAGCGGGCAGGGCGGTCTGATGCCTGATCTTCTGTTGGAACTGTTCTCCGAGGAAATCCCGCGCGCATGCAGGCGAAGGCGGCGGACGATCTGCGCCGCATGGTCACCGACAAGCTCGTCGCCGAAGGCCTCGTCTATGAGGGCGCAAAAGCGTTCGCGACGCCGCGGCGGCTGGCGCTGACCGTGCACGGCATTCCGGCGCGGCAGCCCGACCTGAAGGAAGAACGCCGCGGACCGCGCGTCGGCGCGCCCGATGCGGCCGATGCAGGGATTTTTGAAGGCGACCGGCCTCGCCTCGATCGATGAGGCCAAGATCCAGACGCGACCCAAGAAGGGCGATTTCTACATCGCGCTGATCGAAAAGCCCGGCCGCGCCGCGATCGACGTGCTCGCCGAGATTCTGCCGGTCATCATCAGCACCTTCCCGTGGCCGAAATCGATGCGCTGGGGCGAGCGCTCGGCCAAATCCGGCTCGCTCTCCTGGGTGCGGCCGCTGCATTCGATCATCGCGACCTTCGGGCTCGGAGACCGAAGAGCCCGACGTCGTGAAATTTTCCGTCGACGGCATCGAGGCCGGCCAGACCACGTTCGGCCACCGCTTCATGGCGCCGGCCGCGATCTCCGGTGCGCCGCTTCGAGGATTACGAGGCCAAGCTGAAGGCCGCAAAGGTCGTGCTCGACCCGCAGGCGCCGCAAGGACATCATCCTGGCCGACGCCAAGCAGCTGGCGTTCGCGCAAGGGCTTTGAGCTGGTCGAGGACCAGGTGCTGCTGGACGAGGTCGCCGGCCTCGTCGAGTGGCCGGTCGCGCTGATGGGATCGTTCGACGAGGAATTTCTGTCGATCCCGGGCGAGGTGATCCGCGCCACCATCCGCAACAACCAGAAATGCTTTGTGGTCAGCGATCCCAAGACCGGGAAGCTCGACCAACAAGTTCATCCTCACCGCCAACATCGAGGCCACCGACGGCGGCAAGACGATCGTCGCCGGCAACGAGCGCGTGATCCGCGCGCGGCTGATCGGATGCGAAGTTCTTCTACGAGACCGACCTGAAGACGAAGCTCGAAGACTCGGCTGCCGAAATTCGAGCAGATCGTGTTTCACGAGAAGCTCGGCACGCAGGCCGAGCGGATCAAGCGCATCGAGCGGCTGGCAGCGGAGATCGCGCCGCTGGTCGGCGCCGATGTCGAGAAGGCCAAGCGCGCCGCGCATCTGGCGAAAGCCGATCTGCTCACCGAAGTCGTCGGCGAATTCCCCGAGCTGCAGGGCCTGATGGGAAAATACTACGCGCTGGCGCAGGGCGAGGACGCCTCCGTCGCTGCGGCGAGCGAGGAGCACTACAAGCCGCAGGGGCCCGCCGATCGCGTGCCGACCGATCCGGTGAGTGTCGCGGTCGCGCTGGCCGACAAGATCGACACGCTGGTCGGCTTCTGGGCGATCGACGAGAAGCCGACGGGAAGCAAGGACCCGTATGCGTTGCGGCGAGCGGCGCTGGGTGTCATCAGGCTGATCGTCGAGAATACGCTCCGGCTGCCGATCTTGAACGTGGCGAAGTCGACCATGGCTCGGTTTGCCGGCAAAGGGCGACGCTCAGAAACTTCCGGGCGATCTCCTCTGCCTTCTTCGCCGACCGCCTGAAAGTCCAGCTTCGCGATCAGGGCGCGCGTCACGATCTCGTCGACGCCGTGTTCTCGCTCGGCGGCCAGGACGATCTGCTGATGGTCGTCCGCCGCGTCGAGGCGCTCGGCAAAGTTCCTCGACACCGACGACGGCAAGAACCTGCTTGCAGGGACCAAGCGCGCGAGCAACATCCTCGCGATCGAGGAGAAGAAGGACAAGCGCACGTTTGACGGCGCGCCGGATGCCGGGCTCTACAAGCTCGACTGAGGAAAAGGCGCTGGCGAAGGCGATCGATCAGGTCAAGAGCGAGGCCGGCGCCGCCGTGGCCAAGGAAGATTTCGCCGCCGCGATGAGCGCGATGGCAAAGCTGCGTCCGGCGGTCGATGCGTTCTTTGACAAGGTCAAGGTCAATGACGATGAACCCAAGGTGCGCGAGAACCGACTAAAGCTGCTTGAACGAAATCCGCGCGGCGACCCGCGCGGTTGCGGATTTTTCGAAGATCGAAGGCTAGATCATGGATCGTCAGACGCTCGCCGCTTACGACCTGGATGCGGCGGCGTTCGCGAAGACTGGCACGGTCAGCCGGCGCCCGTCGACCTGCAGGAAGTCGTCGAGCGGTTTTTCGTGCGCGGCGGCAATTCGGCCGATATCGGCTGCGGCTGCGGCCGCGAGGTCGCCTGGCTCCACGCGAACGGTTTTTCGGCCGCAGGCTTCGATGCCTCCGAAGGCCTGCTGAACGAGGCGCGCCGGCGATATCCCGCCTTCAAGTTCGCGCATGCCGAATTGCCCGAGCTGCGCGGCATCGGCACGCTTCGATAACGTGCTGTGCGAAACCGTGATCATGCATCTCGAGCGCAAGCAGATTGCGCCGTCGGTTCGCCGCCTGCTCGATATCGTCAAGCCCAGCGGCATTCTCTATCTGAGCTGGCGCGTCACCGAGGGCGCCGATCATGCGCGACGCCCAGGGACGGCTTTATGCGGCGTTCGATGCCGCGCTGGTGCTGGCGGAACTGAAGGGCACGACGGTGTTGCTCGATGAAGAGGCCGTCAGCGCCTCATCGGGGAAGAAGATTCACCGGCTCGTGGTGAAGAAGCCGGGCTGGAAATTCGGAGTAACCTGTAGGGTGGGCAAGCGCAGCGTGCCACTAACGCTCTCAAGAAGCAAGCCGATGGAAATGGTGGGCACGCGCGAAGAGCGCCTGCCGCCTGCGGCACCGCGTCGGGATAAGCATCACGCAAAGAAAACCCCGCCCGGAGGGACGCCGGGCGGGGCTTTCGTCCGGTCGTATCTCGCGCACATCCGCTTGCGCGGCGCCCGGACCAATCGTTCAGGCTACTGAGGTCAATCGACCACCTGAACGATGCGACGCGAGCGCGGTTCGACCAGCACGGTCTGGCCGTTCACCACGGTGTAGCGATAGGGCGTCGTGCCGAACGTCTGCGGCACGTCGTAATAGGTGACGCCGGCTTCCGGCAGCACGCCGCCGACGATCACGCGCTCGGAGATCGTGTAGTTCGGCACCCGCTCGCGCACGATGTATTCACGGAAGGCCGGCCGCTGGTCGGCAGCGATGCCTTCGTGTTCGCCGATGACGACCGTGCTGCCGCCGGACGACGCCGGTGGTGATCGTGGTCTGCGCCTGTGCCGCGATCGGTGCAGCCATCGCGCCGGCGATCGCCGCAATGGCAAATATTCTGTTCCGCATGGTCAACTCCTTCGCGAGAAGCAGCGCCGGCTTGCGCCAGCGCGCAATGCGGGCCAATTCATCGCGCGCGGCATTGTTCCGGAAAACGCGCGGCCTCATCCGCGGCATTTCTGGGAATTATTGCGAAGCGCTGGAACCCGTTGAAGCCGTGAGCGTCTTGCTATTCGCGGAACCGCGCCAGCGGTTAAGTTGCCGCCCTCGATTCGATTTCCCGCATCCCATCAGCCGGAGACTTTCAATGACCATCACCGCTGCGCACATTTCCGCCGATCGTCGCCCTGATCGCGGGTATCTTGATCCTGATCATGCCGCGGCTGCTCAATTTCATCGTCGCCATCTACCTGATCTTCGTCGGTCTGGCCGGCCTCGGCGTGCTCAAGATGTTGCAAGTTCTAGCGCGGGAAAGCGGGCTTCGCGGCTTGCGCGGAACCCCTCAAAGTGGTGTAAGGCGCGCATCTTCTCCTCCTTTTCGGATAGTTGTAATGCCATGGCCAAAGCCGTCGCGAAGTCCAAGAAAACCGCAGCGAAATCTGCAGCGAAATCAAAGCCATCGGCTCGGGCCAAGGCCGCCGCCGCCGGCCTCGCGCCCGCAAGGCGCTGAAGAAGAGCTCCGGCCAAGCCGGTCGCCAAGGTCGCGAAGGCTGCCAAGAAGGCTGTCGGCCGAGCAAGCCTGCCGCCGAGACGGTAAAATCCGGCAAGTGGGTCTATCACGTTCGGCGACGGCAAGGCCGAGGGCAAAGCGGGCCTGCGCGATCTGCTCGGCGGCAAGGGCGCCAACCTCGCCGAAATGGCCAATCTCGGCCTGCCGGTGCCTCCCGGCTTCACCATTCCGACCTCGGTCTGCACCTATTTCTACGCGCACGACAAATCCTATCCGGCGGCATTGAAGGCGCAGGTCGAGAAGGCGCTGGACCATGTCGGCAAGCTGACCGGCAAGGCGTTCGGCGATCCGAGAATCCGCTGCTGGTTTCGGTGCGCTCCGGCGGCCGCGCCTCGATGCCGGGCATGATGGACACCGTGCTCAATCTCGGCCTCAACGACAAGACCGTCGAAGCGCTCGCCGAACTGTCCGGCGACCGCCGCTTCGCCTATGACAGCTATCGCCGCTTCATCACGATGTATTCGGACGTGGTGCTCGGCTTCGAGCATCATCACTTCGAGGACATCCTCGACACCTTCAAGGACGGCCAGGGCTATACGCTCGACACCGATCTGACCGGCGACGACTGGGTCGAGCTGGTCGGCCAGCTACAAGGACGCGGTGGCGCGCGAGACCGGCGATGATTTCCCGCAGGATCCGCACGCGCAATTGTGGGGCGCGATCGGCGCGGTGTTTTCATCCTGGATGAACGCGCGCGCGGTGACCTACCGCCGCCTGCACGACATTCCGGAATCCTGGGGCACCGCCGTCAACGTGCAGGCCATGGTGTTCGGCAACATGGGCGAGACCTCGGCGACCGGCGTTGCGTTCACCCGCAATCCCTCGACCGGCGAGAGCAAGCTCTACGGCGAATTCCTGATCAACGCGCAGGGCGAGGACGTGGTCGCGGGCATCCGCACGCCGCAGGACATCACCGAAGATGCGCGCAAGGAGTCCGGCTCCGACAAGCCGTCGATGGAAACCGCGATGCCCGGACGCGTTCAAGGAACTGACGCGGATCTACACGCTGCTCGAAAAGCACTACCGCGACATGCAGGACATGGAGTTCACGGTCGAGCAGGGCAAGCTGTGGATGCTGCAGACCCGCGGCGGCAAGCGCACCGCGAAGGCGGCGCTGCGCATCGCGGTCGAGCTCGCCAATGAAGGCCTGATCTCGAAGAAGGACGCGGTGACGCGGATCGATCCGGCTTCGCTCGACCAGTTGCTGCATCCGACCATCGATCCCGCGGCCAAGCGCGACGTCATCGCGACCGGCCTGCCGGCCTCGCCCGGCGCGGCCTCCGGCGAGATCGTGTTCTCGTCCGACGAAGCCGCCAAGCTGCAGGCCGACGGCCGCAAGGTCATTCTGGTGCGGATCGAGACCAGCCCGGAAGACATTCACGGCATGCACGCCGCCGAAGGCATTCTGACCACGCGCGGCGGCATGACCTCGCACGCCGCCGTGGTCGCGCGCGGCATGGGCAAGCCCTGCGTCTCCGGCTGCGGCACCATCCGCGTCGATTACGGCCGCGGCACCATGAGCATCGGCTCGCGCACCTTCAAGACCGGCGACGTCATCACCATCGACGGCTCGCTGGGCCAGGTGCTGGCCGGCCGGATGCCGATGATCGAGCCGAAACTGTCGGGCGAATTCGGCACGCTGATGGGCTGGGCCGATCAGGTCCGCAAGCTCGGCGTTCGCGTCAACGCCGACACGCCGGAAGATGCGCGCACCGCCATCAAGTTCGGCGGCGAGGGCATCGGGCTTTGCCGCACCGAGCACATGTTCTTCGAGGAAACCCGCATCCGCACCGTGCGCGAGATGATCCTTGCCGAGGACGAGCAGTCGCGCCGCGCGGCGCTGTCGAAACTGCTGCCGATGCAGCGCGCCGATTTCGTCGAGCTGTTCGAGATCATGAAGGGCCTGCCGGTCACGATCCGGCTGCTCGATCCGCCGCTGCACGAGTTCCTGCCGCACACCCAGGCCGAGATCGAGGAAGTCGCGCGCGCGATGAACACCGATCCGCGCAAGCTCGCCGATCGCGCCCGCGATCTCGCCGAGTTCAACCCGATGCTCGGCTTCCGCGGCTGCCGCCTCGCGATCGCCTATCCTGAAATCGCCGAGATGCAGGCGCGCGCGATCTTCGAGGCCGCGGTCGAAGCCGGAAAGCGCACCGGCAAGGCCGGTCGGCCTCGAGGTGATGGTGCCGCTGATCGCGACCAAGGCCGAGTTCGATCTGGTCAAGGCGCGGATCGACGCCACGGCGCAGTCGGTGATGAAGGAGACCGGCAAGAAGCTCGACTATCAGGTCGGCACCATGATCGAGCTGCCGCGCGCCTGCCTGATGGCCGGCGACATCGCCGCAGACCGCGGAGTTCTTCTCGTTCGGCACCAACGACCTGACGCAGACCACCTACGGCATCAGCCGCGACGACGCCGCGAGCTTCCTCGGCACCTATGTCGCGCAAGGGCATCCTGGAGATCGATCCGTTCATCTCGGTCGATCGCGACGGCGTCGGCGAACTGGTCAAGATCGGCGTCGCGCGCGGCCGCAAGACGCGGCCCGATCTCAAGGTCGGCATCTGCGGCGAGCATGGCGGCGATCCGGCCTCGGTCGCGTTCTGCCACGAGATCGGGCTCGACTACGTCTCGTGCTCGCCCTACCGCGTGCCGATCGCGCGGCTCGCCGCGGCGCAGGCCGCGCTCGGCAAGACGGTCGCGAGCCAGGCGTAAGCATTTTCGCGCTGACCATCAGACGAAGACGACGTCATGCAGCCGGGCTTGTCCGGGCATCCACGTCTTTGCGTCGCGAGTGATGCGTCGAGCGCCATGACGCGGCTGCGTGCATTGCGGATCGCATGCGAGAGCAATCGCATCGATCCGTTATGCCGTGCGATGGCTTGCTCGCATCGCTCGCATGACGTGAGGTCGTGCGATGCGACATTACTCGCGCAACACGGTTTCCGTAGCCGCAACAAATTTCTTCATCATTTTCGTTGACGGGATATTTACCACTTTCATCGAGCGCCCGTTTACCAACACTTCTCGATGCGATCGCGCGAAATCGCGCGATTTCTTGCGTGTATCACGCAGGCCACGCCGATTAACTCCCCGGCAACCTAAATTCGATACCAACAAAAAGGTCGAATTGCACGGATGTACTGACGTTCGATCGCGTTGTGTAAGCGTTGCGTGAGCGTATCGATGTTTGTGTTGCGTAACCAGCCGAAGGGCGCGCGGTTCGCGTCCTTCGGTCTCGGTCTCTGCGTCTTCGCATTGATGCCGACCGAGATCGGATATCAGGATATCGCCTCGCTGCTGGCCCGGCAGCCGGGCGTCGCCGAGCGCTGGCAGAAGCGGGTGTTCTCCGCCGCCGGCACCATCCAGGTCGCGACCTTCAGCTTCGGCCGTCCGATCGGAACCTCCTCGCCGCAAACCGCGACCTATCGGCTGGCAAGCCTCGACAATCAGGGCATCGACATCACGGGTTCAGTGACGCGCAATCCGCTCGTCGCGCCGCCGCCGCGCTATCAGGCCGCCGATTTCCCCAAGGTCGATCGCACGCTGAAGGGCGATCGCCTCGTCGTCACGCCGCCCGCGCCGCGGAAACCGCAGTCCCGCCGAGCGCGCGCCGGCGATCGAGGATCCCTCGACATCGAACGCGTCGGTCAAGGGCGCCAAGACCGCCGAGACGGCGCCGTCCGTCGAGCGCGCGCCGCTCGATCCCGAACTTGCAGGCCGCGCTGAGCGCGCCGCCGCTGCCGCAATTCGACGTGTCGCTGTCGCTCGAAACCAGACCGTCAGGACGAGCCTCAAGAGCGTGCCGGCGAGCGCGCGGCGCCGCGCGCGCCGCGCCGCCGCGCGACGGTTTCTCGTTCAAGACCTCGAGCCTGTTCTTCGGCTCGTCGCTCGGCTCGCCCGAAAGCATCGAGCGCTGGCGGCCCGGCGAAGAGCCTGTCATCGTGATGCCGGGCGCGGTTCCCGATCCCGACATGAAGGTGATGGCCTCGCTGCCGGTCGATGCCGACGGCCCGGTGCAGGGCCGGCGAGATGGGCGAGAGCATCGCGCCGAAGGGCGAGGTCAATTCCGACAACCAGCGCGCCAAGACGCCGGCCGAGCGTCTCGGCCTGTTCGACGACAAGTCGCGCGCCAAGTCGGAGAAGTGCCTGGCCGAAGCCGTCTATTTCGAAGCCCGCGGCGAAGCCGTGCGCGGCCAGATCGCGGTGGCGCAGGTGGTGCTGAACCGCGCCTTCTCCGGCAAATATCCGAATACGGTGTGCGGCGTGGTCTACCAGAACAAGCACCGCCATCTGCGCCTGCCAGTTCACCTTCGCCTGCGACAACAACCGCGACGTCGATCCGCGAGCCCGACATGTGGGAGCGCGCGCAGAAGATCGCGAAGGCGATGCTCGACGGCCAGCTCTGGCTGCCGGAAGTCGACAAGTCGACGCACTACCACGCCTATTGGGTGCGCCCGTCCTGGGTCAACGAGATGAAGAAGATGTACAAGTTCGGCGTGCACACCTTCTACCGGCCGCGCGCCTGGGGCGACGGCAGCGACGCGCCGAGCTGGGGCACGCCGGCGCAGACCGCGGCGATCTCCGCCAAGCTCGCCGAAGCCGCGCAAAGCTCGGCCGAGCAGGCCAGCGCGAAGCGGTAGCGTCGCTCCGTAGCGTCACCGGCGTAATCGCCGATTGCACCGCTCCATTCGCGGTTACGCCGGCATTGTCGCCCGCCAGATTTTGCAGGGCTGCCCTGCAGCGAGAATTTTGCCACGCTGCCCTTGGGATTTTCATGCAGATGCATTAACTCCCGTAACGTTCCGTCCGGCGATTCCGGATCGGCCGACAATTCGGGGGAATTGCATGGCTGTCAACCACCGGCGACCTTCGTCCGTCCTCCGGCATCGGCAGCTGGCGGACGCCGCTCGTCATCATCATCTGCGGCTGCGCGATCGCGCTGTTGAGTTTCGGGCCGCGCTCGAGCCTCGGCTTCTTCATCCAGCCGATGAGCCGCGAATTCGCCTGGGGCCGCGACGTGTTCGGCCTCGCGCTGGCGCTGCAGAACCTGTTGTGGGGACTGGGCCAGCCGATCGCCGGCGCGATCGCCGACCGCTTCGGCGTCTTGCGCGTGATGATGCGTCGGCGCGCTGCTCTACGCCGGCGGCCTGCTGCTGATGCGCTATGCCGACGACGCCGCTGTCGCTCGATCTCGGCGCCGGCGTGCTGATCGGCTTTGGTCTGTCCGGCTGTTCGTTCAACCTGGTGCTGTCGGCGTTCAGCAAGCTGCTGCCGCCGGAGAAGCGCGGCTTCGCGCTCGGCGCCGGCACCGCCGCCGGCTCGTTCGGGCAATTCCTGTTCGCGCCGTTCGGCGTGGCGCTGATCGACAATTTCGGCTGGCAGGCGGCGCTGACGGTGTTCGCGCTGCTGATGCTGCTGATCGTGCCGCTGTCGCTCGCGCTCGCGACGCCGCCGGCGACGTCGTCGAATGTGCCGGCCGCGGACCAGCAATCGTTCAAGACGGCGCTGGCGGAAGCGTTCGGCCATCGCTCCTATGTGCTGCTGGTGCTCGGCTTCTTCACCTGCGGCTTCCAGCTCGCCTTCATCACCGTGCATCTGCCGGCCTATCTGGCCGATCGCGGCGTCTCGGCGCAGACCGGCGGCTGGGTGATCGCCGCCATCGGCCTGTTCAACATCATCGGTTCGCTCAGCGTCGGCTGGCTGCAGAACATGTTTCCGAAGCGCTACATCCTGTCGGTGATCTATTTCGCCCGCGCGCTCGTCGATCGTGGCCTTCATCTCGTTCCCGATCACGACCTTCTCGGCGATCGTGTTCGGCGCCGTCACCGGCCTGACCTGGCTCTCGACGGTGCCGCCGACCTCGGCGCTGGTGGCGCTGATGTTCGGCACCCGCTGGTTCGCGACGCTGTACGGCTTTGCCTTCGTCAGCCATCAGGTCGGCGGCTTCCTCGGCGTCTGGCTCGGCGGCATCGTGTTCGAGCAGTTCGGCTCCTACACGCCGATCTGGTGGCTCTCGGTCGCTGTTCGGCGTGCTGTCGGCGCTGATCAACCTGCCGATCGTCGAAGCAGCCGGTCGCGCGCCCGGTTGCGCAGCCCGCCTGATGCGGTAAACACTCCCCGACATGCGAAAAGTTCGGGAGAGTTCGCCGTGGGAACGTTCAAGGCCATCAGGATCGACAAGGCGGAAAAGGGCACCACCGTCGCGCTGACGCAGTTCGACGAAGCCGAATTGATGGAAGGCGACGTCACGGTCGCGCGTCGAATGGTCGACGCTGAACTACAAGGATGGTCTTGCCGTCACCGGCAAGGCGCCGGTGGTGCGGCGCTTCCCGATGATCGCCGGCATCGACTTCGCCGGCACCGTCGAGCAATCCTCGCATCCGCAGTGGAAGGCCGGCGACAAGGTCGATCTGCAACGGCTGGGGCATGGGCGAGACCCATCTCGGCGCCTATGCCGAAAAGGCGCGCGTCAAGGGCGACTGGCTGGTGCGGCTGCCGGACGGCATCTCGACGCGCGACGCGATGGCGATCGGCACCGCCGGCTACACCGCGATGCTGTCGGTGCTGGCGCTGGAGAAGCACGGCCTGACGCCCGACGAGCGGCCCGGTCGTGGTGACCGGCGCCGCCGGCGGCGTCGGCTCGGTCGCGACCGCCGTGCTGTCAAAGCTCGGCTATCACGTCATCGCCTCGACCGGGCGGATGTCGGAAGCCGACTATCTGAAGGGCCTCGGCGCCGCCGAGGTGATCGACCGCGACGAGCTGTCCGGGCCCGGCCAAGCCGCTGGCGAAGGAGCGCTGGGCCGGCGGCATCGACAGCGTCGGCTCGACCACGCTCGCCAACCTGCTCTCGATGACGAAATATGGCGGCGCCATCGCCGCCTGCGGTCTCGCCGCCGGCATGGACCTGCCGTCCTCGGTCGCGCCGTTTATTTTGCGCGGGGTGTGCCTTCTCGGCATCGATTCCGTGATGTGCCCGATCGCAGCAGCGCAAGCTCGCCTGGAGCCGCCTCGCCAGCGATCTGGATCGCGGCAAAACTATCTGATATTACTCATGAAATTGGCCTCGACCAGGTCATCGATGCCGGCGCCAAAATCCTCGCCGGCCAGGTCCGCGGTCAGAATCGTGGTAAAAATTCTCTAACGGCGTTCAGACTTTACCAACCAACCTGCTCCAATGTTGCCACGGTTGGTATGGTAAGCAGCGGGTAAAGAGACATCAGGCGGTTGCCCGCGCTCTGGTAAGTTGGAGTTGCTGCATGCTTGCGCGTTTGGTGTTGGGGGCCGTCACGGCCGGTGCGATGGTCGTGCCTGCGCTGGCCGGAATGATGAATGCCGACGAGGCGCGCAAGTTTGTCGCCGGCAAGGTCTTCGCCTTTACCTGTTTCGACGGCACCCGCGGCGCAGGCCGCATGCCTCGACGATCATCGGCGCCGCCGGCTCGGTCCAGTTCAGCGGCGCCGGTCCGATCCGCCATGTGCGCCTGCCCGGCAACACGCTGCAGATCCGCGGCCAGGCGCGTGTGCGCTTCGCATCAAGGGCCTTCCGTTCGAGCCGTGCTTCAATCTCGACAAGCGCGACGAGCGCTCGTTCCGCGGCTCGGTCTCGGGCATGGGCTTCGCCTATTGCGATTTCCGTCACCAGGGCGCGTCGCAGATGCTGATGGCGCGCGCCGGTGGCGCGGCCGCGCTCGCTGCATCCGCCGGATCGACCGTCGCGCGCGGCTGACGCGCGATGCCGAAGTATCGGCGCGGGTCGAGACGCCGCGCGGTCGAGAGCGCCAAGCTCGAGCCGGTGAAATCGAGCCGAAGCCGAGACCAGTCGGAGCCGGCCAAGGCCGAAAGCGCGCCGGAACTGCGCCGCTCGACCGATTGATCGCGGAGGTCTTCCCATTTGCTCCGCCATCCAGATCGGAGCGGTTATTTTCAAGTGACGGCGACCTCCCGTAGTTGTACGGGCCCGCGAATTCATGTCCTGGTAGCGACTGGCATTCCAACTGGTGACCGGCAGAGACAGGCCGGGGGCGGTCCAACACCACGAGATCGATCATGCCGCTGTTATTTCTTCCGGATCAGCCACGGCCGCTATCGCGGGCGCGTCCGATCGAGGGATCCGAGTTCGAAAGCCGTGCGCCGCCGCCTGGACCGAGATGACGAAAGTCTGCGGCAACCTCCTCGGCAGCACTTCGCGCAGCCTGAAGCAGAACGCCGAATGGCAGATGGAGCTTCTGGACGAAGCCAAGGAGCCCGTGTTCAGGATCCGCCTGGTCGCCGAGATCCGTCGGTTAGGGCTCTTCGCCGGCGCCCGCACCCGGTAATTTTACGGGCTTCCGAATTAACCATCGCTTGGAACCTCGCGCGTACGGTTGCCGCCGAATATTCCCCGGCGCATCGAAGTTTGACGGCAGTTCCTCATAATTCCGCGTCGCCCATCACCAACGCCTTGAGAGAACCAGCCATGTCCGCACTTTCCATCCGCGCCAAGGTCATCGCCGTGATCGCCTTCAGCTGATCGCGATGTCCGGCATGGGCCTGCTGGCGATCCGCAGCATGCAGGTGATCAACGCCCATACGGTGGAAATCGCCTGAGCTGGCTTCCGAGCGTCCGGGTGCTTGGTGAACTGCGCGCGGATATCAATCTGTTCCGTGTTGCCTCCGGGCCCATGTCATGGCGGACGCTGGAGGCGAAGGCCGCCACGACAAGCGACTGGCCGGCATCCTCGAAAGGATCGCGAAGGATCGCGACTCTACGAGCCGTTGATTACCTCTCCCGAAGAGCGCTCGATCTACGAGAACTGGGCGCGCCTGGGACAAGTACATCACCGGCGTCCAGGAAGTCATCGAGTTGTCGCGTCAGAGCATCGGCCGGATTCCATGGGGCGGGCGAGGCCATCTCCAAGAAGGTCGCAGTTAAGCATTCAAATCTTTCCTATTTCACTAATCAAGACAATTAGTTATTGACCAAAGCCCTTTGGCAAATGCAGCCCGGGTAAGCAAGGGAATTGCTTGAGAGCCCCTTTCGACGCTTCAATCAAGCCCCAGTTCGCTGCCGTTGTCAGGCCTCTCCCGCGACCAGCGTCACGACGCGAGCGCGATCGGCGAGCGTCCAGAGCCGGGATCGTTCCGCGCATGGGGTGGTCCCGGCGCATTCGGTCAGGCAGAATGCCGGCGTTCGATACTTAGAAGTGGAAGCCGATATATTTGGGGAAATTCATCGGTCTGAGGGGTGTCCAATTCGATCATGATCCAGGTCAACGCTCCGCTACCCAAACTGCCGCCAACGATGGCGCATGGAACTTGATCCGAGACAGGTGCCCATCATCGTAGCTATCGGGACTGGTATTTGTGTCGGTCTGGTCGGCTACCTCGCCTACGTTCTGATTTCCTTTTGGCGACAGCATGAAGGGCTAACGCCATTCCTCCTCCACGTCCCCGGCGCACCGCCTCGCTCGGCTGGGTTCTTCGACAGGCCACGCCCCTCCCGTCCGTGGCGACGATGAACAAGTGAATGGCGGCAAAAGACAAGAACACCCGCCTCAAATCTAATATGACTATCGCCATTTACCCGGCCACAGACCGGGTTCGGTCGGTTTGTGCCCGTCGCCCAAGGGCTGCACTGGTCTTGTCTTTTCTGCATTGGAAGGCGACGTGGATATTTACACCATCATCTTTGCGGCACTGGCAGTCGTTGTCTGCCTGCGCCTGTACAGCGTCCTCGGACAGCACACCGGGAGCGGCTACGTAACCGGGATCCTCCTCGCCGTCACCGCAGCCGCGTTAGGCGTCGTGGTCTTCGACGTCGGCGGTGCCAAGTGGTTTCCAGCGCAGGCGACGGTTGGCCTCGATCGTTTCCGCAAAGGAAGGCGCGAAGCTGGTCCCGCCGCCGACCGCTGATGATCCCTATGAGGACGAAGCCTACCGGCTGTGGGCGATCAAGCAGCGCAGCAAGTAAGCCGAAGCAGCGCTGGCAACAGCCGCCTCACACGATCGCGAAAGCCAGCAAGCTCGAACCCAGCAGCACGAGGCTGGCCGCTATCAGCGTGAGGAACCCATCGGAGACTAAATCGTGATTGCGCATGATACACCTGCCATGTGCGATGCTCGTCCGAACAGAGCGCAGGCCTGAGCAGCGCCTCTGCTGCGTGACACAATCCGCGATTTGGGTAGGTTCTTCCATTACACGTGCGTGCGGTCGCATAACCTCTTCTGATCGCCCGCAATAAACCTTGGTATGACCGTCACGGCGAAGCGGCAGCGAAGTCCGGGAGGCGACGCTCACGCCAGCAGCCAGCAGCGCGACCGCGATGGCGACCGCCGCGACGAAGATCAGCGCCTGACCGCTCGACATGCGCCACATCGCGCACCGCCCTTGTGTACCAACCTCGCATGAAATAAAGCCCGAGATTGCGCGATTGCAAATATCTTCATACCGGGCCGTCGCGCGGTCCCGGCAGATCCTCACGCCCTCCTACAGGACCCGGACGACCGACTGCGGAGCGTTCGCTTAGGTCCAACGAGAAGGGTGATCGCATGGGGCGGGGGAGGTGCATCGCCGGCAGTGGGTCGCGGCCGCCGTCGTCCTTGTTGTCTTGGTTGGCGATCGCCGCTCAGCCCAAGTCCGGCGAGACTGTTGCCCAGCCTAAAAGGTCTTGTTCGTGCATTCGTTTGGTCGAACTTCCCGGGCCGTGGGCCACATGGAGCAGGGAGATCACCGGCCGAGCATGCCCGACAGACGGCTGCCGTCGCCGTCCGAATGTTGGGAGGAGGAGAAGGCAGGTGACGCAAAAACTCCTCCGATTGAATTCCCAACACCGAAATACGATTGGCGACAACTTCAACGCTGGAATATTAGCGAAGGCCGCCTGCCACCGGGGAGCGAAATCTTGTTTCGGGAGCCAACGGTGTGGGAGCGGTATTCGTGGCAGATCGCATCCGATCGTCGCCGTTATTCTGGTGCAGGCCGGGCTTATCTCGGCTCCTGCTACGCGAGCATCGTCGGCGTCAACTTGCCGAAGTGCAGTCCCGGCAGCGCATGGCAGAACTGGCCCGTGTCATGCGCTTCTCGACCGCTGGCGAACTGACCGCCTCAATCGCTCACGAAATTAACCAGCCGCTCGGGCTCTATTCTGACCAATGCCGAAACCGCAGACGCGATCCTGCAATCATCGACGCCCGACATCGCTGAACTCAAGGATATCGTGAAGGATATTTTACAGGATGACCGGCGCGCCTCCGAAGTCATCCGGAGGATGAGGAGCCTGCTGAAAAAGGCACCTTTTGAACTGAAAAACTTCGACTTAAATGACGTTGTTCGCGAAACGCTTGGAGTTCTTTCTTCTCTTGCCGTTGGACGAAAGGTCGAACTGATTAGTGTGATCACACCGGAATGCGCTTCCGATCCTCGGCGACCGCATCCAACTTCAACAAGTCATTCTGAACCTTGTCGTGAACGGGATCGACGCGATGAGGGACACGCCGAGCGAAAATCGCATCATCAGCATCCGGACTTCGCGCGTCGAGAACTTTGCCCAGCTATCCGTGTCGGATCGCGGTCCGGGCATTCCCGAAGACAAATTAAAAGAGGTCTTCGAGCCGTTTTTCACCAGCAAGGCGGAAGGCATGGGCATGGGGCTGTCCATCGCGCGCACCATTATCGAGGCGCACCATGGGCAGATATCGGCAAAAAATCGGGATCACGGCGGCGCGTCGTTCCGGATCAGGCTTCCTCTTGTCTCGGGATGTTGATCGGCCAAAAGCCGCCTAGATCATTGACGGCCACGCGCACCGTCGCCACGACGGGGCTAGGCGACGATCAGGCGCCAGCGTCGGGGAGCCGCAGGAAGGCCGCAGAGCGCGCCCGGAGCGCCGGGCCACAAGACGCAGCCAAACCATCGCCAGCGCACAAAGGGCGGCAAGGTGGCGAAACTGGGAACCCCTCATGGGGGCCGAGGCGGGTTTTCAGCGGGCCTTTCGTTCTTCCAGCGGCGAGCAAGAAAAGCCACTTATTTTCCCGCACTTCCGACGTTTTCAACAGGCCGAAAAACGGCTAGACATCCGATCGTGTGGTTCTGCCACTTCCAATAAAAATCAAAGCGATGCGCTTGGCTAATCGGCATTCTCGGTCATCTTGACACATTTAGGCTTTTGCCGGTTTGTCTAACCGTTTGAGGGCGAAAGCACTGTCACATCCGGAGCAATCGCATCGCTGAAATATCGCTGGATTCCGCCTGCGAGTGTCACATTTTTCGGCGCGGACGGTCAATTTTGAGCTTGGACCCGGCGTCCGTCCAGCGTCCCTTTCACGCGGTT
>ERZ1370068.6932-contig-5882_pt1 | contig 42079 bp, 63 predicted proteins | sample MGYA00561227_ERZ1370068 | MGnify/ENA primary metagenome ERZ1370068 (study PRJEB38410, sample SAMEA6850437) | metagenome | study: Metagenomic assessment of the ecological functions of the soil: analysis of the soil microbiota associated with the... | reverse complement strand
TATTGTTAGCCATGTTTTCCTTGCGCCTCCTTCGCTGCCGAGGCACATGGGACGTATGGGACAGCCAGAGAGCAGGACTCGTGGTGCTCGCGGAAGCGCTGACGCTTGCGCGACACAACAGGAGAACGCTGGTACGAGCCAGAGCTGTATCGCCTCAAAGGCGAACTCCTGTTACAACAGTCTTCGGACAATCAGACTGAAGCGGAATCCTGTTTCCATCACGCCCTTGACGATCGCTCGCAACCAACAAGCCAAGTCCTTCGAGTTACGAACCGCCACCAGCCTGGCTCGACTCTGGCAGCAGCAAGGCAAACGCCAGGAAGCCCATGACCTCCTTGCACCAGTCTACCATTGGTTCACCGAAGGGTTTTGATACGGCTGACTTGAAGGATGCGAAGGCGTTGTTGGACGCGAATTGACCTTGAAGTCGAGGACACCTTCCTTGAGCCCAGCAATGCGTGCTCAACCTGCTCAGGAAACAGGCGGTGCCGACGACGTTTCTGCCCGCGTATATACTGCGTAAAGCGGTATGGGAGTCTCACCAAAATCTTTCCAGGAGGTCACGATGAAACGGTCATCACTTCCCGAGGCACATGCTGGGCTCTGTCAGGCGTCCTGGTCGTCATGGTGTTGCTTTATGCCATCACTGCTTCTGCACAGGCCCCGAGCATCGAAGGCACCTACCAGCTCATCTCGCGGAAGCTGCCAGATGGCACGATGCTCAGTCCGCCAGAGATCATGGGGCTCTTCACGTATACAGAAGAGCCACAGAACCGTGAACATTGTCCGGAAGGACGCGACGGGCAAATTCTCCTCGAGCTCCAACGTGTCCACCTACACGCTGACGGCCACGGAGTACAGCGAGACCGCGCCTCTTCAGCATCGTCAACGACCAGATCGGTGGGAAGGACATCGTCTACAACCTCTCATCGGGAGACCCGCAGCACACCCGTCACGGTGGAAGGTGGGCGTATCCAGTTCAAGCACCCTTTGAGCTACGACGTCTTTTGTCTTCGAAGGGAACACGTGGACATCGACCGCGAGGACAACGCCAGCGTGGACGTAGGGAAAAGGTGCCATGTTGTGGTAAAATCCTCAGACAGAAGAAGAGCGAGTGGAGTAGCAGCACAAACCAGTCAGGAGGGGGCAGTGTTAGGGAAAGGAGATGACGTCATCACAACAATAGTCTTCCTCTGTGAAAATAGGGCTTGCTGGGCTTCACGTGCAGCGTTCTCCACATTTGGAACACCACCCGCTTCACACGGCAGGTGAGACCATCTCTCACATCCGGGAGATAGTCACGAGGGTACGGTGGTACATACGTCACGCTCTTCGATGTGGTCTCGTCGATACACTCACGCTTGATGTTCCGCCTCTTCAACGGCTCTGGTTTCAACGGCTCTGGCTCTTCTTTCACCCCCAACAAATAGTCAGCACTCACATTCAGTAATTAGTGCCATATCTTAGCGATGTGTTACTGCCCCATAGTGTCAGAAAATCACCTTTCTCAATACGAAAGATGGTCATTTTGCTGACACCAATAGCAACTCTAACTCTCCCTTGTTGAGTCATCTTCTTACGTCGTCGTATAAGATGGACTCAAGTTCTCCAGTAGTTCATACCCCAAGGACCTCTCGTTGGCTTTCCGCACTCCACAACGCCACATTCCGACACTTCTATGAGTATACGAAATAAATATTTTTCAAATATGTTTATTATTCTATTGACTTTTATATATATACGATAGCGTATACTTATTTACATAAGATGTTGAAAGAGTTTGGAAACAAAAAGGGCTTGTGACCACGGCGGCCAACCAGCAATCACACGCCACAGCTGATTCAACCCTCCATAGATGATGGAAGCTGGACCAATGACGATTGTAACATCTTATGACTGGACAAGCGACACCTGGACCCACAATGGGGACAATCCTGCACGGAAGGCATGGCGTGAGGCTGCTTCAGAGATCGCTGACAGCAGTGAAGGCAACCCTGCCTGGAGTGCAATGGCAGGGTCGATAGCGCTGTCAGGCATTCGTCCTGGCTGGCGATGTTGAGTTATTGCCTGATGGCAAAGCCAAAGTTGCCTTCGCCAGAGCAACGCCAAAATTCACCGTGTATCGCTAATTTTGAATGGGGAATGCCCTGTAAAGACTTCCTCCAAAGCGCCTTCTGGATGGTGTAAGCATCGTAGAATGCGGCCGTGGTCTTCAAAAGAGCCCATGCGTTGACCACGAAACGGTCTAGCCGAGCTTGACCATGCCAGCAATGGCACCACAAAGCCGACTCCTGAGCACGTTGACAGCAAACACCGGGAGCTACACCAGTCCAACAAACTGTAGCAGCTCCAGCAACCCCAGCATTGCCAGAAGCGCGCCAGCAAGCGCGAATTGCTATGTGATCCTGGCTGGTCGTCAAGCTAGTTTACGCATGATCAGGACGAACAGCGCTTGTTACAACGGCTCGAAACGTTAGTTACAACAGTTCCCAGTAGTAGAGGAAAAGCACCCAAGACAATCCTCCTGAAGGCTGGTGCCACAAGCATAATGTCCAAATGAAACTGAATCACCAGCAATAATTCACCCCTTCCTCTGATAGTCACTTTGACGTCCTTTGGCTACATGTCGCCTGAATTCAAAGGGATCCGCAACTTCGTATGTGTATATTAAATTGTTGCACTAACTCATCTGACACCTTTTACCAGATGCAAAGACCTTTATAGAGAAAAAGCACTCAGCTCTAGGCAATCCTTTCTCCGTGGAGGTCAGGTTTCACGTTAGTGCACAAATTCCGTATACATAATTTGCTCCTCTGGCACCGCGGATTCCAAACATCTGGGCGGTTTACAGCCAACCGACAGCCCGAAAAGTGTATACTTGGAGCTGGCTGCACGATTGCCGATCACGGCAAAGAGGGTCGTGGTGGAGCCACACAAACGGTTCCGGAACTGGTCAATGGGTGGCAGAACAAGAAGCAGAAGCCACAAAGCACGGGTAGAGGCAGGGAAACAACCCTGCTCTACCCTCCTATCGGAGCGACACAAGTGATGGGGGCATTGACCAGTGGGATACACACAAGAAACCACCGCAACAAATGGCCCTTTTGGCTGAAGAAAAGATGACGAAGACGAAACAAGCCAGCATCCCCATTTATCGTGTGACCCTGGTGCGAGAAGGGAAGATGCCCACGAGCGAGTCTCGCATAAGGAGTTCTGCCAATGCTCACACTGTGCTGCAGGAGTACCTGCTGATACAGACCGGGAACACTTCGTCATCTTGATGCTTGACCAGAAGAACCAGGTGATCGGCATCAACATCCGGTGTCCATAGGGAGTTCACTGACAGCAAGTGTCGTTCAATTCCGAGAGAAGTATGCTGCAAGACCCTTGATCCTGAGCAACGCTGCGGGGCTGTCATTCTCGGACACAATCACCCTGGTGGAGACCCTCAGCCCAGCAAGGAAGATCGAGCGATCACCCACACGCTTGAAAAGAGGCTGGCGCATTACTCTCGGTGTCAATGTGCTTGGATCATCTCGTCGTCGGGGCAGATGGGCGGTGTTTCAGTCTTGCCGACGAAAATATGCTGTGAGGAGGTGCTGAACAGTCACCCTGGGGCAGCGTCTATAGGGCGCTGTCCACTCTCTTTTGTTCAGACATTCGCCTACACGTCAGCGATGAAGCAGACAAGTTCCTGTAGACGATATCGACCCAGCATTACGCCCTTGAGTGAGCTGCCTTCAGTGGTATGACAGCAGGCGCAAGTGATCAGAAAACATCACTCCTTCTCGCCATCCCGTTCAACAATGTATGCGGGAGTGAGGGAAGAAATTTGAGTAATGTCACCTCGGTAACGCAACTTTGGTTCAGAGATTACTTTAAAGAAATATATCTCATGAAAAGTTTAAGAAACGCTCTAACCCCCTCTTGTCAATGCTCTAGTGAGTGCCAATGCGCGCCAGGATACCGTTAAGCGCCCACTGTAGATTACGCGTTAAGGATGGCACAGATACAATCACATCAGGCACTTTATGAAGCCTGAACATTCCCAACGAGGGGCATAATACGTCAGGTGGTATCGCTGGCGCTATCATAGACCCAGTCATAGACGCCACGGTAGATGACCCCGCGTTAAGGGAATGTCTCAAGGCGCAGGACACGCTATAACAGGTGACATCGACCCTACAGACCCAGCGGTACGCAAAATGTCTCAAGGAATTAGCGAAGGAATAACACTCAATGCTTGTCCTTGCTCTCGTCGACTGGGGGATATAGGCACCCGCTGCGACCCAAACATTCTGAGAGCAAGCCAGCCTGTGGGTGGTGAGAGAAACTACATTATTTTAAGTGAAGTAATTATGGATCGCTGGCCCTATCTCTACAAAAGTGTCAGTGGGGGTACTGGGGCTTACCCGAACTCCTTTGATCACTAGCAAGTGCGTGGGGAGGGGTAGAAACATTCGCCTCAACGGTCTCTGTGATGCTCAGCCGTGTCTTTGGCCTACCTGTCAAATAACTTGATACATATCCCCTAGTATTCAGGCTGTGATATGGTTGAATGGGCTCTGATACGGGCAGAGAGACGAGGTGAGTTGTCTTGTGTTAGCCGTGAGAGCGTGCGTATAATGTGTACCCTGCTGGACACTCAACCATCGACCACAATGAGCGGTGGGATAGAATTCAGATAATCTCCAAGGACGAGAAGACATATAGAGACGCGTAAGTCTTTGATATTACTGCGCTCCCGTAGCTCAGATGGATAGAGCGGTGGATTCCTAATCCGCAGGCCGCAGGTTCAAGCCCTGCCGGGAGCACTTAGAAGTTTTGGAGAGAAAGCTGATAGATGTATCCTATATGACTTGCAAGACAACAGTTGTCGATTTCATCTCAAGTCATGCAGCGCAGGTAGCAAAAGGATGCAGTTACTTGCGAGGTATTCTGCAACTATCGATACGTATGCATGTATATAGGTGTGTGAGCTTTTGAGTAAGAGGGGTAAGGTTGTGATGAGCGTGTTAACCTTCTAGTGTTCCTGGACTAATGCTAAGCTGTAGGATATAGGTGGACGGACCTTGAGAAGCACGCTTATGGGGCAAGGCATGAGGAGGTAGGGTGAGCTTTATGATGTATTGCTCACGCTGCAATCGATCTCAACCCGAGGAATACTCTTGAGGGTCGTAAGGGAGGTCATCAAGGTGGCCAGTCATAAGGGAGAGGTGATCCGGAATGTGGCTCTGGTAGGGCACTCTGGTAGTGGTAAAACCATGCTGGCTGAGGCTATGCTTTTCAAGGAGGAGAACTGAGCCGACTTCGGAGAGTCAGTGATGGAACAACGGCAAGCGATTTTGATCTCGATGAGAAAGAAGGCAAGAAGTCATTTCTACTCTGCGCTGCTCCACACCCCATGGAAAGGTCGGGATATTAATATTATCGATACCCCTGGCTCTGCCGACTTTATCGGACAGGTGTACGGTGCGCTCTCTGTAGTGGAATTAGCATTGATTACTGTCAATGCAGCATGCTGGTATCGAAGTGGGAACGCGCAAAGCATGGGAGCTCTGTGAAGCAGCAGGGCTGTGCGTGTATGTTTGTGATTACACGTATGGATGCCGAGAACGCGCAGTTTGATGAGGTCGTATCCGCATTGCAGGAGACTTTTCGGTCCGGCGTGTACACCCTTGATGCTGCCAGTGGGAAGCGGAAGTAATTTTAGAGGAGTCGTGAACCTACTGCATCCTGGTGAAGTGCCATGACTCCATGCAGGAGCGTTGTCGAAACGCAACGTGGTGTGCTGATGGAGTCAGTGATCTCTGGTGATGACGATGCTGCTTGAACGCTATTCTAGAGGGCGAAACGATACCGCCTGGCGGAGCTTGAACGAGTATTGACGCCAGTCTTGGTTGAAAGGACCGTTATTCCTATTCTCTGCTGTGCCGCGGAGCAGGATAGAGGCATCTCTGAACTCCTGGACATTATTGCAGGCCTATGCGCCCTCACCAGCGTACGCTAAGAAGCAGATTCTGAATGACCAAGGGGGAAGGGAGGATCATGTCGTAGAGTTGGCAGGACCTCTGGAGGCGCAGGTCTTTAAGATTATGTCTGATGAGTTTGTGGGCAAAGTGAGCTTTATACGTATTTTTGGGGCGTATTGAAAGGTGGAGACACGGTGGTAATCGCGAATTCTGGCAGAGCGGTCAAAATACCCAAGTTAGTTTCGTCCCCAGGGCAAAGACCAGAAAGATGTCAACGAGGCAGAGGCTGGAGCTATCGTTGCAACTGCCAAGGTCGAGGAACTCCACGTTGGTGATACGTTGGTGGCTACGAAGGACCAGCGGCCATTTGTTCTGCCACACTATCCACTTCCCATGGTGGCGAGAGCCGTGGAACCGAAGACGCGTGGAGATGAAGCCAAGATTTCTGAAGGGCTACGTCGTCTTGCAGAAGCAGACCCAACATTTCAGGTTGAGATAAATCCACAAACGAAAGAGTTGGTTATCTCTGGCATTGGCGAGCAGCATATTGGTTTGATGCTCAATCGTTTGCAACGTCGTGGGGTCCAGGTCACGACCAAGCTGCCCAAAATTGCGTATCGCGAGACTATTAGTGGCAAGGCTGACGTACGTTATCGTCATAAAAAGCAAACGGGTGGGGCAGGGCAGTTTGCTGAATGTGCTATCCGTGATTGAACCAAATGAGCGTGGAGCTGGATACGAGTTCGTCGATAAAATCTTTGGCGGTGTCATCGGTCAACAATTCCGTCAGAGTGTTGACAAAGGTGTCCAGGACAAGATGACTGAGGGGATAATCGCTGGCTATCCGGTTGTTGATGTGAAGGTTGAACTCTATGACGGCAAAGAGCATCCGGTGGACAGTAAAGACATCGCGTTCCAGATCGCTGGCCGTGAGGCTGTGAAAGAAGCGGTAATGAAAGCTTCCCCAGTCCTCCTAGAGCCTATTGTTAAAATGGAGGTTATGGTCCCAGCAAAATATATGGGTGATGTCACCGGTGATATCAGTAGTCGACGCGGCCGCGTCAGTGGTATGGAGAGTTTGGGAGATTTACAAGTTGTGAGGGCTGAGGTCCCTCTGGCGGAGATTCAACAGTACAGTGCCTTTCTGCAGTCAGTCACCGGGGGCGAAGGTTCATACTCAGTAGAATTCTTACGCTATGAGGTTCTGCCCGCAGCATCTCATGCAAGCTGTCGTGGCGAGTGGAAAGCACGACGAAGCGTAGTTCCCGCCGAGGTCTTTCTCTGTACGGGCAGGTCAGCTCTGCCCATATGTCTTTGATGACAAAACGATCCTGATGTTTCCAGTCTCTATTAAACATGCTATCTGAGTATGTAATAGTTCCAGAAGGTTACGGAAAGGGAGACGTAGTGGCTGAACAACGTTTGTCCTGCAAGGAAATCAGGCAGCCGGATTACGTTCGTTTCTTTGAGTGTGCATATCATTGAGTGGATGAAAGAACACACAGGCTTTCTGATCTATGGCATTGTAGGAGTAGTGCGTGGCTGCAGCTCTGATCACTGGCTGGTGGGCTTGGCAGAAGCATCGTGAGCAGCAAGCGGACATAGTACTTTACGAGGCGACAAAATTGGTGCATGCGCGTCCTGCCAATCGCTCTAAAGCTATAGAGCATTTACAAAAGCTCATCAGTGACTATGGGAGCACAGCCGCTGCTGCTTTGGCCTATTGGCATCTAGGGCACCTGTATTTTGAAGGAGAGGATTATACTGCTGCACTTCACTGCCTATAGGCAGGCACAACAGCGGTTCAGCAAAGCTTCAACAACCCTGATGGTGGCATTGGTGACTCTTGGATGTTGCCTATGCACAGGAAGCCAGTGGTCGCCTGTGACCCGGATGCCATCACGAGTTTTGAAGCTGTATTACAATTGCCTGCTCACTGGTTGCGTGGAGAAGCCTATCTAGGCATAGGGCGATGCCACGAACATACTGGGGCATCGCACAAAGCAGTGGCTAGTCTATGAACGTGCACTATCTGATGGCGAAATCAGTGAATGTACACGTCAAACTGATCTCCGAACATATAACGTTTTTACAACCTACCTGCCAAGAGCAAGGACACGAAGTGATACCCCGAACAAGCCATAATCTATTTACCAGGTCAAAATATGCTAATGACTCTGACTTCTGATAAGAGCATATTATGTCAACTTTTGAAGTAGGACTACTCATGACTACAATACTTCGCCCAAGCTAAATCGATACGGCCTGCAGGTTGTGTGCTCTTTGGCAACCAGAGCTCTCTCAATTTAGCACGATCGGGAGTACTAGCTAATCTTGGTCGCTTCACGCTCACGGATCGCATCCTTGTGGCTGAGCCGTATACGACCGTTACGATCGACCTCCAAAACCTTGACAAGGAGTTGATCGCCTTCCTGGAATTCATCCGTGACCTTGTTGATACGCTTGTCAGATATTTGGGAAATGTGCAGGAGCCCATCGGTACCAGGGAAAATTTCAATAAAGGCTCCAAAGTCCATAATTTTTCGTACCGTCCCTAGATAGATCTGGCCGATTTCGGCTTCTTGCGTCAGCTCGCGTACCATACGCACTGCTGCTTGAGCAGGCGGTTTCGTCGGTAGCAGCAATCACCACTGTCCCGTTATCTTCGACATCAATGGTGACGCCTGTGGCCTCGATAATACCACGAATGGTTTTCCCGCCGGTCCTATCACCTCACGCACTTTGTCTTTATGCACTTTGAGCGTCACGATGTGGTGCATATGTCGAGGTCTGTTGGCGTGGTGCCTGCAAGATAGTTTCCATGGCTTGCAAAATGTGCAATCTACCCTGGCGAGCTTGCTCTAACGCCTGTCCCATAATCGCATGGGAGACCCCGGTTGTTTTGATATCCATCTGAATAGCTGTCACCCCCTTGTGCTGTGCCTGCAACTTTGAAATCCATGTCACCGCAGATGGTCTTCCAGTCCCATGATGTCCGACAGAATCGCTACTTTATCATCCTGAGCGATCAGCCCCATAGCGATGCCAGCCACCGGGGCTTTAATGGATACTCCCGCATCCATGAGCGCAAGCGCACTCCCACACACCGTAGCCATAGACGATGAACCATTTGATTCCATAATGTCCGACACCACGCCGAACCGTATATGGAAAAGCTTCGAGAGGGTAAGACAGGGCGCATAGCTCGTTCGGCTAAGGCGCCATGGCCGATCTCCCGCCGTCCTGGCGCACGGTGAAACGCCCAACTTCTCCGACGCTGAAGGGAGGAAAGTTATAGTGCAACATAAAATTCTTCGAGGTCTTCCCTTCCAAGTCATCGACGAGCTGTTCATCGCCTTGGGTGCCCAAGCGTCGCCACGACCAGAGCTTGCGTTTCTCCACGGGTAAAGAGGGCTGAACCATGCGCACGCGGTAACAGAGACACACGGCCGCTAATGGGACGAATACTCGTAGTGGTCCCCGTCCATCGGCCCGATACCCTTCTTCCAGGATTTTCCGGCGCATCTCCTGGCTTTCTAAATCGTGTAAGAGGGTCTTGATGACTTTACTGCGCTGCTCTGCCTCTTGACTCTGCCCCGTCTTCTCCGAGCAGCGTTTGCATGATCTCGTGTCTCGAGGGTCTGCAAAGCCTCTTGGCGCTCAAGCTTGCCCTCGATGGCTAGGGCCGCTCTTGAGACGCTCATAACCCATAGTTGCGGACTTGGTGCTCGAGTTCTGCATCTCGCACGGGAACTGCGACAGGCATCTTGCCCTTTCCTGACAGTACGTTGCAGATGCAGTTGCAGATCGATACAGGGCTGCAATGCCTGCTGTGGCGGTTTCTAAGGCAGAGTGGATGATCGACTCTGGCAATTCGCGTGCTCCGCCTTCGACCATCACAATAGCATCACGTGTCCCAGCAACGACCATGTTGAGCGAGCTCTTCTCCAGCTCTTTATAAGTCGGATTTACCACTAATTGGTCAGCAATATAGCCCCATGCGGACAGCACCAATAGGGCCTAAGAAAGGAATGTCTGAGACGGTCAACGCCGCATGACGCAGCGATGACGGCCACGATATCTGGATCGTTCTGCTGGTCTACGGAAAGCACCATGCACAGGACTTGCGTTTCTTTTGCCATAACCATCGGCAAAAAGCGGACGAATGGGACCGGTCAATAATACGTGAGGTAAGGGTCTCTCTTTTCACTTTGGTCGGCCTTCACGTTTAATGAAGCCTCCAGGAATTTTCCCAGCAGCATAGGCTCTTTCACGGTAATCCACCGTGAGAGGGAAAAAGTCCAGACCCCGCGGTCTTCTGGGGCGGCAGTAGTGGCAGCCAATACCATCGTGTCGCCATAACGGACTACCGCCGACCCGTTGGCTTGTTTGGCTATTTCTCCTGTTTCAATAGTCAATGTACGTCCGTTGATGACGTGACTAACAGCTTGATGATTCAAGGGTGCTCCTCCACATGCAGGCCATGATCTTGTCTCAAACCTACCTGCAGCCTGTTTAGCGGCGAATACCGAGGCGCATAATGACACGCTGATAACGCTCGTGATCCTGTCGTCTCAAATAATCGAGTAAGCGGCGTCGCCGCCCCACGAGCTTGAGCAAGCCGCGTCTAGAATGATGATCCTTTTGTGAGTCTTGAAGTGTTCAGTAAGATAACTGATACGGGCGCTCAAGAGAGCAATCTGGACCTCTGACGAACCTGTATCGACATCATGGGTACGAAAGTCTACAATAATTGTGTCTTTCTGTTCCTTTACTAAGGGCATAATGCATACTCCCTGTATAAGTTATATGTAGTTGAGAAGTATCTTGTAACGAGATGCTTAAAGAGTTATTCGCCACCAGGAATACTTAGAGCCTATGAGTGGAACATACAATTTCCATTTTGACTATCTTCGAAGGAGATAATTGGTGTTGGATAACTGCGACAGTCTTCTGTGACGGTATACACAGACGATAACCAGAAGCATGCTGCAGGCACAGGTTGTAAGGTGTCCAGAATGGTAGCAAGAGCGCTCCCCTGTCGGATACAGAGATCGTCATATTGTTGCGGTGTCAGCATTAACGACGGCAAAAGGACAAGGCTTCTGTGACAGGTATGAGCGTGTGCGACACAGTCCCTACCTGCACCTGATGTTGTAAAATACCCAGTGAGCATGCATCTTGCAAAGAAAAATGGCCTACACGGCAACGTTGGAGATGCAATACATGTGCGCCACATCCCTAATGCTAAGCCAATATCTTCACCTAAAGTACGGATATAGGTTCCTTTTGAGCAAGTGATACTTAGTGTTATTTGCGTCTCACGTTGATCCAGGAGTTCTACACGCCGTACAAAAATAGCGCGTGCTTGGCGCGTCACAGTTTTGCCTTGGCGGGCAAGACGATAGAGACGTTGGCCACGATACTTCACGGCTGAATACATGGGAGGGACTTGCTGTAATGCACCTTGAAAACGTGCTAAGACATTGTGGAGCTGTGCGGGGGTGAGAGGGGCACCTCATGCTGGCGTGTCACAGTACCTGTTGCGTCCTGCGTATCTGTACATACACCCAGTTGTAAAACCGTCCAATACGTTTTTTCCAAATTTTCAAAAAAACGCGCAAACTGTGTTGCCTCACCAAGACAAAGTACTAAAACTCCCACTTGCTTCTGGGTCGAGTGTCCCAGTATGGCCGACAGCCTTTATTCCTAAGATGCGCCGCACCGCGGCAACCGCGTCATGCGATGTCATGCCTCGCGGCTTATCGAGATTTAAGATACCACTAAGCATGCGACGTATCACTTTCCGCTGATTCTACAGGAGGGGCTGGAATAAGGTCATGTAGGATACGAGGAGATTCTAACGCCATAGGCAATAGTGGTATCTAGTTTAAAGGTGAGTTCGGGAGTGTAGCGCAATGCCAAGAGTTTGCCCAGCTGGCTACGAATAAAACCAGCAGCATGCTCAAATCCCTGGATAGCAGCCTGTTGCTCAGCTTCACTCCCTATCCGGCTGACATAGACGCAGGCATGACGCAGATCCGCCGATACTTCAACTCGGGAGATCGTTGCCATACTCAGTCGTGGATCCTTCAGCTGACGTACTAAGAGATGCGCAATTTCGGTTTGGAGGAGTTCCCCCACACGGGTTGCACGATATCGGGTCATAGCGATTTACCATAGCTCGATCTGATAATCGAGCAGATCAGCGACGTACATCGATTCAACGAAATTCACAACCTTGCTAAGAATACCATTCGGCATGATCCTGCGCGGTGCTCACCACCGCTACCCCTAGGACAGCACGTTGCCATTTAGTCCTGGTAGTCCACTTCTGCAATGGCGACATTAAAATTATTTTTCACTCGGGTAATAATACTTTTGAGAACTTGCCTCTTCTCTTTGAGGGAGTGAGCTTCCCGCAGGCGCAATTCAATAGTGCATACTCCGACAATCATTCTTCTATGTACCTCTACTCCCTCACGCAGGTTAGAGCCGGGGAGCTACCTCATCGAGGATAAAGGATTCAATGACGTCTCCCTCCTTAATATCCTGATAGCGCCCCAGCCCAATACCGCATTCGAACCCTGCTGCCACTTCCTCGACATCTTCTTTCACGCGTCGGAGTGAAGCTGACTCTGCCTTCAGTGGACGACCACATTGTCGCGGAGCACACGTGCTGAAGCATTACGTCGGATCATCCCCTTCACGGACCTGGCATCCTGCAATAGCCCCAAGCCGTGAGATATGAAAGAGCATTCTCACCTCAGCACGCCCAAGTATTCTTTCAGTATACGTCGGCTTCAACAGCCCAACCATAGCCTTTTTCTACGTCGGATATCGCTACATAAATCACTGTATAGAGACGTATATCGACGTGCTCCTGTACTGCGCGAGTTCTGCGGCTTTTGGTATAGGACGGACACTGCAAGCCGATCACGATGGCATTCGATGCAGAAGCGAGCATGACGTCCGATTCAGTAATAGCACCAGTCGAGCCATGAATCAAGCGTAGGCGGACTTTGTCACTTTCAAGTTTGGAGATGGCATCCCAAGCGCTTGACGGAACCTTGCACATCAGCTTTAATAACAAGATTCAAATCCTTGACCTCGCCAGCGGAAATACGCCGGTACAAATCCTCGAGCGTCACGCGATTTGTCTGGGAGAGTTGCTTGGTACGGAGTCTGTCTTGGCGTATGCTACTGATATGACGCGCTTTCCTTTCGTCTTCCACGACCGTAAAGGCATCACCTGCAGCTGGGACATCGGCAAAGCCAAGCACTTCAATAGGAGTCGACGGCCCTGCAAGCGCGACTTTGCGGCTGCGGTCATCAAACATCGCCCGCACGCGGCCATAATGCACACCAGCTACATACGCGTCACCAACGTGTAAGGCTCCCTTTTGGATCAAAACCGTCGCTACGGGCCCCCGTGTTTTATCGAGCTTGGCTTCGACCACAGTTCCCTTTGCCAACTGATGGGGATCAGATTGCAGTTCGAGGATTTCAGCTTGGAGTAAAATCATTTCGAGCAAATCTTCCAGACCAATTTTCCTCTTGGCGGATACTTCCACAAAGATGGTACTGCCTCCGTACTCCTCTGGGATTAGCTCTAAGTCAGAGAGCTGTTGCTTCACACGATCAGGGTTAGCGTCTGGCAGATCGATTTTGTTGATGGCTACCACAATCGGTACCCCAGCTGCTTTGGCATGGGCAATGGCTTCTCGTGTCTGCGGCATAACGCCGTCGTTCGCAGCCACAACTAAGACGACGATATCCGTGATTTGTGCCCCGCGCGCACGCATAGCTGTAAACGCTTCGTGACCGGGGGTATCTAAAAAGACAATCTTGCCTTTTGGCGTTTCTACTTCATAGGCCCCAATATGCTGAGTGATCCCTCCGACTTCTGTGGCTTGAATATTCGCCTCACGGATAGCATCAAGGAGCGAGGTTTTCCCATGGTCGACATGCCCCATGATGGTGACGACAGGTGCACGTGGCTCAAGATGATCTACATCTACATTGTCTTCAGAACGCTCGATAGCCTCTTCCTCTGAAAGCAGGAGCACATCTTTCCGGAGTTTCTGAGCTACAGTGTTGGCAAGATCAAGACCAATCACTGTATTGATAGAAGCCACTGTTGCCTAGACTCATAAGCTGCATCAACACATCTTTGGTTTTAAACTGCAACGCTTCAGCGAGATCCTTAACTGTGAGAGCTTCTGGAAGACGTATTATTGTACTGGTCGGTTCTAATGGAGGAGTAGGAGGCAAAAGCTCTACAGGAGGTGGCGTAGGCTGAGTAAGTGTGGACGAGAGCATCGTAGGGCTTTCTGTTGGAGAAGGACTTGTCACGACAGTGGCTGCCTGGGGACGATAGAGGTCGAGCACGAGCCCTGCAGTTTCTTCGTCCATTGTACTCATGTGACTCTTGACCTCAATACCTTGATTTCGTAACTCCTCAATAAGGTTTTGCTTGAAATGCCTAGATCCCGCGCTAATTCATAGACTCTCACACCTGCCATGCAACATCCTCCGCACAAAAACTGTAAGCATATCCAAATAGAGAACGTTAGTTAGGACAAAGTTCATTGCACTTCAAGCCCTATTGTCAGCCGTTTGCAATCTTTCGAGTGAGGTTAGCCTGGCAAGCAGGAGTTTAAGAAAATGTGGTGCTGTAAGTCCAACAGCACTCCGGCTGGGCTTGCCGATGATGTGGCCTAGCTCTTCTTTCGTAAAGAGGGTCACATACGGCACACCGTGTTGTGTACACCAGGAACGGTATTCCTCAGCTCGTCCAGTCGCAATGTCCTCTGCCAAGATCAGGTACAACACACGTGCCTGAACAAAGGCTTGCCGCAGTGGCACTATAGCCAGAGACAACGGCACCAGCTTGCTGCCCCAGACTCAGACAAGTTCTGAGACGCTTGTACAGCAACCTCCTGACTTCCTGATACACTGTATCAAAATCTGGCACCATCACAGGGCGCTTCAGTGCAAGAGCCAGCTTGGCAGGTTTGAGGGCTTTTTCGCAAGCATATGACATCACAACAAACGTACATTCCTCGCCCTGGAGCGTGTCCTGAAGCATCCAAGATGACTTCCCCTTGTGGGGTGCACACAAAGCGCAGTAAGTCATGAGCTTCCCGCTGCGCTCTGCATCCTATGCAGGTACGCTCGGCGCGATGGCGAGCAAGGGCATTCCCTGCTCCTTCTGGTGTTGCTGACCAACGTTTGTCTCGGCCATGGACAGATCACAATACCGTAAGGCTACGAGGGCGAACCCTCTAAGATAGAGATGTCATCGCGTGGCGTAGGTGCATCCGTCGCTACGCTTTCCACAGCGGTCCCCTCCTCTATTGGCACGCTTAGGGAGCTTGAGGTTAGAGAAGGCGATGTCCACCACACTCCGCTTGCGGGTATGAAAAACTTGTTCGGCGCGACGCAATGCTTCCTTCCGCTCGCTATCTGAATCCACTTCACCTTCACTTTTGATGTCGATTTTCCAATGGGTCAGCTTCGCTGCTAAGCGTACATTTTGGCCGCGCTTACCAATCGCTAGCGACAGCTGATCGTCGGGAACAATCACTTGCATTGTTTTGTCCGCCTCATTGACGGAGACACGCGAGACTCTTGCTGGACTGAGGGCGTTGCGGACATATTGGACTTGGTCATCTGTCCATTGGATGATATCAATTTTTTCGCCGCGCAGCTCTTGGACGACAGACTGTACGCGCATGCCCTTGAGCCCTACACACGCACCAATAGGATCGACGTCTTTGTCGTGGGAGACCACGGCGATCTTGGCACGACCGCTCGAATCACGTACTGCGCCCTTAATTTCGACAATTCCCTCGTAGATTTCAGGCACCTCCATTTCGAAGAGACGCATAAGGAATCCCGGATGCGTACGTGATAGAATGACTTGCGGCCCGCTCGAGGCACGCTTCACCTCGGTAATATAGGCTCGAATGCGATCACTACGCTTGAACGCCTCGCGAAACGATTGCTCACGACGCGGCAACAACCCTTCGGTCTTCCCCAAATCGACAATCAGGTTCCCTTCACGCTCAATGCGCGCCACTAAGCCATTCACCAACTCACCTTGGCGGTCTTTGAAGTCTCTATAGACCATATCACGTTCAGCCTCACGCACCTTCTGAATAATGACTTGTTTCGCGGTCTGGGCAGCGATGCGGCCAAAATCGTCAATGTCATGTTGGACTTCAATCACGCTTCCTACGGTCGCATCAGGGCGTATATCCAGGGCCTCTTCTAAACTGATTTCGAGGCTATCATCAACAATATCGTCCTCATCCCGAACCGTTTTCAAAGAAAAAAGCGTAATGGCACCCGTGACTTCGTCGAGACGTGCATTGATATTGTCAACAGTGCCAAAACGTTTGCGCGCTGCTGAGAGGACGGCGGAGAGCACCGCATCAATCACTACAGACTTCTCCACACCCTTTTCACGACTAATCTGTTCGATAAGATGCAGTAATTCCTGATTCACCTACGGCATACTCCTCTCGTCTTAGCGTACGCTAGGTCTAGAGCCTTGAGCAAGCGCTCTTATGCTATTTGAACTCCAGTTCAACAACCCCATAGTCAATCTGGGGAAGCGAAATGGTGAGTGGTGTATCGGGAGGGAGGTGCAGGACAAGATAGGACGCCAGTCACCGCAGCCACTCTTCCTGTTTGTTGGACCTGACCCATATGAGGGGAGTTGAGGAACACCGTCACCCATACGCTGATGTTGGCGCTGAAAATCGCGAGCAGTACGTAGACGTCTATCCAACCCTGGCGATGAGACCTCCAGCACATAGGAAGTAGCAAGAAGATCTTCTGCCGTCGAACGCCTGTCCTATGTCGCGGCTCAGCCTCTGGCAATCTTCGAGTGATATCCCTCCTTCAGCGTCAGCAAACACCCGTACCAGCCACTGTCCTTTGCGTTGCTGTAGCTGCAACTCAACCAGTTCAAAGCCCTGCATCTGAAGCAAGGGCTCAACTATCTCCGCAATACTTTGCCGTATCGTCTCACGGTACATGGTAATCTGACAAGGACGAAAAAAGTGGGCTCTATGCCCACTCAAGTAAGTGGATATTTGACCGTAAGTATGACAAAGACTTAGTACATAATTGCAAGGGAGTCCCCTTGCAACTGAGCCAGCGTGAGTGACCCAGAGCATTAAGCATACAGGTAGCAGAAACTGCAGAGATTGCAGCGACAATGCGAGAACAAACGATGGAGAACATCATTGTAGAACATTCTCACATCGTTTGAGAGAGCTAGCAACATTAACGCTGCTAGGACAAGTAAACCAGCACCGCTGAGCCATCTCGCGCGCACGCACGCTGAGAGGTTTGCCTAGAACAATTTCAAACACAAAGAAGAGTAAATGGCCACCATCAAGGACAGGGATAGGGAGGAGATTGAGTACCGCCAGATTGATACTAATACCTGCCGCGAAAAAAACGACGTTACGCCACCCTTGGTCGGCTTGACGACCAATCTCGCGTGCAATGCCTAGGGGACCGGCAAGACTGTCTTTCAGAGGAATGGCCCCAGAAAGAATCTTGCCGAAACCTGTAATCGTCAACGTGGTAATCCGCCATGTCCACGCAAAACCCTGGCCGAGGCGCTGTGAGAGGGTCGCTATGCTGCATGCGGATGCTCTTCCCCAGGGCGTAATTCCACCCCAATCCGCCATTCCCGGTATCCACATCCTTGCGTGGGGTCAAGAGGCACAGTGAGCATCCTGTCCAGCACGGTTCAATTGCATTTGCAGAGTATGTCCTTCACTCGCCACAATGTACGCGCTTTCGAGTTCATCAACTACGCTCAATGATGGTTTGCCATCAACAGCCATAACCGTATCGTCGGTTTGCAAGCCCGCCTGAGCTGCGGCAGAATCACTTCAAGAGATCTTGCCCAGGCGTACGGATTTCTCAACTGGCACGCCCATCGTATGGATAAAGGCAATAAGCACAATAGCAAAAAGCAGATTAAAGCCGGGACCTGCTGCCACGATGGGAATACGCTTCCATACTGACTGATGCAAGAAAGAGCCCCTCGCTGTCACCAAGGGTTTCATCGAGCTGCTCTCCATACATCTTGACATAACCGCCAAGGGGCACGAGTGCCAGCCGATATTCGGTGCCGCGCCACTGGCTTACGCCACAGGGGTGGACCGAAACCAATGGAAAAGCGCTCAACGCGTACTCCAGATTTTTTGGCAACAATGAAATGGCCAAATTCATGCACCACAATAAGCGCGCCAAGGACAACTGCGAAATATGATCCAGGGTACTGAAAAAGGCTGCAATAGCTAGTTGCAAAATCTATCCTCCGCCTGCGAGAACGCGACTGCTCTCGTGCGTCATCGCCACTACTTGTTACGTCCTGTAAAATCCGTTGGTGTCAGTATTTCTGTTCCTGGGGGTAGGACTAACTCAAATGTTTTCGTCTGGCAACGCTGCTAGGGCGTCTCTAGCGCGGAGAGACGAATTTCTGTTAAGTTGCCAATACTGTCATGGATAAGCAGCTTTTCCACGAAATAACTTGCGTATTCACCGCGATATGCAGCTCTGAGAAGCCGGCCTGGCTCGATCGAGGCATTAAGAGAAGGTACGCTAACTGGGGCTCAGGGCTGGACAAAGATGGTCACCTCAAAGGACCTCACGGAGCTTCCCAGCACCGGCTAAAAACAGCAAAGCCACGTTTGTACGATTATTTTCGTCGACTGCGCTCTGTAACAGTTGGTGCCGCTTGGGCGTGTAGATGCGCAGAGTCGTCCCATCATAGAGGATCGTCTGTGCATCTGGTTGCGTATATTCCCACCGTATGGCATGGGGTTTCTCAATATAGACACGACCCGAAGAAGTCTGCTGGCGATTGAGAGACGTTAAGGTTGCAGTTTGGTCAAATCGGGCGGTCAAGGCGCTGGTGCGCTCATAGGTTTGTTGTATCTTATCAAGCAACGTGTCGAGATCAGGAGTCTGACCAGAGCTAGGAACACTCGTTATGCATAGCCACACCAGAGTGAGACACTCCTAAGCGGAGAAACAGATACTTCTTCCTCACAAAACCTCAAAGATCCTACACACCGGACGTTACCCTCTATGGATGCTTTAACATCCTCTGGGATGTGGCATCACGGCACGCAGTTTGCTTCACCAAGGCCACATTTTCGGTATGGCCCGTCATATTCGCGTGCACATGCCCACGCACCATTCTGCCTAATAAATAAAAGTCCCCAATGATATCGAGAATTTTTGTGCCGGACACATTCATCAGGGAAAACGGAGCGGCGTCACTATTGATAATTTTTCCTCGCCGATGAGCACAACATTTGTTAATCGCCCCCCTGCTATCAGCCCTAACTCCTGCATTTTCTCCACCTCTCTCACAAACGCAAAGGTACGAGCCGGGGCAATTTCACGGCGATAGCTGGTGCTGTCTGTATGCTCATACGAGAATTCTTGGACTCCCTAGGGGCGGTGGATAGTCTAACCGATATGTCACCCGGAATCCATCTATATGGCTCCACGAGGATAAACTTTGTGTCTGCTCCTGACCTGTCCTACAGCGTAACACCGATCCACGACAAATTCTTCCACAACCGCATCCTGCTCTGCAATGCCGGCATCTTCAATAAGATGACAGAAGGCATCGGCAGAGCCGTCCATGATAGGGACCTCATCACTGATCTTAATAAGGACATTGGTGATACGATACGCATGCAGAGGCCGACATGAGGTGTTCAACGGTGCGCGCTGTGAGATAACCCTGCTTCAGGCTCGTACAGAAATCGGTTGATTCAATGAAGTCGACCGAAGCGGGCATGAGTGTGCCCTGTAGTGATATTTCTGAAAGAATCCCGCTGTGAGGTGGCATAGGGGAAAGAATCATGCCTGTTTTGAGACCGGATTGGAGCCCTTGGCCATACAGGACCGCACTGCGGCATAGCGTACGTTGCCGAAAGTGACTGAATGCCTGCTCGGGAGCGGTGTCACGCCACCAATCATGGGTGGGTGGCGGAGATATTGAGGTGAGCTTCCTGACAGGCCGTCAGGCTGAGCTGAGGAGAATCAGGAGGTAAGATCAGCAACCTGAGACGACACTGGCTCCTGCACGTCCGCTGCGTTGTGTCGCTGTCTCGGTGTTCGAGAGCACGCTTGATGACTACCAGTACCCCATACAGCGAAAGGGGCTTTTCAAGATAGTCGAACGCCCCCAGCTTCGTCATGTGTACCGCCGTGGCAATGTTCCCATGCCCTGACATAACAATGACTTCAACGTCAGCGTGCATAGCCTGCAAAGCCTGTAAGATTTCGACACCATCCATGCCTGGTAACCATACGTCAAGCAAGACCACTGCTGGCGCAACGGTGCGAACAAGTGTCAGAGCCTCTATGCCGTCTGCAGTAGAAGACACGTTGAAGCCTTCGTCACACAGTAAGCCACTCAAAGACTGCACGAGGTCCTCATCGTCATCCCATGAATCAAGATCCGGCCTTTTCCCATGGGTCTCTCTTTCTGCAATCACTGTGTCTGCGGTATATGGAGCGCCTGCGGCTGCTTCAGGGAAGCTCAACGTGAAAAGTTGCCCCTAATGGTAGCGTCTGCTATCACAAGTACTATGGAGCCGTGACCGTGATATCGCGCAAAGGGCATATAAATGACAAAAACGTATAAGAGGGATGTTGTGGCAGCCTATTTTTTGACATATTGGTCAATACTATAAGCGACTTGTGGTAAAAGGCAAGAAAATTCCTTGACGGACAGCCGATAGATGGGTTGGAAGGACGCTGGGTGGTTAAGGCAAGGCGCCGAGCTCGTTGCTGTAGCTCGACAAGTATGGCCGCCGCCTCACCCGGGGAAAGGTGATCGATCTCTAAAGAGCGTAGGGCCTGCAGTAGCTGTGTTGTCGGGGACTCGAAGAGTGACAATTGATTGCCAGCGTGGGGACGGGGACTGCTGCGTCGCCCGACGTTTCCTCAGAGGCGACGCTTGCCATAGAGGCGGAAGATTCGAAAGCGTGTGAGTAACTGTTGGGCGCGTTGCAGGACAAGGGCTGGAAGTCCCGCTAAGCGTGCGACTTGAACTGCCATAGCTCCGATCAGCGCTCCCAGGGAGGATACGCCGTAAGAAAACGAACCTTATCAGCGTGTTCTTGCACAGCAGCGCTGTAATTATGGACGCGGGCGAGAGAGGTAGCTAACGCCGTCAACTCGTGATAATGCGTAGCAAAAGAGCGTACGCGGACGCAGGTCACCATGGTCATGCAGATGCTCGACGACGGCCCAGGCGATACTGATACCGTCATAGGTACTGGTGCCACGGCCAATTTCATCTAACAAGACGAGACTCCGGGCACTCGACATTGTGCAGGATATTCGCCGTTTCGGTCATTTCGACCATAAAAGTACTCTGCCCTTTGCCGAGCATGTCTTGTGCCCCGACCCGCGTAAACACCCGATCGACTAACCCGATCCGGGCCGTACGAGCTGGCATAAAACTGCCGAGTTGGGCTAAGAATCACGATGAGGGCGACCTGCCGCATGTATGGTCGATTTCCCAGCCATATTAGGCCCAGTCAGGCAGCAGAATCTGGCGCCGCTCACGATCCAAGAGCGTGTCATTGGGCACAAATCGTTCTTCCTGAGCCATGGCTTCCAACACGGGATGACGACCCTCGGTGATGGCCAGGATATCGCTGTCATCGAGCGTGGGGCGACTGTACTGCCGTGTCACCGCGACCTCTGCAAGGGCTGCCAGCACATCGATCTCACTGAGTATCTGGGCCATGCGTTGGAAACGATGGGCATGTTGGGCGAGTTGCTGATGGAGAGTTTCATAGAGCTGACGCTCCAGCGCACGCGCCTCCTCTGCAGCCCGTAGCATATGGACTTCGCGGTCTTTCAAGGCTGGAGTAATGAAGCGCTCAGCGTGAGCCAGGGTTTGTTTGCGGAGATACTCAGCTGGCACCTGGGACAGGTGGGCTTTACGGACCTCAATATAGTAGCCAAAAACTTTGTTAAACCCGATCCGCAGCGAAGCAATACCAGTATGCTGACGTTCTTGCGCCTCGAAATGGTTTAACCATGCCGTTCCCTGAGGCTGCCGTGCTCGCGTAGCGCGTCCAGTTCTGGATGGTAACCGGGGCGTATGACGTGACCATCACGCAGTGTCGCTGGCGGATCATCCACGATGGCCTGAGCAATCAAGGCATCCAGGTCGTCAAGGGGTCCCACTGGGCTGTCAGAGTGGTAAGCGACATGACTGCTGCACGCATGCAACTCGAGTCGCGATGGTTGGTAGTCGGCTCAGAGAGCGGCGCAAAGCGATAAGCTCACGCGGGTCGCTGGTCCCGAGTGCCAGACGGCTCGAGCGTGCGTTCAAAATCGACGAGTGTGTCCAAGGCCTGCCGTAAGCGGGCCCGCCTGGAGGAGTGCTCAACCAGTTCGGCGACGGCTTCCTGGCGTTCCTGGAGGGGTTTGAGCCGACATAGCGGCTGCGACAGCCATTGCCGGAGGAGGCGTCCACCCATGGCGGTCACGGTGCAGTCGATGACCGCCAGGAGAGAGCCGGCGCGTCCCTGTGACATAGGCGAATGTGGTGAGTTCAGAGGTGACGCCGGGTCGTCTCATCGAGCACCATAAAGTCGCCCGTGCTATAGAGGCGCAGGCCATTGAGGTGCGCCATGGTATTATGCTGCGTCTCGTGCACATAGGCGACCAAGGCACCAGTTGCAGCGATAGCCAGTGGCTGTCCTCACATCCGAAGCCATCCAGCGTGTGCACAGCAAATTGCTGGAGCAAGGTGCGGTACGCTCGCTCTGGATGGAAATAGTGTGCAGCCCACGGCTGGACGAGTCGTGGGAAAAGCAGGTGATGCAGCATGGAGCATATCGAGAGGGACTCCAGGGGCTCTGGGATGAGCACTTCGCGTGGTTGCACACGGGTATATTCACGGTGCAAGGCTTGTTGCCAATCAGGACTGTCCCAGACTGTGACCGCGAAGGTCCCTGTAGAAACGTCGACATAGGCCGAAGGCCGCCCTGCCCGGAGTGACAGCGATGCTGGCGAGAAAATTATGTTCTTTGGGAGCCAAAGTCGCGCCGCTGACGACAGTGCCTGGCGTAATAACACGCACGATATCGCGTTTCACCAAGCCCTCAGCCTGGCTCGGATCCTCGAGCTGCTCAGCAATCGCCACCTTGAAGCCTTGCTGTAAGAGCCGATCAATATAGCTCTCAGCACTATGGATAGGCACGCCGCACATCGGTATAGGGTCATCTTGCTGCTTATGCCGGGCGGTGAGGGCAATGTTCAGCGCCTTGGATGCCACCACGGCATCGTCTTCGGAACAGCTCGTAAAAATCGCCCATGCGAAAGAAGAGCAGCGCATCTCCAACTTTGTCCTTCAGGCGCTGATATTGCTCCATCATCGGCGTGGTGTTGGCCACAGGAGAAGCCACAGAGGACGTGGATACAGAGATGGATGTGACTTTGAGGCATGACCATAGTGTCTCTCACTTGCGGGCCTCGTGGCACAGTTATGCCCGCAGGTGTGCGAGCACTTGCCTGTTCGAGAGCTTCCATGCGACGACGTTGAGCCGCTTGAGCCTTCTGTGATCGTAGCCTAAGAGATGGAGAATCCCGTGGAGCAGCAGGTAGACAACCCGTTCTTCAAGTGATTGCTGGAGGTCATGGGCTTCGCGTGCCGCCGTGGGTAATGAGACAATCACATCCCCTAACATGGCGCTGGCTGGTTCACCCGCATACGTTGGAGATTGGCGGAAAAGCGAGCACGTTCGTGGACGGTCTTTGTGACGATAGGTACGGTTCAGCTCTTGGAGCAGACGATCACTACCGAAGACCACACTGAGCTCTTGATCAGGGCAACCCAGGTACGCCATGATCTGCAGCACACGCTTTCTGACCACAGCCGTGTGGATGGCCACAGCACGTTGACGATTGTGTATGCAGATGGCCATACTGAATACGAAACAATCGAGTATGGGTTCAGTCTGGGTTTAGGACGGACGCTGGAGGAGCTGAAGACTCCAGGCGTTGCTCATACCGGTTATAGGCTTTCACAATTTCCTGCACGAGCGGGTGGCGCACCACATCACGCTCTGAAAAGTAGACAAAGTCAATGCCCTGGATACCTTGCAGGATATGCTGAATTTGGATGAGCCCAGAGTCCTTGCCACTGGGCAGATCCACCTGTGTGACATCACCCGTGATCACGGCTTTCGAATAAAACCCCAAACGTGTCAGGAACATTTTCATCTGCTCCACAGTCGCGTTTTGTGCCTCGTCCAGAATAATGAAAGAGTCATTGAGCGTCCGCCCTCGCATGAAGGCAAGCGGAGCCACTTCAATAGCCCCACGCTCAATCAACCGCTGCGCCTTTTCAAAATCTAACATATCATAGAGAGCATCGTAGAGTGGGCGCAGATACGGATTGACTTTTTCGAGCAAGTCTCCGGGCAGGAAGCCAAGTTTCTCCCCGGCCTCCACCGCTGGGCGCGCGAGAATAATGCGGCTGAATTCTTTGCGCTCCAGTTCAGCCACGGCCATAGCCATGGCCAGATAGGTCTTTCCCAGTACCCGCAGGACCAATACCGATGACGATATCATGTCGGCGGATCGCCTGAATGCAACGCCGTTGTCCCAAACTTTTGGACTCGACGAAAGCGCTTCTGCGATGGCACAGCAATGCGCTCGGCTAGGAGGGTTTGAGGGGCTCAGGTCCTCACCATTTTCGAGTAAGCGTAATAAAACCCCAGATCAGCGAGATCGAGCCGAATACCGGCTTCCAGGAGACTATAGGCCCCTTCCAGCAGGCGCACAGTGAGAAGCGTTGGTGCATGACTCTCCGACCACGGTCACGGTCGTATCATAGGTGCGAATACGCACGCCCAGTTGTTCTTCGAGGTAGCGCAAATTCGCGTCCTGAATGCCGAACAACAGCGGAGTAACACGACTACGTTTCAGCTCAAGCGTACGTTCCATGTGGGTATGACAGGTTCTCCTTGCCGTGCAGTACAGAACCTAACGGAGAGCGTCGAGTAACGCCTGACGTATCGTTCCCGTCTCTCCATCATCGATGAGCTTCCGTCCAGCAGCATCGGTCACGTAAAACACATCGATAGCACGGTTAGCTTCGGTAGAGATTTTCGCCAGGGCTACATCGAGCCCCCGTTCGTACAAACACTCGCGTCAGCTTATAGAGAAGACCCAAGATGATCCTGTGCCTGCACCTCAATGATGGTATGGCTATCCGAGCTGGTGTTCTCGATGAGAACTCTGGGGCGGTTGGGCAAACGCCTGCAGTTTGCGGTCGTGCGCCGAATGACGACGCTGGGTTAAGACCGTCTCGAAATGCAGAGCACCGCCTAAAGCCGCCTGCAGATCCGCTTCGACTTGCTGCCACACCTGCTGGTCTGTGACCGGCGTTTTCTCAAGCGTTTCCACTTGCAGGGTATCGACTGCCATCCCCATGACCAGATGTATAAATTTAGCGCTCCGAGAATATTGAGTTTGTTCCGACTTAACGCTCCAGCAATCATGGAGAATACACCGCGGCGTTCGGCAACGCAAATCGTCACATTGGTGAACCCTCCTGAAAAATTCTGCTCATGGATGGACGATCAATGGATGTCCTGAGAGTCGGTTGTGTCAGCATGAGATGCTTAGCGATCTGGTCTGGAGGAGTGGCACCGAGATACCGGGCTGGCATGGTATCAAGAAAGCGGTCGATGTCCTGCACGTTGTACTGGGGACCAAGCGCTTCCAGAATGGCTGGACACAAGCGCTGGCGGAGATCCTCCGTGGAGGCCGGCGTCAGAGGGCTCTGGCGCAGCAAGTAATCGAGCGTCCGCCGATAGAGGTCCGCTAACAACGTGCACTTCCACGTATTCCAGACATCCGGTCCAACCGCCGATGTATCGGCAAACGTGAGGAGATACAACTGCTCGAGCCCGGACACCGTTTCTACCATACTGGCAAACTCGGCAATGACTTTGTCGTCGGTAATGTCGCGGCGTTGCGCTATACGGTTCATGGCCAGATGATGCACCGTGAGGAGCTGATCATCTGGCGTTGCTCAGCGGGGAGCCCCAGACGTTCGCACACGACCTCCGCGAGCTTCCCACTGCGGTAGACGTGCGAGGCACGTCCGGGACCTACGTCTTTACCCAAATCGTGCAACAAGCAGCGCGAATTTCAAGAGCGCCTTGTCTGGGGTCTGCTGATAAAGACGCGCCAGGGGCTGGAGACTAGGCTCGTGCGTCTCGGCAAGACTCTCGAGCACCTCAATGCTACGCAAGGTGTGCTCATCGACCGTGTAGCGATGATACAGATCGTATTGGACCAGACAGGTAGAGTGCATCGAATTCTGGGATATAGGCACCTAGCAGGCCATGGCGATGCATCTCACGCAGGACAGAGGCCGCATGCGGTTGCGACAGGATACGGAAGAACACGGCGGCAGCTTCTGGACTACGACGGACGGCTTCATTGGTGAGTACAGGGAGCCTGGGCTTTCAGGGTGCGTGAGAGAGTGGGCGCCAGAGGCACACGATATTCTTGCGCTTTTGCAAAAGCCTGGATGAGCAACACCGGATGCGCACGCAAGTGGATTTCGAGCGCGGGCGCTTCATGATGCAAATAGCCGTCAACAATGACAAACCCTCCTCCCCTCTGGGGACGTCGCAGAAAGCGCCACAGACGCGGTTGGTACGTATGGGTGACAGCCTCAATGACAGTCACGCACAAGTTGAACAGGACGTTGGCATGCAAATAATACGTCTTGAGAAAAGCCTCCACGGCCAACTTATGGTCACTCGGTTGGAAGCCTAAGGCGGTCGCCAAGGCTTCCCGACGTCCACGGAGAGCAAGTCATTTTTGCGCCCATGGCGATAATGGAGAGCGTTCCGTACACGAAAAAGAAAGTCCAGCGCCGTCTCCACTCGCTTCCTGGTCACTTGCGGTTAACAGCCCCTGCTCAACCAACGCGGCCACGGTATTCGCTTGATAGAACGCCGTGCCAATCCACAGGGCTGTGTGATAATCCCGCAACCCTCCCGGGCTCTTTGACGTTGGGTTCCATGAGGTTGACAGTGTTGGCGAAGTTGGCGTGCCGCTTCCGGCACTCGGCAATTTTTTGTCGGACGAAAGCGTGTCGCCGCCGCAGGGTGAAGCGGCGATGGCCGACTTCTTCCCTGAAACCACTCAAAAAGCGTCTTGATCGCCATCAATAAAGCGCGCTTCCAGCATGGCGGTTTGGGCCGTGAGATCCGTGTCCGCCATCTTCACAACATCACGCCGGGTCCGCACACTGTGGCCCAGGGTGTAGCCGACATCCCAGAGGAGGTAAAGCCGTATCGCGTACGATCTGGTCTGGAGGAGTCTTCTGGCACAGAAACATTAAGTCGATATCAGAGAAGGGATTTAACTCTCCGCGTCCATACCCGCCGAGGGCGACCAGCGCACATGGCTCGGTTGCTGCGGGTGCTGTGCCTGCACGTATTGCAAGACCGTGCGTACGACATCGTCCACCAGCGCGGTGAGGTGGCGCACGACATTGCGGCCACGCGCCCCAGCATTGTGCTCGTTGCGAATGCGTTCTTGGGCAGCAGCCATCAGCGTTTTCAGCCCTTTCAGGAAGTCCGGTCGCGCGTAGTCGCGGTCCAGGAGGGGCGCAAAAGAGTGGGGAAAACCCTGCGGGTCACGCGTAGTGGACGATGTGGTCATCATGTGTATCCTATGGTCGAGGATGATGCGTCGTATATAAAGCGCGCAACCGTTGCTGGACCACGTGCGTATAGATTTGCGTGGTCGAGATATCGACATGGCCGAGCATGTCTTGCAGCGACCGGAGATCAGCCCCTCCTTCCAGCAGGTGCGTCGCAAAGGAATGCCGCAGCGTATGAGGGCTAAAGGGCTTGTGAATAGCCGCCTGGTGCATATACTTCTTGACGATTTTCCATAACTCCTTGGCGCGTCAGCCCGGCCGCTCGAACGATTCACGAAGAGATGTACTGTTGAGCGCGCTTTGGAGCAGTTTAGGTCGCCCTTCCAACAAATAGTCATCGAGTTGCACGGCGGCCATTTCCCCCACTGGCACGAGGCGTTCCTTCCCCCTTTCCCGCGCACTTTGACGTAGCCAGTCGTGGTCTGGACATCTCCGACCGTGAGCGCGATCAACTCGCTGGCACGTAAACCTGTCGCGTACAGCATTTTCCAGCAGCGCCGCATCGCGTTTCCCGAGCGGCGTCGAGGTATCGGGCGCTTGCAGGAGCTGCTCCACTTCATGCCGGGTAAGGATGTCGGGGAGGTAGCGCCCTTGCCGTGGGGCCTGGATCTGAGGCTGTCGGATCAGCGGTACCCGCCTGCTGTGCATGTAGGAAACGATAGAGAGTTTTGAGCGACACTAACTCGCGAGCCAGGGTACGGGCTGCCATCCCTTGCTGGCGGCGTTCAGCCAGGTACGCAATGATGTCCTCACGGCTCAAGTCCTGGAACATCGAGGCGCCGCGTGCCCGCACAAACATGCCAAAAATGCTGCAAATCGGACATGTAGGCTGCCAACGTATTCCGCGATAGTCCTTTCTCTACAATCAAATGCTGCTTGCAGAAGGTCAAGCTGGCTATCGAGCATACACCGTTCTTCGCTCACAGGACTCTCGTCGCTCTCCTCTCAGTCCATACGCACTCCTGCCTGTGCAAGGATAACGCAAACTGCAGCAAGACAAAAGAGCCCATGTAGAGATGGTGGCGTCGTTGACACAGATAGAGGGCCTTGCTATACTCCGCCGCGTGAAAGGAGGTGACATCCTATGGCAAACAGACATCCGTCAGCCATCAAGCGGCCCGTCAGAATGTACGGCGGAATCGAGCGGAATACGGCGCTGCGCTCGGCGCTCCGGCACGGCAGTAAAGAAAGTCCTTGTCGCCGTAGAACGGGCGGATGCGACTGCCGCTCGATGAACTCCCGCAGGCAGTACGCGCACTTGGCAAGGCAACCACAAAGGGTATCGTTCATAAAAATTATGCGGCACGGAAAATTTCTCGCCTTACTCGCAAAGTCAATACACTTGTGGCTACGCAACGCTTAGTCCCCCGCCCACAGACGTGCAGGATCAACTCCTCTAAGATCGCCCGGGGCGGTTTGTTGCTGGTCTTGAAAGTTAAATCCGCCTCGAGGGCAGCCGCGCAGAGCTGGCGCAGATGCTCCAGCGAAAACTGCTCGGCTTTGGGTGACCAACTGGCGACAGACAGCCAGAGGTAACCCGAGTGCTTTGGCCATGTGTGAAGCATCGTGACGCTGCTGCCCTAATTGCTTGACGCTCCAGAGCAACCGTACATGACGGACCATCATGCTCAAGATAACGAGAGGTGGTTCTCCCTGGTTCAGCAGACGCTCGACAACCACGAAGGCTGGACTTATCTCGACGCGTCCCGAGCGCATCAGATAGGGCGAAGATGGACTGCAAGCGCGAGGTATGCGTGACCTCCTGACGTCATCGAGGGTAATCTCGGAGGCTTCCCCTGCATACGTACAGAGCTTCTCGATTTCCTGCCTAATAGTTTGAGATCCGGCTGTTGCTCGTGGAGCAATACCTGGAGGGCCTCAGGGGCAATACGGTAGCTCACGCTGGGCGACTGTATGGGTCACCCAGTCGTGGAGCTTTGGACCTTCGAGACGGTTACATTCAACTGTCACAGCGTGTTGCCAGAGGCACGGGGGCAACTTCTTCGGATCACTGCACACTGCTACTGCAAATCAAGGCTGTGCTCGGTCGAGGGATGCTCGAGGTAGCGCTCAAGCTGTGGCCAATCGGCTTTACGGAGCTGCTGGAGCCCGTGTAAGACGACGACGCGATGTGTCGCCATCATGGGCAGTGTGCGGGGCGATGCTGAGCGCGTCTTCCAATGTGTCATTGTCCACGCTGAATACATCGCAATTGAAGTCGCGAGGAGCGGTACCGAGAATATGCTCAATCAAGCGTGGCGGTGTACTCCTGGATGAGATATGTCTCCTCACCGAAGAAGAGATAACAGGGATCAATCTGCCCTTGAGCCAGCCGTTTCCAGAGCGCTGCAGCAAGATACACGCGGCATAGTATGGTCCTATAAGAGCGTAATCGCCAGCAAGGCGAGAGCATTTGTCGGCAAATTGCTGCGCGAGTCGAGCCAGGGCTGCCTCGCGTGCCGCGACATCTTCTCGCACTTTATCCGTTGAGGACCTGGAGACCAGATACACTGCTGAACTGGTGAGATCTCTTGCTCGAGGAGGGGACGTTGAGTCGCAGCCTCTATAAGGCGAATGTAAATGGCAGCGTCAATGCGGTACTGCTACCACATTGTCCTGTGAATCAAGGGCCAGAGGATAAGAACTAAAACGCCGTATGGCACCTTGCATGGCGCGTCGCTGGAGGTCCCGTCGGCAGTAAAAACAAACATCTGACTCTTGCACGATGGCATGGCGGAGCGCGGCAGTCGTGAGGCGTTCCAAATCTGGTTCACGAGTTTGGCTGGTAAAAGGAGCGTATGTTCAAAGGCAGCCGCTTACCCGGCAGTGTCAGATGGTGCACCTGACGAGCGTGTATCCCACAAGCCTACCAGCGACCCTATAAGCATCCCAAGTGTCAGAAGAGCACGCATACCCTGGTGCATAGGCCTGCGGCAGCATCGGGTGCAACCATGAGAAGTTCCACTCAGAAGGAGTCATGTAAAGATGCTTGCGAGTCTCGGCATCGGACGATATGTTTCCTGCATACAGCCTGTTGTCTCTCTGTGTGTAGCACAGGTGTACGGGCAACCGCAAGAGCTCATCGCTCGTACTGGAGTGACAAAGGGGTTGCTGATTCTGCTTGAGAATCGGTATAGTAACGTGTATCTGTGAGTCATCGGTGCCCCTGTAGCTCAGCCCGGATAGAGCAACGGCCTCCGGAGCCGTGTGTTCGGACGTTCAAATCGTCTCGGGGGTACCTCTCCTCTGTTGTCCAGTCTGACAGATGTTATCCCATCTACCTCTACAGTTCCACCTGCATATCGAGAGCTAGGGCTCTTCCATGTCCGTTATCCTTTCGCTGGACCTGCACCGTCTCGTGAGTAACAACATTGTCCACGGCATGACTGACCTGTGGTATGGTAGGCGTGCATATACTCTGAGTTGAGTCAGCATATGCGATGCGCACGAATAAGCATGTGGGGAGGGATACAAGGCCTATGGCATCGAGTGGGAAGCGGTTGCGTGAGCTGATAGCAGGCGCCAGAAATTCTGGTCCTGCCAGGAGCATGGGACGGGCTCTCGGCAATACTGATTGAGCAGGCGGGTTTCCAGGGAGTCTATGTCACCGGTGGAGGCATCGCCTGCAGTACAGGGGTGCCGGACATTGGACTCATTACGCTGAATGAGCAGGTGGCACGCGTCAAGATGATCTGTGAGGCGGTAGCGGTACCCGTCCTGGCCGATGCGGACACCGGCTATGGCAATGCCATCAATCTGATGCGCGCAGTGCGCGAGATGGAAGCCGTCGGCACGGCTGGTATCCATATTGAGGATCAAGTGACGCCAAAGCGCTGTGGCCACTATGAAGGCAAAGAGGTGGTCGATCGGCGGGAGTTCGTGAAAAGATCGAGGCTGCTTGCAGCGGCGCGGCGCGACGCGGACTTTGTGATCATTGCTCGCACGGACGCCCGTGCGGTCATGGGCTAGAGGAAGCGATTGCACGCGGCAAAGCGTGTCGTGAGGCTGGCGCAGATGTCATCTTCATTGAAGCACCGCAGACCATCGATGCGATCAAACGTGTCGCTGACGCGATCGATGCTCCCCTGCTGATCAATATGGTCACCCAAGGCGGCAAGACGCCTGCATGTGCCTGCAGACGAACTCCGAGCGTATGGGGTATGATATCATCATCTTCGCCTCGGATGTGCAGACGTGCCGCCATCTTTGGCATGCGTCGTCTGTTGCAGGAGTTGCGTGAGACACGCACCGGTGAGTTTTTCGCGGAGACCGGTCGGTTTCCAAGAACGCGAGGGCATTATCAATTCTGACTACTATTTCCAACTTGCAGGAACGCTATCTGCGCTTGAGTATTAGGATGGAGAGGGTATGGAACGCTATAGAGATCATTCCCACGCCCCGTATTGCCGAGACGCATGCTGTGCCAGGCTCGAAGAGCTACACCAACTCGGGCGTTGACGATTGCTGCATTGGCACGCGGATCGAGTACAGCTATACGGCGCGCTTGAGAGCGACGATACGCACGTGGCGCGTGAAGCCCTCAAGCACCTTGGTGTGACTGTCGAACAACACGGCTCGACCTTTGAGTTATGCACGGGCAACAAGGCGCAGAATTTATCGACCCCCAGCAACCCGCTGTTCTTTGGGAACTCCTGGGACGGCCACGCGCGTTTTTTCACGGCCATGCTCACGCTTGCTGGTTTCCCTGTACGATCACGGGGAATGCGCGTATGCAAGAGCGGCCCATCGCAGACCTCCTGGAGGCGCTCAATCAGCTCGGAGCTGAGGCCGCCAGTAGTGCGTGGCAATGGCTGCCCGCCCGTCCGCATCGGAGCCCATCGTTTGCGAGGAGGGACGGCGACGATCTCAGGGGCGATCAGTAGTCAGTTCCTGTCGGCCTTACTCATGGTAGTCCGCCGCATGCTGAACAGGATGTCAGCGCTGGTGGTGCGGGATACCCTGGTGTCGGTGCCCTATGTGGACTTGACCCTCGATATCATGGCGCGTTTTGGGGTGGAGGTAGCGAATGATGGCTATCGCCGTTTCATCATCCGCGGGCAGCAGTGCTATGACGGGGCAAGCTATATACGGTTGAAGGGGATGCCTCCTCGGCCACCTATTTCTGGGGGTTGGCAGGCGTTGCTAGGGCAGTCGATGTGCGTCACCAATGTGCCACCGACCTCCGCGCAGGGGATGTGCGGTTTCTCGACGTCCTGGAGCGCATGTGGGTGCACAGTATCACGCGGAGAGCGCCTGCAGGTAACAGGTCCTACGCAGCTCCGGCCACTCGGAACCATTGACCTCACATGCCTCGCCTGATGCCGCCATGACTGTGGCCGTACTCTGCCGCGTTCTGTCAGGGCGGAAACGCGTATCACGAACGTGGCCAATCTGCGCGTGAAGGAAACCGATCGCTTGCGGGCCCTCGCCACTGAACTCCGAAACTCGGTGCGTGGTGACAGAATTCCCTGACGGTTTGCAGATCAATGGCGTCATCCTGAGACGCTGCATGGCGCGAGATCGCGACCTACGACGATCATCGCATGGCGATGTGTTTTGGTATGGCTAGGCGCGGCTCCCTGGCATCCGGATTCAGGAGCCAGGGTGTGTGGCGAAAACCTATCCAGGCTTTCTGGGAGGACCTCCAGCGCGTTGGGGTCCACGTGCAGCAGGGTGTAAACGGTGCATGTCATTCTGACTGGTCTACGCGGTACTGGCAGCAGTGTGGGCAAATGCTGGCACGGCGGCTCAATTTTGCGTTCGTCGATACCGATACACGCATCGAAGAGTCTCGCCGGGTGTCGCATTGCTGCCATTGTGGCACAACACGGTTGGGAGCACTTCCAGCCCCTTGAGCGCCAGGTGGTGACCCAGGTCGCTGCTGCGGACCGGCACGCGGTGGCAGTCGGTGGGGGAACGTTGATTGACGAGGAGAATACCAGGCTGCTGAAAAACGCATGGCGTGGTGGTATTGCCGGTCTGTGAGCTTCCTATTTTGCAGCGTCGTCCTGCCCTTTGAGCAGCAATCGCCCTTCTCTCACCGGTCAAGGCTCCAGCTGCGGCCGAACTTCGCCCAGGTATGGGAAGCACGGCGGGAGCGCCATGCATGCCGTAGCCGATGTGACGTATGATGTCTGTTGCAGAAAGCGGCAATGTCGGAGGATCTGAGCGGAAGGCCGCGGACACTGAGGCGCTCTTCACACCAGGTCCCCATGGTATTCCACACGGGTTAGGAAAGGAGCATAGCGCTTGATTCTGGGGTTTCCTCTATGACGTTTTTAAAGTCAGCGAAATTCTTTCTTTGGGCTTGAGCGGCACTTGTTGGGCTTGATTGGTATTGGGCTGGTGTTTCTGTGGTTTGCCTTGCGCGTCGTCGTGCAAGGTGCATGCGCTGCGTGGACAACCTGTTGACCGTTACGTACCGCCACAGAAACTGGCTTCTCGATCTCTGATCGGCGTGGCCTCTGGCATCGCGTCTGCCTCACGGAGAGTGAGAGACATACCTAGGTCGAGATGGTATCCCCCATACCATCGCCAGAACGCCCCGAGAGCGAGAAATGGACCGAAAGGCAGGGGCTCTCTACGTCCCTTGCGCCGTGAAAGCATCAAGGTGAGGCCCACAGAGGCCCCGAGCACTGCTGGCAAGAAAGATGGTCACGAGGACGAGCGTGCCACCCGAGGAAAGCCCCAAGCATCGCAATCAGCTTGATGTCCCCCTCCCCCATCCCCTCACGCTTGAGAATACACGACGCTGAGCACTGCCATCAGGAGAAGTGAGCCCACCGCCGAGGACCACCCCCAGGAGGGCATTGCGTATCCCTACGGGCGTGAGCCAGAGGCTGGTGCTCCAGCCCCGACGACAATCCCCGGCAGGGTGATGGCATCAGGGATGATCATATGGGCCAGGTCGATGCAGGAGACGATCAGCAGAGTCGGTGAGTAGGAGGGCAAACACGACGGTTTGCACAGAGAGATGGTATTGATGGTGCATAAAACATACAACAAAGAGTCCGCTGCTGAGTCTCTATCAGTGGATAAAGTGCGGAAGTGGCCGTTTTGCAATTCCGGGCACACCGTCCTCCGAGCAGCACAGGGCGTAACCTCAGCAAAGGGATGTTATGCCACGGGCGGAGTGCTCTTCCTGGCAGGATGGGCAATGCGATCCCGAAAGATAATGGATAAACGCTGTGGGAGGCGGTAAATACAGACGTTGGCGAAGCTGCCAAACAGGGGTGCCCAGCATAAAGACGATGGCATAGTCAAAAGGGGTACTCTAGGGACATGAGATCGCCCACCTCTTCCCCCCCACAGAAACCCGGGCTTAGCCGTGGAAGCTCGCCATTTGAAAAAAGTATCGTAATGGCGGGAACATTTTGCTCAATATGAAAACAATCCTGCAACACCTTACCAACCGGGAATCGCGGTCTCTGGATAGCAGACTGGCTTACACTCACCCGGCCAACAATCGGCAAGATGTCTCCAGGGGTGCAGCCCAAATCCTAACAGCACTAAAAGACGCCGCAAATTTACCATCTTTTGTTAAGCCTCGGTCCGAGCGCTCGACGGTGGTACGCCCTATTAACAGCCAATGAGTGTAAAGTCATTGCTCCACGTGAAATGCTCTGACCAGCGCTGCCATTATGGGGTTGAAGGAGGTGAACGCGCAAAGTCGCGCCAGAACCCTCGACTTTATTGTATTTGTGACCATTGCACGCCGGGCAGGAGAGGTGGCAAGGTTCAGGTGAGTTTCCGCCACCTTTGACCTCGGCACAATATGCTCCACGGCAAATGGAACTGCGCAACAAAGCCATCTGCGTGTGACAGTACCGCCAGCGCCCTGCGTCGTGCAAACACCTCCTGTCTCTGTGCGGGTGACTGTTTAGGACTCATAAGAGCTGTGGCAATGCCAAATTGCTGGCGATAAGTTGCTGGGGTGAGAGATGCCGCAGCCGCGCTAGTATGCCAACAAGGCTTGCAATCTGTCAATCCAGAGCGTTTCAATCTCTGCAACAATTGCTGTAACTCGGCGTTTCGTCGGCGTGAGCGTCTCATCCTTCCCTTTGGCGCGCAGTTTGTCGTATCGTTCCTGCTGCTCCGGTGTCAAATGACGATTGATTCTTGAGTGAAACAGGGCAGTTTCCTTCTTTGACAGGTGCGCGGCTTTTGAGCTGGGGCTGGTGTACAACGATGCCTGTGTAAGGCCCGGCGCATATTAACTGCGCCCGTTTCTGCTGCGTTTTCGGCGCTGCACTGTACACAAATCGCCAGGCTGGGATCAACGGTGATAGTTGCCTTGCGGGCCGCTACTGCTTTCCCTCCTGGTTTGCATCTCTGCCCTTACGAGCTTTACCGACTCAGGCGACCGTCTGCCAGTCCCTCCGTGTTTGGCCATCGCAGACATCACCGTCCACCAGACATAACTTTAGCAAAGGCAGGTTATGCCACGGGCGGAGTTCTTCCTGACAGGATGGGCAATGTGATCCCGGAAAAGATAATGGATAGACGCTGGATGCGGTAAATACAGATATTACGGGCAAAAAGCTGCCAAACAGGGTGCTCCAGCCTAAAAGACGTGGCGCTAGTCAGCGGGTACTCTAGATGTCTGTTTCGTAAGTCCGGCGCCAGTAGAACGTCATGCCCGCGTAGGCGGGCATCCAGTCCCTATGGCGCTTGTCTCCTGATTCCCGCTTTCGCGGGAATGACGCGAGGCCACAAGCACTGGCAGTGTATTTATGAAATGGACATCTAGGACATGAGTGAGATCCTTGGTCGTCTGCCTGAGTTTATTCGGATAGCGTGGCCAATGCGGCCTTTACGCTTCCGACAACGCCCAGGCATAGCGACCATGGTGGTATGCAAGTAGAGACGCTGGCTCTGAAGTAGGGTTCATCGACAGTGGTCGTCCCCTGTAATCTCCCCAAGTCCCGTTCAGATTCTGGTCGTCGAGCAAATAGTTGATCCCCTAGTAAATTACACTGACTCTGTCTGCCATCCAGATAGGTCATATACCGGAGGATCTCCTCGCGAAGAGATCCTGAGCGTTCTGCTACGGCAGTTGTGCCAACACGGGTAATACCGTGCGTATGTAGAGCGTGTCGCGTAACAGGAGATTGGGGACTGCGGTCAGCGCTTTCAACCCAAGGAGCACTCGGGTGCTCATCTTGGGTTGAAAAGCCGCTGTCCTTTCTGATATGCCTAGAGGTATGCAAACGATATCTTACCTCAGGAGCATGTCATGAAAGAACACGGGCCGATTGTACGTCTGGGGTCTGCCCAGACGCAACCGCAAACGGCGAAATGGTCTCGATCTCTGTGGACGACAACCACCCGCTGCTTCAGCTCAAGCGCGCCCTGCCGTGGGAGGCCGCTCTTCGAGATCATGAGGCGCCATGGGCAGCGGGCGGGCAAAAACACCGATGGCCGACCTGGTTTGCTTGGGATGTCTCCTTGTATGTGCCCTTGGTGGTGTTGATGCTGGTGAAGAACCTCAACGCTCGCGACATGGAGGCATATTTGGCCGAGAATGCTCGTGGCGCGGGTGTTCATCGGACGTCAGGCCGACCCCACACCACAGATTCGGGATCATTCCAACATTGCACGGGCCTATGTGGCCCTGGGCAAGGACGGCGTGGACGAGGTCAATGCGGTGATGTTGCATGTCGGCCAAAGGCTTGGGGTTTGCCGATACCAGTATCCTCTCGGCCGATACCACCGCGCAGGAGTTGCCCATCGGCGTATCCCAACGAACCCGGGTATCTTGCGGGGTGTGGCGCAGCGTTGTGGTCGCGCCTTGTCGAAGCTCAAAACCGCGCGGCGTGTTGGGGGCCGATACGGCCCTCGAGCAGGTCCAGACGATCCTCAGGACGGTCAAAGAACACCACCTGTTTGCCAAGGGCACACAGGAAAAGCGCCAGGTGTTGACGCGCCTGTTGCACCGAGGTGGGCCAGTTGGTCGTGCAGACGCGGCCCACTGGTCCAGCGGCTTGGAGAGCGCCGCGACCGTGTGACGCACAGCGCCCATCACCACGCTGCAAACGATGCACGAGGTGGCCAAGCGCCTCATCCCACAGATCGTGCAGTGGATCACCACCGGGGTGGTGGCCAAGGGCAAAATCGTGCATGCTGGTATGACGCAGGCACGGGCAATCGTGCGCAACAAGGCGGGGAAGAAGGTCGAGTTTGGCCTGCCGTATCTCCTGAGTCGTCTCGGCGGGGGTATGTCTTTGGGACCTTGATCCGTGGGAGCGTGGACGAGTCGAAGATGCCCTTGCAGGCGCTGGCGGGGTACCGCGCGATCTTTGGGGCGCAGGCCACGCCCGCGTTGGTGGTCTACGACCGGGGCGGCTATGCCACGGCGACCGTGAGGGCGCTGGCCCACGAGGGGTCAAGGCGATTGGCATCCAGCCCAAAGGCCAAGGGCCGTGGCACGTTGCCGAGGCCGTCCGCGAGACGGTCCGGAGCGAGCGCGGCAAGACCGAAGGGATCATTGGCACCCTGAAGACGGACAAATATGGGTTCAACAAGCCCAAGGAACGTCTGTGGCAGACGCTGGAGATGGCCGGTCCGCGGTCTGTCCTCTCGTTCAATCTGAACAAATTGATGCGGGATGTGGTACGAGCCAACAGGTGAAGAGAAAAGGCATCAGGACAAACAGAATCGCAAAAACAGCTCCCACAAGAGGCAAGAGGGAGGCCAAGAGGCACCCCATGACCCTCAAGGGAGTTTTGCGACACGCTCTACCTAGTCTCTGCATGTCAGACCATAGTAGCGACACTTGTAACGCGCTGTGAATGCCACCAATAACGTATGCAAAGAAGTATCAAAATAAAAGGAATGAGCTTGGTGCCTCCTCAACCTGAGACTGCCATGAAGCGCCCACGGCAGCCTGAGGGGTAGGATGGCGGGATTACTTTACCGTTGTCACCTTTGTACAAGTCGTAGTTGGCGCCTGTGGTGACGCACGATAACTTTTTGTTCAGCGACTTTCACACCCTCCGCCATAGCAACGATCACTTTGTCATCTTGCGCTTTGGCCTCATTGCAATACCCGTTCCGTATCGACTTTTGGCACAGACCAGCGTCCTGGCCCGGAGCCGCAAAGGTCTGCGCCATCGCCAAGGTTGAGACCAGACACGAGTCCGGCTAACTGCCTAGGCCGAAGCTTGTCTTCCCAATTGTTGTTATCGTAGCATTGGTTTGTTACCTCACGGTCGTGAGAGTTCAGTGCTGCCCCTCGCTGGATTGCGTGAGCCTGTTCCTAAGACGAACTATACTTCATCTCTCACCCTCGTCATCTGTGACACACCGGCAAACAATGCTGGAGCATCTTGCGATAATCGCCCAAGGTCAATCGTATCTATAGCGGGTGGTGTTCTGAATGTGGAGATACGCTATTCCCCTATGGCTCATAAGCCACGGTTTTTACAGCAGTAAGACGGTTGATCTCACCCACCATCTCCACTTTTAGAACCCTACCCTTGAGCCTATGGATGGGGCCAAACGCCCGCATCGCTCCTCCCACGGTCTTTCCCGCGATGCAGTCCACACCCATACTCACCAGGCTCACGGTATGCCCCCGCCGTGACAATACCAGTGGCATCCGGTGGAGCATCGCCTATGCAGCTCTAGCAGCCGGCAGTGGGCGGGCGCACCCCGGTGTACGGGACCCATGCTGGCGCTCTCCGTGGCACCACGACCGCCACGGGGCTGGGAGGGCCAGGCCTGCCCTCCACGCCGGAGTTGTATGCGACGGCCCAGAGCGTGTCGGATGCCGGAGATGGAGCAATCACAATCTTGCACGCCATGTCGTCTGTCCCAACTGGCACTCTACGATTCGCCCCCGTCTGGGTGGTGCTTCCGACACGAGTACCAGAGTCGGCAAATCGGGAAGTTATTTTTTCAGCGGTCCTAGCTCTCCTGCACGGTCGAGTGCGGAACAATGCTTGGAGTGGCAATGTAAAGCCTGGTAAGACTGTACCACCGTCCAGTACGTGTGTCTCGTGTAGTACTGTAGACTGGTCAGGAGCTGTAAACACCTCCACGGTACGCGTGCGAGGGATCGACCTGCCACACTAAGTGCACGCCAGCAGCGAAATAATCCCTGACGCTTACGGGCCATTTCTCCTGGCGTATTCCCTACACTCAACACTTCCACCGCCAGATCGGGCGCCAAATCTGGGATTGGCTCAGTCGGCACACGTCGGTTGGGCAAACGGCCCCAGGAGATGAACGCCACATCAGGAATACGCACCAGGCCAGGACGGCAGCCGCATCGTACCATCTGGAGCAGTCACCAGACCCAGATTTCGCGGTCTCACAAAGCCCGTAAGATCTCAATCAAGGTACCGGCCAGGAGTGACTCGCTCATCCCATGGTTTTCTCCACCAGGACCCCGTCCAATTGTACAGTCGGTCTTCATGGTCGTGTCGCCTGGATCCTTTCGGTTGCTGTGCCTGGTGCCGGGCGGCGGACCCGATTGGGACCTCGGAGGTGCTTCAGTAATCAGCCAGGTATCGATAGCTGCGGTTGCAGTTGCCATTGTTGTCATAAGCTCTTTTCCTTCTCCATGTCAGGCAGCGCACGACCATATTAGCGCCCGCTCGGTCATCATTGCATATTGCTACCCCATGTCTTCCATGACCCTATCTTTACAGCATCTTCGGATATCTCCCGCATAACAAAGCTACCGTGCGACTTCGTGTCACAAATTTCACAAACCCGGACGTGCGCCAGGCGCTCCGGTCTCCTAGCAGCGGATGCTTGCTCGACGGCACCGTCCCTCTCACGCCAGGACTCAGTCACCAGGTCCCCCATTCCGATCTATGCCAGCGGAGATAAGTGGCTCTCCCAAGTTCCCGATCTCACCTGTGAAGACATGCCCGCTCTCAGACCCTGGTGGTATCCTGGATACTCGCCCTCGCACGTCTCAGGATTACGCTTCCAGGCACTGGAAACCGTCTATTTTCCTCTCCGCCACTGATTTTGGGCTTCACTTGGCGCGACCAGTGCGATGTTAGATCGACGCCGCACCGCCAAGAGTAAGGCAGTTTTCGTCTCTATCAGCCGACTCTACTGCGGTTAGACTTCACGAGCCACGCTCTTATACTCGTATATTGTCCGTGACTCACATTGCAAGAACCGGGTCGTCGACCCATGAAGGCTGGATCGCCTCGACCGCGACTTAAGATACAGCCCAACCCTCATGTTGTAGCTGGTGAAAGCATGTCGATGGTGTTCTGAAAACGACGCCCCCGATTGAAGTTGCCGCAGCGATGCCTTCTCTGCGGAAGCTTGCTCCTCACGGTTCGCTCGCCGGTCGGAGTTCAATGGCTACGTCGATAGTCTCCAACTGTGTCTTGACTGCTTAACATGCTCCCCGTGAAAAGACAACCCTTTCGACTTGATAGAGGTATAGGGAGCATGATTGACAGCCTCACACGAGTAATGAACTCTCTTCCAGCTTCTTCACAGCAGTAGCTCGCTTCCAGAGGCGGTGCCGCAGATGCCAGTGCAAATCGGATTCCCATTGAGGGTGGTACGAAACCAACTCTTCCCTTGCCACTTTTCCTCTCGCTGGATATGGCCTACCGCTTCCAAATTCGAACAATCTGTTGCGTCTTCTCGGCCGCGACACGCCAAGCTTGTCCGAGACGCATTGGGTACCCAAGAAAGCAGTCTTTTGCCTGAGATAAGAAACCCCGGATACCCTTGCAGGCTGGCCAGCGATAGTGTTAGTCGATTCGCATGGTTGTGCTATACCCCTTATTTATGACTATGACGTCTAACGCCTAAGAGCACGTGGCCCAGCCTTCTCTGGTCTCCACTCTGCCCTAGCCGTCTACGCGAGCCCTAACCACTGCCGCAATGACTGGTCGACCTGCTCCGCATCCGGTCGGTGTGAGCCGGCCAACACGTTTGAGAATGAGCGTCTCGTGCGCCGTATACAGCCCACGTTTCACCGCCGTGGGCACGTGGAGTCCGGCTGCTGCCCAATCAGCAAGGACGAACTCCCCGGCAAGGAGAGAGTCGTCCGACTGGTCAATGGGACAATGAAGACATCCTGCGACACGTGCGGAGCATTGACAATGATGGCGGGTCGGACTTTCACGCCGGACAACGCGGAGAAAGGGTAGCGCACCAGGATGACTTCATTCTTGGAGTAGCTGGGCATACACATCGTCCTCGGCGTTATCCCAGATCGCATCTAACGCGACGTGACTGACGCGTGCCCAGAACAGGCGTGTCTTCCTCAATGAGCGGCGTCACGAGGACCGTGGTGCCTTCAGGGAGGTCCATGAGGTTCCAACAATTCAGCAATACGTACCGAACGAAGTACAAC